>Ga0307513_10003540_pt1 | contig 21141 bp, 26 predicted proteins | sample 15_EM_MG_FD_202174 | JGI IMG/M metagenome (GOLD analysis project Ga0307513, IMG submission 202174) | Populus trichocarpa ectomycorrhiza microbial communities from riparian zone in the Pacific Northwest, United States - 15_EM | ecosystem: Host-associated > Plants > Roots > Unclassified | place...
GGGCACAGGATATCTCATTCAAAAATGAGTGTTTCACGGATTTGGCCAAAAACACAGCCACCACCTAATGATACACCCATGTTTGGGGAATTTCTGGGCAGGAACACATCCAAATATTCTGAAATTTGGAGAGCATAAACTAAGTGTATTATAAGAATTTATTATGCAGTCAATTTTACAAATAATTATGTTCTTGAATTTAAAATTGATTTTTGAGGTTTTACCGTATCATTAGCCGGGGGATGACTATGGAATGGCTGTATTAGCTAACTACATTACATAAGTAATAATGCAATGCCTTGAGTCACATGTTCTCGTCATTCAAATTGTGACTTGAAGTTGTATCACTTTACACTTTGCATCCTTTGCTTTGTTTCAACATGAGCGCGATGGAGACTGACGAGATATCTGTCGTTCTACCGCCTACGACAACCTCTGGCTTAGCTCTTTCACTGTGAGCATTAAACTTGTCGAATCCAAAGCGAACCCTGTGTGCTCAGTCTCTAGATTAGCCATCCTCTACCAATCTTGAACATATCTGATCATTGGACAAGATCTAAACTGCAAAAGAAGTCTCTGGATCCGTTTGGTGTGCCACTTCTTAGTCGGTACATGTCTCGTGTCTCTCATACCTTTTAGTTCTGGGCGCTTTGCTAGGAACACAAAATGGACGCGAAGTAGAAATCGTAAACACCTTTGAACTTGCTGTCGTTGGGGATAATGAGTTAGTCGACCACGAATTCCTTGTCTCACGGCGCGACCAATGTTTGAGATCTTCGTTTTTACTTCCTTTCTTTACCTTATCCAAACTATCTGCACAGACAAACAAGTATTTCCATCGCTCGAGTTCATCGGGTGGTACACGGTTGCTCCTCGTCCAACGGCGAGACACATTACGTTACATGAACAAGTTCGTGCCAATATGCAGTGTTGTTTATTCGTCAGACTAACCGATTCTCAGTTCACGGGATACTGTTCCACGCCTCTTCTCCTCATTCTCCAACCGAGTCTGGCATTGATCTCCAGCTCTGATGTCAACGCACAAACGCTACCGTTTAAGGCATATGAACCCACCATTGAACTCAGAGATCGCAAATCGCGCTCTGTATACATTGAAGTTCCTTACAACGTTGAGACCGGAGAAGCCGAACGCATCGCCGTAGACTGGACAGCAAGAGGCGGGGGGAGTGGAACCAGTTGTAAGCGCAATTCTCACTGTTTTGCTCAAACCCATGCTAATCCTATGTGACAGTGGAATCGCACTTGCAGACGCAACGATCTGCCGTGAAGATGTTACACGAACGTATTCTCATTCTGGTCAAATATGTAACAAATGTGATAGCAGGTACGCAGTCTTGGCATTTTTTCTTTTTCCTCAATCCATTCTTTGTATCAGGACAATCTCGTCCAGACCACACTATCCTGCGCTCTCTGTCGGCCCTTCTCGCGTCCTTGCCGGCCTCGGAGAACAAGCACTTCCGGGAAGAATTTAACACCGTACATACTTGATTCTCTACTCGATTCGATCATCATAATTCTGAGCTTTTTTGTTTTTGCAGGAATATGGGGATGTTCAGTTGACAGCCTTCCTCTCTTCCCTCACAAAATCAACCAACATTCTCAATGATGTAGGTCTTGATTGATCTCTTGCCCAAAATGAACATGATCTCATTTCTTTACAGCTTGTCGACAAACATATCGTATTGACGACCGGGAAAGATGAGAGAGGAGGAGCAGGAGGACATCGCAGACGGATGGGAAGGCAAGGCGCTCCCGGAGATTGGGATCGTTTCCACTAGTTTCATCATCCTAGAGCTATCGATTGCTTTGTACGCTCCACCGCACTGTCGTTTCGTCTGTATTGAACCGCCCATTTTGCACGCCTAATACGACTCTGAGTATGGTCATAAATTGAAATATTATTGAACGTGATATAACATGCATAGTTGGCCAACGTGGATAAAATAACAATGTACAATGTAGACCATTAATGATGCGTATGATGTACACATAATAAATAAAAAATGAGGTTGGTTAACACCATAGAAAAATGGGGGATAAATTCATTAGCAGGTCGTAATTAGCCGGTCGTAAAATGGTGGAGATCACAAGATATTAGAACTTTCGTTTTCCTTCCTTGGCTGTACGATATTTGTTAATACGTTGGCTCAGTAGATGGATTGCTAAATGACGGACTGGGGGTAGCAGCGAGCGATCGGCTGGAGCCCCGGGAAAATAAGCCTTTACTGGCACCACTTGAGAATAGCCCATTCATCCTCCCCGTTTCCTTGTCTTTCCGAGGGGAACCTTCGCTCGTGTCGCCGAAAGGATCGTGGCGGGCAGACGGTCGCTTGACATTAGCTTTTATTGTATGCCAAAGAGTAGGCGCTGTGGAAGCGTTATGATGATGCCCTCGCGTAGACGCTGATTCTGATTCTGGTAAAACGGATTTAAGGCCAATGAAAGTGGGATTAGGCTCAGCCTGCTCCAGGGAAGAGTCCGCGGCCTCCAACTTGTAGATGATGTCCGATGGCGCTGTAAATGAGGATGGAACGGATGTCACTGGTGGAGTCGATTGTTCGCTAGGCGCAAAGCTGGGGTTTAACATGCTGGATTCAGAGGTTGCTGTGGAAGACAAAGAATGGATTTCCTGCTCCGCATCAGTCTCATTAATGACAGGTACTTCCGGGTTGCTTGTCCATGAAGCAATTCTGCTATGACGAGTGGAAGTCGAGTGACGGTCCTCTTCCATCTCAAATACGCCACCGGCGGCTTGCAGAGCCTCGTCCTCCGCAGAAACGAAGTCTTCCAGCACTCGTCTCCTATAAACACTCGTTGTGGGAGAGTTGATCGTCGTAGCAAAGTCCCATGAATCGATGGAGTTAGCTGATAGTACAGGCTGTATCACGCGCCGCTCCTGCCGTTGGGCCAGCGGGGGAAGATCCCCTGTCATGGCAAAGCATGAGGTAGCGCCACATGGAGCAGGTGATTGTCCTTACTTAGAATGGTATTGATGAGATATGATTTCTTCTTGGCTGCCTTGAAGAACGGCGTTTGTAGGAGTTCTTCAGCCGTCGGACTGAAAACTTGTCAGGATAGCAAAAATCATAGATGTTCAGAAACCACAAACCGTTTTGAGGGATCCTTCGCAAGGCAACTATCAACAACATCCTTAAAGGCACGAGAGTACTTGTATACACCGCCTTCGCGATCTAAGGTGGGTGGATCCTCTTGAATGCTAGAGACAAAGGTTATTTGATGGCCAAAACCAAAAGTGTAGGATAACTTTACGTCCTGAGCAATACACGCTGTGGTGACTCTCTGGATCGAGGAGGGCGTCCTTGAGTCAACTCCAGAGCAGTAATCCCAAAACTCCAGATGTCGGAGGAGGAATCATACTGTTTGCCTTGAATGAGCTCTGGTGACATCCAACAAGGCTGACGTGCTATTGTGAGGATCAATCCTTAGGGTGTGAAAATATACGACCGACCGTTCCAACAAACGACTTTCGTTTTCCCATCTTGGGCCTTGGCGTCTGCGGGGATGATCCATCGAAGACAATTGAGCGTTTAGAAGAAGTACCATTTGCAGACCCTGAAGGTGTCTTAGGCGGAGAGACAGCAGCCGAGGATGCCACAGAATATATTTTCGCAGATTGAGAGGTGGAGCCAATTTGCGAAGTGTCTTCAGCCAAATCAGCTGCTACCCCCAGATCACCAAGGAGGACCGTTCCGTCGTCATCAATAAGGAGATTTGCTGCTTTGACATCTCTATGGATGAAACCGTTAATATGAAGGTAGCTGCAAAACAAGCATAAGTTCACATTAAAGGGGGGGATAATGAGAGAAATGACGAACTTCAACCCTTTGAGGGCCTGCCTCAAAATGCATCTAACAACATCCTCTTCCATGCCTCCAGGCCACCCGTATCTCATAACATCCGCGGCGCTTCCTTTCCTCATGAGCCGGAGCGCAATATAAAGTTTGTGACCTTCCATCCACGATCCTCGGACACGCAACACATTGGGGTGTTTTGAGAGTGACATGAGTGTTGTCTCTCGTTGGAGCAGTTGTAACGAACGGGGTGGTAGAGAGTCGAGGTCCAACACCTTGAGAGCGCACGGAATTCCCTTTAACGTTTCATTCATGCCGCAACCAGTCGGCAAAGATGGATGATAGGTAGCACCATAGACAATTGACGAGGCTCCGAAGCCTATGGGCGCACCGATGGTGTAGTCCGAGGCACAGTCACTGGAGGGTGTCAGCGAAATGCACTGTCTTGGCAAAAACAGAGCGGGCTAACCTAAACAACTGCCATTCATCTTCAACAGCACCGATGAATTTCTTCGCTGTACCCTTCATAGAGTCTTGAGCAGAGACTGCAAGCGCAGTGCTCTGCACAGGCAAAGGAGTTGGGGTGGAGGCCATATCGCAAGGCAGTCTCTTGGCTTATGAAGAATCAAGAAATCAAGATGTGGAGTTGAACGTGGGTTTCTCGGAACCAAATGGATGGAGATGAGATGTTCGATGCCCAGTTTGGAACGGGGTAGAGCGGAAGTCCGGCTTGGAGGGGTCGAGAGAAGAAGAGACTTTATTTAAAACGATTTTATTCTAGTCCAAGGTTTGAGTTGGTGAGTGATCGTCCTGGAATGAGCGCTTTTTGCTCTCCTAAGTCAGAGGTTAGACGATGCAACATAATGAGCTTGGCGCGATATCTAGAACCCCGACTTAGGATTTGGACCGTAAGGCTCGGAGAAGGAGGCAACCTTATTATAGAAAGGAGTGCGCGTCGGCAGGACTCTCACGGCACGCCGCTGCAGTAGCGCTTGACAAGAGATAAAAGGCGTCATACTGCTCGGCACCCACATCAAGCTTGCGTGCAGTACGATTTTATTTATGTAAAGCTGGGCAATGCTCGTCATGTTTACTACTACCTGGAGGGGAAGCTTCGTCATAAGCAGTATGTAAATGTGCGACTTTCTAAATGGGTTCCGGTGACATACTTATACTTATCCCAAAGGGCACATTTTGCGAGCAGGGCTTGGTTGTGCTACTGTGCCCGATAGCGTATTCGGTCACACCAGGATCTCTGCCGCAAGCGATCGGGACAGACACAACACACTCAGGCACAGCGTGACGAAGTCACGCTGTGCCCATCAAATTGCATGCCGGAGGTTGCCACCAAGGGAATTTTGACACTCCGAAGTATCTGCCGGGTGCCTCTAGCGTTTGGGTTCTAGTAGGTTAGGGCCTAGGTTAGCGTTAGGTTAGCGTTAGGGGTTTGGGTTAAGGTTTGGGTTAAGGTTAGTGTTAGGCTTAGGGGGATATGTCTTTTTCGCGCGGTACTTAGCGCGCTCTTGGGTTAGGTTAGGGCGGTTAAAACTCCGACTGCCGGGAGGCAGCCGAAGCACGGTGTGACGGGTGTGTTGTGTCGCATCTTGTATATCCCCACAAGCGATGTAGCACAACGAAAAATGGTGTATATTTATGCAAACAAGAATATATAACTTTTATAAACAAAAAAAATGTGTCCCGTCGCCTCAATCTCGTGCTTAGTAGCTGTTGCACTTGGCATTTGCTTGGCAGTAGTTTCCTAATGCGCTTATATCTCCGGCAGCATCATTTCGAGTCTGGCAGGACACCAAAGGTCTCAGTGAAGTGAGTTTTAGGATACAGCATGGATTACAAATTATTTTCCTATGTGCGACTCATTTTTTATTGCAGTATCTCATTTTCTTTGGAAGTCGGGACCAATCATGACAATGTAGAAGATGTTACACCCCGAATATTTACCTTTCGATTGAACTGTCTAACAGTGTCTAACACGTTGTGGAAAAATACAAAGCACCCAAATTTAGAATGGAATGTCTAATGATGATTAAAAGTCCATTTTAATTTTTATCTATTCTTTTGAAGCCAGGATTCACGACAAGCAAAAGTGACAGTTCTTGGCATTAAATAAAAATGTATGAAATGAAATCTCAAGAAATAACCTGTTTTTGGATCTATAAGGGGACTACATGGTGTCTTACAGTGCAAATTTTTATATACAACCTTGCCCACAGCTAAGTATATTCTGCTCACTGCACTGCCACACCCCTGTGTTATCAGTCAAATGACAAAAATGCACACTTCAAACAAGTGAATATTTGTCCCACTGCCTTCTTAGAATATTTCTTGATTTTTACTCTTTTTTGGAGGACCCAAAACCATCATCCAATGTCATACCCTCCTATAAATAGAAGAAACCGTTGGTGCATGCTGCAAGGGGTGTGTGGGAAAAAAGTGGGAGACACGACCTGGGGGGGAGGGGGGGCCAGCCATCCCCTTAACCAAATTTCTTTTTATCAGCTAGAAGGGGCAAGATGCACCTCAGGGCAGCTGAATATCCATATATTTGGGCAAAATTTGTGATACAGCTTCAAAAAGACATTCCTATGTCCATTTTTGTGCAATTTGGCTGAATTCAGATTGGTTTTGATTCCATGATGCTGGTCCATTTTACCAGTTGCCTAAACACAATTCCCCCAGGTGAAATATTTTGGGTTTAGATCAAGATAATTTGTCCTTCCAATGCTTGGAATATATTATGAGTGATTTTTTTGATGTTTTTGGGCATAAATTCAGGGTTTAATCATGTCCTAAAATAGTAATACCTTCCTAATTAAGAAGGACAGGGGAGGGAGGGAGGGCAAAGCTTGTTCTTAAACAAATAAACCAACGTCATATACTTGAAAAATGTCCTACACACCCCTTGGCATGCTGTGGTGGCCCGGCGTTCTCGGGCACACGCGTCAGCGTGAAAAAAAAAAACGAAGTTTTTTTTCACAAATTTTTGGTCCAACTGGGAACTGTAAGGGAAGAGTGCTAATTGATAATAGTACGTCTACATATTTAAGTTGAATGAATGGGTGTGGCGCACAGCTCGATTGCCGCTCAGAAATTCCTTGAATTCCCGAATTTTCTCACGGTTTCCCGTTTTGATACACAGTACATTGAACGGAAAACCGGAAAACCAGCTTGAGATAGCGCTTGCAGCGCAGCTCGGACCGTACACACTGTAATTGTACCTTTGTGAACGATGAGCCGGCCGGGGTTAGAGACAAAGGTAGTATGTAGTCACGGTAGTTGTGACTAGGTGACAGCCGGCACTCCTCATCCCCCTTCTCCTTCCATCTGTTAGATGGCTCCGAAGCAGCCTTGTGCAAAATACCAATACGTCGTGACTCCCACAGGCCCAAAGATCCTACCTGTCGATGAACCATCCTGCAAGGACGAGGAGAGCCCAGCAGATTACAATGCCGGTGGCTATCTACCAGTCAAGGTCAATGACGTTTTCAACAATAATCGATACCGCGTTATTCGAAAGCTAGGGTGCGTGCATTGTACCTTCCATTGCCCGTTCCCACTTCATCTCTCTTCTTCTAGTTGGGGCCATTTTTCTACCGTTTGGCTTGTGAAGGACACCCAGTTCGTATCGTCTGCCCTGTTTGTTTGCTATTATCTGAACCGCTTATCTTTCAACCCCTCAAGTACCCAGCGCCACTCCGCTCTCAAGGTCGTAAAATCTGCTGGGCGGTATGCCGAAACGGCCCGAGACGAAATTAAGCTGCTCTCTCGTGTGTCGGCTTTCTCCCCAACACATCAAGGCAGAGAACACATAGTTTCTTTTCTTGACTCATTTTCACACCAAGGACCCGAGGCCTCCCATGTCTGCATCGTATTCGAACCTCTAGGAGAGAACTTGCTTGCGTTGATAGAGAGACACAAGAAGAAGGGGGTACCTCGGGCTCTTGTTAAAGTAATAGCCAGGCAAATACTCCTCGGGCTGGAATACCTCCATGACGAATGTGACCTCGTTCATACCGATATCAAACCAGAGAACATCTGTGAGTGTTTTCCCACTTTTTGCTTCCTTGCTATCTTCCTTTCACATCCATGGTTGAACTCCACAAAGTGACTCGTCATGGCTATGTATCATCATTTCACTGTTATCCTTATCTCTCCGTTGGTCCACATTTTTAGAGGAAGACTGATCTCCATTTAGTAATTTCTATTCCAGACATCGAGGAGCATATCCACAACGAGCTCTCACAGTCGCCATCCCCCACTTCGCGTCGTGTGGGCGTTCCGTTGCCCGTGAAGACTCGCGCTGGGGTCTCAATACCTCTTAACCAGCAACGAACTCGGAGACAGGTAACGATTTTTGACTCGCAGCCATTGGCCAGCCCCGGCAGAAGCGCCGGTAGAAGCGCCCATGGACATTCAAGCCTCAGCATGAACACCCGCCCCGATAACGGTGGTAGTCAGAATGGAAGCTACATCGCTCAAATGCACATGTCAAGAACAGGCTCGGGTTACGTGGCCCATTCCAGTGGGACTGTAGCCAGCTTGAGTTCGAGTGCGCCGAAGGTACCCAGCGGACTGTCGTCTTCGGCACCTAGGAATGATCTGGCCTTCCAACAGAAAACTGCTCAAATGTTCGCTGCCAAAGGAATCTCGGCTGTTCCATCCCGAGTCATTAACTCTCCATCAACTTCTTCATCTTCGTCATCCATTTCGTCGGTTTTGGCATCGACCACGGCTGGATCAAGTAGCATCGTCAGCACGCCGCCGACTTCACTCTCGCACTCGTTAGGTAACGTTGTCATGGAGTTTATGGGGACCGGCAACTTCGAGACCGAGTTGAGGACACACCCCAAGATATCGTTTCCCAGCAAGAGCTCCGAGGACGATGGACGGGTTGGATTGCTTATGCCGTCAAAGCAGGCCAAGAAAGATATCGATTTGGAGAGGGAGCTCAGCTCAGCAATCTCTACGTCATGGAGGGCCAACGAGAACTTGAAGGACAAGATTTCCACATCCTTCGCATCTTACAAATCAACATCCAGTCCTAACAAGACGAGCAAACAACGGAATTCTGGCCGTGGTCATGCTCGCTCCCATTCTGGTCTGTCCAACCCAGGTTTCTGGAAGGATCCAGGGACAGCCGCTCCGGCACCTGCGATTATTGTTAATGCAGTTGTCGGCGCTGACGGGCGGGAAGACGACTTCTCCAAGCTATCCACACTCGGCTCCAGCAATTCGACTTCTGAAAACTCGTCCGCAAATGCCACTCTCGTGAGGCCTTCGCCCACCAGCACTCCTCTTCCCATCGCCAAGAAATCACCATCCCTGAACGGCGTTAGCAAATTGATTCATGACACTTCTCATCTACTCTCTGGCGAATCACCTTCGCCAAATGATTCTACGACCCGTAACGACACTAGAGATACCCCCTCCACCATTTCCAATTCCCAGAACCTTCATCTATCCCTCCTCACGCAAACTGCTCCATCGCGGGCATCACCAACATCTTCGCCCTCGAAACGGGCCGTGGTCCGTGTTTCTCCTCCTCAGCAAGTCTCCCAACTTTCCGCACATATGCATCTTCACAAGCCTCCTGTACCATGTAATTGTTCCGACGCCTCGCACCATCATTCACATTCCCGTCCCAAGATCAAATCCCGCTCGTCACGGTTGGTCGAACATCCTCCTATATCCTTGGGCGGTGCTATTCCATCAACGTCAGTTACTCCTACCCCAACGTCCCCAGCCCCCGCCGCGCCACCACCCACACCAATTGACCCACCGCCAATATCCTCGCTGATCCCATCACCCCTTACCTCCGAAGTTCACTCAGTCCATCCCCGGACCCTTCCGCATCTGACAACCGACGATAAACCCCAGCCGCCTCCAATTTCCGTCAAGATCGCCGATCTTGGAAATGCCACTCCTTCCAAGAAGCACTTCACGGAAGATATACAAACTCGTCAGTATCGCTCTCCAGAGGCTATTCTTGGTCGTCGTGATTGGGACGCGAGAGTCGACATCTGGAGTGTGGCCTGCGTGGTAAGCATAATCCTGTCTTTTTACCTTCGAACACGTTTTGATTTATTTTCTTCATTCTTAGATCTTTGAGTTGTTGACTGCAGAGTACCTGTTTGACCCGCAAGGTCAAGGAGAGCTCTTCACCAAGGACGATGACCATATGGCACAAATCATTGAACTGCTAGGCGACTTCCCCCTCGAAGTTAAGATGGGTGGCAAGTATAGCCGCGAGCTTTTCGACCACTCAGGTTGGTGCTTTGTGTGATTTTGCGAGCTAAAAAAAACATTGCTGACGTGGTTCAATCTCTTTTTTTCACATGACAGGTGCTCTCCGCTATATCCGAACCTTGAAACCATGGCCGCTCAAGCGCGTCATGGTTGAGAAATATCTCTTCTCCGAGGCTGACTCTGCCCTTCTTTGCGATTTTTTGGATCCAATGCTCGCCATCGATATGCGAGAACGCACCCATGCGCGTGATATGAAAAATCACAGATGGCTAGAACCCACAAGGGACGACGTCGTTGTCACGGAGTGGTAGATTGTATTGTCAGAGTTTGGCTGTATGCACAAGCTTTTTTTTTTTCCTTTATGAATCATGACTTCTGTCCCATGCTCAACCTTGTTATATACCTAGACATTCCCCCCCTAGATGTGGCGCCACCTATGCTGCGTTTTGTAAGCTCCCTGGCGCTGGTGTTGTCATACTTTATTCTTCCCTTATGTTTTTGCTTCTTCCCCCCTTTTCCCTTGGGCTATTGCTGTTGTTTCCTATTTCCGTGTCTCCACATACCCTATAGACTTCCTCTTCTGCTAACTTATATGGTTACTGTGCAGAACTTTTCATGAACGTTTCTAATTGCTTGCTTTTTATACGTATCCTAGGTTCGTATGCGGGCACTCATTTTTGTTTTGTTTCATTGCACCGCTTCTAGTACGCACTTTGTGGACGCTGTTACTGTACAAACTTACCCTTGATATCAATATCAATAGACTATCCATACGCTCACCCGTCACTGTGATACTTGAGAGGAATGCGAAGCTTTTATAGATCGAGAACGCAAATTTCTGACCACGAAAGATAGCATTTAGATGGTGTGGATGGGTTTAACTTGGAGGTGTTCAAATTGAAAAGATTGTTTTACTCTAAAAGACTGAATATGTGTAGCGATTCTGTTCAAGATAGCCAACCTTAAACACTAGGTGAGAGGGTTGGGTGGGGTATTAGATAAAATACGTGAATTGAAAAAAGTAAATGCTTGTCCATCCAGAAATTCCAAGGCACTCCAGCGTCCAGCCAGCAAACCTCTGCATAAAGCGAATCAGCAAAGGTTTGTTCGGAAGGGTAATATGGATATTGGCGGCGAAGGGTATTGGTGAGTACATCCCGTATATCTGGCAGTCATAGGGATAAGAATAAATGAACTTTTTTTTTCCAGCGTGATGGGTATCCGAAGGCGACTAGAAACGGGCGGACAGAGCGCAACCTACGACCAACCCAGCAACGGTGCTCAGCAGAGCGACGAGGCTCGCAGAACCCATACGGAGTGAGACTCCCGCGGATCCGGTTGAGCCAGATCCTCCAGTTACAGCTGGGGCGGTGGTAGTGACGACCGATGCTGTGATACGAAATTAGCGCCTAGAGTAACAAATTCACAAGTTTAACGAACCAGAAATGGCAGCAGAGATGGCGGGTAAATTAGTCGTGTTGTCATTTGTCTCAATGTATGCGTCGGCCATAGGTAGGTTGAGGCAAGAAACAACGGGCTGAATCGCGAAAGGCGGGTTATGGGCCAAAGCATCAGGGAGGATGTAACCAGTGGCGACCTCAACGGTCTGTTCGAAGAGATCATGCTCAAGAACGATGAACCCCGAGTTCCTTGTTGTAGCGTTGCCAATGATATCTTTCCAGTTTTGAAGCACTTGTTGAACAGTGGTAGTACCACCATGGATATTGAAGTCTATCATACTTTCAGCCATACATTCCTTCCCTTCTCAGTCTGGGCTTACCACCAGTATCGAAAGTGGCGATAGGACTGATGCGGGTCCACATTACAGGCGTAAGTCCCATAGCAATTGAGATGGCTCGAACACGATCACTGATGAGAGATGAGAAGTGACAAATTTAGAAGAATTATTCAGAAAGGGGCTGATAAACTTACTCGATGTCACCGAAGGGCGGACGCATCATGTTGGGAGTAACTCCAAGGACATCCTTGATGACCTTCTTGCTCCATCCGAGTTCGGCAATGATTTCCTCGTTAGACAAAGTAGTGAGTGAAGGGTGACTCCAAGTATGCACTGCAATTTGGTGTCCACCCATGTATTGTGTTTGTAAGATGGAAGGGAATGAAATCACACGTGAACCAACAACGAAGAAGGTGGACTTGAGCTTCTGTTGATCCAAGTACGAAAGCAAGTTAGAGGTATAAAACGAAGGGCCGTCGTCGTAAGTCAAACCCCACTCCATTGTAGTAGGGCATTCGGTAATGTCTGTCTTACGCGTGCAACCACCACAAGTCCACCAACATCTGGATGTATCGGCGACTGCTGCCGTATTATTTGGGCATCCCCCTAGTGACTAAATTTTAACGAGGATCATTATAAATAGATCAAGGAACGCACCTGGATTGGTAGGGGCAAATCCTGGGATTGCAATGCCAGTATCTTTGACATCCTGAATCCACTGTTGAACCTCCGGGGAGTCAATTCGGGGTGGGACATCAAGAGTCGGATAATTTGTAGGAAGCAAAGTTGCGGCTGCGAGAACATTGTGTCAGCGATCAGTCTGGATGAATATATGGCAGCCATTCTGGACGACAGAACATATGGGCAGCCATTCGTACACCAGGAAAAAAAAAAGCAGGCCTACCATTTGGCAGAGCCGGAGCGTTTGCAATGTCCGATGGCGTCGTCCCCGGAACAGCAGTGGTGGCCAATGGCTGCGTTGCGGAGCTGGGTTGGTTCGAAACGATCGCGGACAGCGGTACCGCGGTTGGGTTTGTGGCCAACAGAGTGACACTGGGAAGTGTGGTGGTGACCAAAGGAGTGGCAGTTAACCCAGCGGAACCAGATGACCCTGACGCGATTGATGACGACGGGCTTGGCGAAGTGACTTGGCGAGCGCCCAGAACGTGGTCCCTGGGGTTGAGATGGTCGGCATGGGCAGCGACCAAGATGGGGACGACAGCGAGGACGGTAGAAGAAGAGAATTTCATGGAGGGCGGCAACAAGGGAGGACTGTGGGAACCAAACCATTCTTTTCTGTATTTCACCAAACTAAAAATAGAAGATGCCTCCTACAAAATCTCATAGAATACCATTTACACCCGGGCTTTCTTGCTACGCGGCTTTTCCAAGTCAATCTCCGCCGCGTCATCCTCCTCGTCATCCTCCTCTTCAGAGTCTGTAATGTCTTCTTCGTTGACGTTGCCCAAGAAATACTCAATCGCCTCCGGAAATATTTCATTTGCAATCACAACACCGATCTATTTGCGCCGTATTAGAATAGCCACCGGCTAATGTAAGTAGGACCAAACACACCTCAGACGGGTCAGCTGAGTGTTCGAAAAAGTTGAAAAAACTGCCGGGGTCGGCAATCTCATCCTCGTCCTCACCAAGCTCGCGGGGATAAACTTTGGTGAGCGCCTTTTCGGGTTCTTTCCAGTTGATCTTGTTAGCCTGCATGCAAACCATCATTAAACGTCATGCTACAATTGATTACGTCCAAAGCTTACCGAAATATCGACGTCGCGGTCCCAGTGGAAATCAAGCATCGACTCGGTGATACCGTTCTCGTCTGGAGTATCGGTCTTCGCGGCAGGAGGAGGCACGTATTTGTACTCTTTCTTGAGGACTAGGTCGTGGAAGAACTGATTTTCTTTGAAGTGCTAGAATAGGTTGTCTCAGTCGTTGTACTTATATCTACACCATGATTGCTCACGAATTCAACTGTGAAGCATCGGTGCTCATTGGGGTCTTTCTCGACCCAGAGATCCTCGAGGAAGTTGAGTGCACTCTGGTCCGCGTTATGCTGGGCATGATAAGCGAAGAGACTATGGCGAATGAGGGCGTTGGGCCAGAAGCCAGGAATACTTTTAACAATCTCCCGGCGCCTTTCATACACAGGCTTCAAAGCGGCTTGAGCCTGACGTTCTGAGGAATAAATCAGGCTTACAAATACATAAGTCATTGTTTCAAGATAAAGACACACCGAGAACGAGCTCAACGCGTGCAAGATCGCGTTGGATCTCCTCCAGCTTTTTCGACTCTTCCTCACCAACCACCGAACTTGTAATGGGATGCTTCTCATCCACCGCACCAGGAGAGCCCCGTTTCGTCCCTTTGGCCATTACGATGTCTTTTAGGGGGGTTATATATAAAGAAAAGTAGTCTTAGTGAGGGTTTGGAAAAAGGTTTCTCTTTAAGTTTTGAGTCCTTCAAACTGATAAGAAAAAACTCAGGATCACGTGCCCTTCCAGTTAGTCTTTGCCGAACAGGCGCCGGGACGGCAGATCAAATTTGGCGCCCTCGAGGCTTGCGGGTTGCTACTAACTTTATTATAGTGGAGGAAGAGGGCATGATCCCCTCCACCCAAGCCGTAGGAGGTTATACTCAGACTCAAGTGATTGCTGGGTCAATCCACAAACATTATAAGAGCAATCTGTGATATCTCCTCCTATAGCCATGGAATCTTTTATAATATGGAATATGATTTTACGCCTGGTGTCTTTTATCCCGAAGATTTTTTAGTTCAATGTCTGATGTAAATGGCCCAATGTCTGACGTTTAATGTTCGACGTTCAACAGTGGCCACTGATCACGAAGGATATGTATGTAGTAAAAAATAATTTGCAAAGCAGAAATCATATATTAATCTACCCTCTTCCTGATTGTACCAAGCTCGACCTCCTCAACGTTGCTCTTGGCCCGCCTCCTACCACCAGCTGACCCTTTGGAGTACTTCCAACTCGGTTCGGCTTGGCCGTTCAGACCCTTGCCGTGATGGCCAGAGCGATAGCCAGGTCCAGTGTAATAGATAACGTCCGTAGGTGGGTTAAGACGAGGCCAGGCAACGTACTCAATGCCATGAATGAAAATGAACACCGCTGCGGTGGCGAACAGGAGGAACCACAACAGGAAGTAGTAGAACAAAGAATAATCTAATCGTGAACATTAGGTACGGTTTTTTTTTAACATTGGGGAAACGAACCTGATGTACGCGGCAACGTTAGACCCGCACAGATCATAAAAAGTGAGAATGAAGCGATAGCAGGCATCTACAACAATTCTTGAATTTGCGAAAATGAGAGAAAGCAAGCACTTACAGAACGGGTTATCAGTGGACGAGGGTCGTTAATCAGGAAAAGAGAGAGAGAGGGGTTCTTTCTCGGTATCCATGTTCCTGTGACCAAGTCAAAGCCGTCCTACAGATGAAATTAATCAACAGGTAGAGCCGAGTGCATTGGCGTCAAATGTACCTGTCTTGCGCCATCGAAGAAGTTATTCTTCAGGTACCTCATTATAGATTTGTAGCCATCTTCCAAAGCACCCCTTCGGGTTCGTGTATTGGTCCGAGTGAAATCTGACTTCAAAGCGCCTGAACCGCCATATGCTTTTGCAATACTGTCGGCATGATCAGCCCACACTGGAAACTGTTCGTTATCTATGGAAAGGGTACAAGATGACATAAACTCACATTCTCTGAATTCTTTGCTGAACCCTTCGTAGTCGTCGATGCCATCATCTGCAGATAATATGCCCAAGTCCCTGAGTTGATTATTGAGAGTATATTTTGCGAGCGCAGCCTGAACGACATTGGTACGATCAAGGTTGTCCATGCAATTCGTTCGAACGACCCCCGTTTGAATTCTCTTAGGTGCACTTTCGCCCTCGCTTATCTGGAAGTAACTTTTGAGGAATGTCAGAAACTAGACTTCGGAATGTGCAAGAACTCTCACCCATTCTTGTCCACGTCTTCCTTGATTTGGTCAACAAGGACACTTATACGATCCCAACGCATATTTCTGCATTCTGCGTGAAAGTCGAAATATTCATATTTGACGTCGTGTAGGTCCAACTTGGGGGGATGCGTCATTGAGAAGTACAACCAGATGGATTACAACTTCAAAGACACACCTCAGTAATCTGGCGCTCGTACGCTTCTTTCACCGGTTTTTCGTAACCTTTTTGATTGACAAGGTTGACCAAAGATTGTTGACCATATATCTTCTTTAGGTTCGTGAAATGTATTTGCGTGGCGTTTCCCTGAAAGAGCATGCGTCAGTTCATTTTTGTCTCTGATGGCAAAGACTTGAGCCATGGTTGAAACATACCGTATCCTGCAGGTCCATAATCTGAAGATCTGGTTTATACCTCAAGGTGTTGATTTCAGACCAGAACACAGGCACACTTCCTCGAATTTGAACGAAGCTTAGCTTCGTCACGTAGCTGTCGTCGTTGGCGCGCACCGACTCCGGAGACGTCTGGGCCTCTACAAGAAGTATCTGCTCTGACTCGTTGAAGTTGGCGACATGACCACTGTGATCAATCCCACGTCTGAAATAACGCGTGCCGGCACGGAATCGCGAACGACGGCTAATAAGAGCCAGGAGCATGTGCCGGCCATGAAGGAAGGTAGGCTTTACTTCAAATGCTACAGATCAGTTGTAAGCGGAATAAAGGAATTAAAAATAGAGTAGCACATACTCCCATACATGATGGGTAAAATGAAGGATCCATACTTCATCGAAAGTTGAGAGAAGGTTGTCAACAGAAAAGTTCGGAACACATACTGCAGCCGCTGGGTTTGAAGAAGCAATATCGATGAGTTTGGTTTGGAGATATCTGATCGAAATAACCTGAGTATGCGATCTTTGGCAGGATGCTGAAATTCACCTATTCCAAAAGAAGCGATCGTCAACCTGCAGGATGTATCGTGAACATTTTCTCAGAAAGCAGACAATAATGCCGTACTTACCACCTCCCAGAACGACTTCCCGGCATCACTCTCTTCCGCGCCCCGTAGTACTTGTAGTCGACGCGTCAAATCCCATGTGTAAGAGAAGAGGAAATTTCCGCCATTCAAATGAGAGCGCACAAGCGCTAATAGATGAGATTCCACAGGATGGGGAGGGATATAGGCCGACACGATACCCAGGGGAAGGATATCGAATTCGGTTGCTCGGTATATGTCGTGTCCCATGAATTGAGTTTGCAGAGCCCTTCCAGTTACAACAATTACATATTCAGCTGTAAGAACGAGTTATGGTGAATCAGGAGAGAGAATGTGAAAAGACAGTGAAGTACACAAAGTCAACGAAATTAAACCGAGGATGCCATATATTGTTTTGTCTGATCTTTGAGCAGCATAAGGGACAGTGTATTTGGGCGCTGGGAGGTACTGCTTAGTATGTATATACGTTCACATATCGCAAGCGACTCACAGTTCAAAACGATATCACCAGAAGACCGGTGTATTGTTAGGGATTGCGCCTCTCCTTCCGGTACGAATATATAGGTGTCATTACGTTCGCTGTATCTGCAACGAAATGAGCATTTTATTTGACGGGTCGTAGGAGTATACTGACAGGGTATATCGCTGGTGCAAGGGTCGCATTGTAGTGGTTATAGTGGTTATACAGAAAGTTGAACACCCTTGGTTGATGTGCCAGAGCGCGTTGATCTGAGTCTGAATTGTTGAAGTGAGTTCTTGGCAGGCATGGGCACGGCTTATTAGCTTTATTATTTCTCCAATAACAACTCCAAGAAAATGAAGCTCACTCCGGAGCTCCTCGCTCAAGCTTCCTCGCAACTTAATCCCTTAAAAGAACGCCAGCTTGATCTCAGAGGTTAGAAGATCCATCGTCGTTCTCGAACTGCTCACACAACCTCGTCAGGCTACAAAATCCCTGCCATCGAAAATTTGGGTGTTACACGGGTACGCGTTTGCTATCGCTGAATTCCGATATCTCAATTCTAACTTCATCCATAGGACCAACATGATGCCATAGATTTCACAGACAACGCCATCGTCACGCTGGGCAATCTTCCCTTGCTCAAACGACTCCACACGCTCCTACTTGCGAACAACCGAATACAAAACATTTCGCCATCAATCCATCTCTCTGTGCCGAACCTACATACGCTCGTGCTGACGAACAACAACATATCCGAACTTGGCGACCTTGAACCCCTCAAAGAGCTCAAGCACCTCCAATATCTGTCTTTGCTCGGCAACCCGGTCAGGGAAAAAAAATGGTATCGCGAATGGCTTGCCTGGAGAGTTCCTGGGCTAAGAGTTATCGATTTTCAGAGAATTCGCGATAAGGTGCGCTCACCTGCACCTTGATTCGCATTGTAACACTCGTCTCAACTCGTCGCTGGATATTTTAGGAGCGTGCTCACGCAAAATCGATTTTCGTAACTGCAGAAGGCCTCCCAACTGCGCTTGCGACTACGATATCTACGACCGTGTCTGCCAACTCTACAAAGACTGTTCTGACGATTGACGAACCGAAGGCAGCACCGACGGCTGGAAAGGCTGGTCGCCTTATGTCGAAAGAAGATCAAGAGAAAGTCAGAGCTGCGATCAGGAACGCAGCATCTATAGAAGAAGTCAGGCGGTTGGAAAGGAGTTTGCGGGAAGGATATGTGCCAGAGTTGGAGTCAGTCGGTGCATAAATGGTGTGTTGAGCATTGTACTTTTTTTCAATCTTTTGTTTTGCTCTTCATACCAAAAAGATGTCAGTGGTACACAGTCTGTTTCTCCTCGCTATAAAGATCATCGTGCTAAACATCTGACTTCAGACTTCTGTGTTCAATAACCCTGTACTCCCACGTTGCCGATCCACAACCCATGGAATCCCAGAGCAATAACAGAAAAAAGGTTGGCGAGTGAGCTGATCCCATGCAGCTTGCCAAACCGACGATTCAAGGCTTTCATATCAGCAGAAACCTGATTCATAGAAATGAGTATTAAATGCGTGTTCCCGATATAAAATCTGTACCCCTGCTTCATTGTATAGTCTTCCTTCTTCTTTCTCAAGCCTCTGTCGCTGGAACATAGTCCTAAACCGAATGTTAGCAACCTCATGTTGCAGAAGGTCTAATTCTTCGAACGCACTTGCTCGTTAATGGCCCAATTACGAAATAGTTCAGGGCCTGCGAAAATAGGACCGTTCCAAGGGCGTAAACTTGGGCAACATCGCCAACGTTAGGACGTGCTAGGTACACCAAGACATCAGGGTGGTTGAGTATCCAGATTGCCAGAAGGCTAGAAGATAGAAGCATCGAAAGAACAAAGTAAATTGGGAATGTCTTGTGCTGCAAAACGCTGAAATGTTGACGAGCTGTGTAAAAAGGTTCATCTTTGTTCTCAATCAAATATTAAAAGCAGCCCACGGAGGGTTTTGTATGCAATGACACCTATCGAGCAACTCTATATAAATGATGCTCAATGAATTATAAGCGGAAACATACCTCCAAAGAATGTTATCCAAATCGCTGATAATAATTCTTGTGAGCTTCGTTTGTGGAAATTAAGCCTACAAATACCAACACATTCCGAATAGCCAGGCATATCCGATGAGATAAAGACCATTGAAGCTTATCAAGTTGGTCAATGTTGCGAAAGTTATCACGTCGACTTGAGCCATCTCAGAGATGATGAAAAGTAGACGTTTTGGGGTTCTCAGAGGGGGTTTTAGCAGGGCGACGTTTTGATGGTGGTGGTTAAAGTCAAGAATGGCGCTCATGGGAAATAGAATACCTTAGGCCTCGGCTACGACCGCATCATTAATAAACAGGTGAGGTTCTAGCTTGGAAGTCAAGATTGTAGCAAAAACATTAGGGCGTGCATGACTTGTGTACGGCGAAGGCAAAATATCAGGCATACTGCTTTGGACAGGTGTCCAAGGGGGTATCTATGTCAAGGAGAGCAGAATAAAAATTTCCATAGGTCGCCTCTAATATAATATACTAATATACCGCGGGCTTCTAATAGTATTTAACCAATGACAAGTTTTTCCTCTACTTCGTTGAACTCGTGCTGTGGGACTTCGAGATTCAACTAAGCGGGAGAGAATTTGAGTTGGTGCATTACAGGTAAGAAGGGTAAAGACTTACAGGAGCTGGACCTTTTCGAGCGCGACCAGCTAGAACACAAGATAAGCAGAATATTTAATGACGAAGAAAGGAGACTAACAGATATCGTAGTGAGAGCCATGACAAGGGCAGAACCTGGAGAGAAGTGAGCGGGCAACGAGGAGGATGTACAACACTTGGACTCACCAGCCTCCGTAGTCACCAGCTTCACCAATGGGCACGCATCCCAGATGGGTACAGACGCCCAACATGACAAGCCACTCGGGCTTCTTGACACGTTCCTCGTCGGATTGAGGGTCTCTGAAGCTCTTCCAGTTGACGGCGCGGGCCTCTTCGATCTCGGATTGAGTTCTATGGCGAATGAAGACTGGTTTGCCACGCCACTTGATGATGACGTTCTTGCCCTCTGGAATGGTGGAAAGGTCGACCTCAACCTTTGCGAGAGCGAGGACATCGGCGGAGGCAGCCATGCTCTGCAAGAACTCTGACACGGTGGACTTGGCGGCAGACGCAGAGATGACACCCATGGAACCGACCATAAAGTAGGAAAGGGCGCGATTGCTCTCCGGATTGGTGCGGTATGCAGAGTAGTCTGGGACGTCTTTCACGGCAACGGAGGTGTGGATAAGACGGCGTTGATAGTTGGAAGGGGTAACTGTAATGATGAGAAAAATGAGAAAACCTGGACACAGGCAGGCGGGTGAAGGAGGACTGACCAGTGGTGAAGGTCTTGGACACCAATCCCGACGAAGTTCGCGAAACACCTCCGGCCCATCGCGGGGCAACATCTGAACGAATGCCTGGTTCTGAGTGACCATGGCTATGGGCATCGTGGGGTGCCCTGACGGCGAGGTTGAGCAAGGGACCATAGGGAATACCACTTGGAAGGGTGCGGACAGAGGGGGTAAGAGTGACCGCCTTTTTGACGGCTTGGAACGTAGCCATTGTGGAGCAAGGGTGAGCTCAATAAAACTCTCAACCTTTACGCCCTCAACCGGAGTTTGCCGCACGCTCGCCGTTCCGTTCCGGTATCTTGCGTTACTTAAGGTTAGCGAGAACTCTACGGCAGGATTTGAATCTGCGTCTGAACCAACGTGCTTCTCACAACTCCCACGATGACTTCCTCTAGGCTTTGGGCCTTCAATTGATGCTGAGGTGTTCAATCAGGGG
>Ga0307513_10003541_pt1 | contig 21141 bp, 24 predicted proteins | sample 15_EM_MG_FD_202174 | JGI IMG/M metagenome (GOLD analysis project Ga0307513, IMG submission 202174) | Populus trichocarpa ectomycorrhiza microbial communities from riparian zone in the Pacific Northwest, United States - 15_EM | ecosystem: Host-associated > Plants > Roots > Unclassified | place...
CGACACGACTGGCTTCAGCACAGGAGAGGCATGCGGTAGAGTCGAGGGAGGTGGACTTGCATCAATGAGCTTCTTGGCATATGTTCGATATAGGTCCAGACGCTCTGACTGAGGCAACCGTTAGTCGGATAGGGAGATGTCTTATAGATGAGATCATACTTGAAAATAGGGACGGTGTGGACCGCCTTTTGCGGGACCTGTAACAGTCGTCTCAGAAAACGTTGCGCGGAGTTGCGCCAGTGGATGTATGTATGATCACCGTAGTCGTAATCCAGGCCAGCCCACGCCAACGCCTCCCCAATCCCTTCCACTGAACCCGGAACATACCTCGCCTGCATATCCGTTGAATCCCAACCAAACATTCAAAGAGTGTCAGGCAACACGCACCGCGTCCGTGTCTTCGATCCTCAATATCCACTTTCCTCCAAGCTTTCGGGCGTAGAGATGATTGAAAAGAGCGGTCCTGAGCCCGCCGAGGTGTAAGGCGCCTGTCGGTGAGGGCGCGAATCGCAGAAGAACCATCGTCGCACAGAGACGAAGAGACTCCGGTGACCTTGAGGAGTCGGGACGCCTCTGTTTGGTTCACAAGCTTTTGCCAAACATCCACCTTCCTGATTTGGAACTCACAAAGAGACGCGTGACGGTAGTCCCTTCTTATCCCTCTGCAGATTACAGACGGGCGTGTAACTCCTACGGGGAAGACTTAAATAGCATTTTTATTCGGGGTATTCATTCTGTCGCTGAGAAGCACTTTGGCCTCGCACACACGCGGCACCATCATCATTCGCATGGACAAAACACAAGCCGGGTGCTAATACCCCTATACTTCTTCGCCCTCTCCGTTCGGCATCAAGTTCTACACCCCGCGATTATTGGCTCCCATATATTTGCGTCCTTGGTTCTGAACTCGCATGTATAGTGTTCAAACATACGGATCAACAGGAGAATGTTTATTCATTCCTGAGGGCTGTGATCTTTATAGGTAATTGGGGTCCTTTCTCCTCCTCCCCAGCGACCATCGGTACAAGTAGCCCAGGTCGACCGCGTCGAATTGGCGGGTTCCCGTCTGCGAGCGAAAACCTGAACTGCCTAACGAGGGTGACAATGAACGCTTGCATCTCCACGATCCTGAAATGATAGCCACAGTGAGCGGATTCGGGTCAGAAGGGGCCAAATGATGGTGGACATACGAAAATCTCCACCCCAGACAGCTCCGGACTCCCCCAGAAAACGTGGCGCTGTAAAAGATAACTTAGGAATCTCTCGATGGTGGTCGCGCTTTTTCGCCCTTACAGATTACCATACATCCCAACGGGAAACTCTGGCTTCTCGTTCATATCTAACCAACGTTCGGGCCGGAATTCGTAAGCGTCCGGGCCCCACAGATCAGGGTTCCTGCATCATAAGGAAATGATGAACGAGAAACTTGAAGAGGGTGCGGGAGTAACGTACTGATTGTATCCGAATATCGAAACTACGATTGGTGTCCCTGCAGGGATAGGTAGCTCCTTGTACACTTTCCCAGACAAACCGGTGATCGGCTTTGTCAGGGGAAGGACGTCATCTGTCCGGCTCACTCGCATAGGGATGTCTATCGCGATTGGGTGCATCCTCAGAGTCTCCTGAATGGATTTTGGGTCAGTTCCCCGGGTATATGTAGAAGAGGCAGGTTCGAACCTTTATTACCGCAACCAGATGCGGCATGTTCTCGAAGTCGTTGGCGTCGAAATCGGCGTCGCCTCTGGCTCTAACAGTCTCTAACGCTTCGCAGATCTCCGCGCGGAGCCTGTCTTGAAACTCGGGGTGTCTTGCGAGTTCCCAGACGGCCAGCGTCAGCTACAAACCTGCTTGGTATTGTGTTTTTCGTTTGCATCCGGACGTTGCTCACCGACTTCGCCGTAGTCTCATGTCCTGCCAACATCAATCCCCTACGGAGACCCCTCAAAATCACAGAACCCCACAACACCAACACACGGAGACGCACCGGACTTGAGCGATGATCTCCTCATCCGACATACTCGAATCGGGTCGAAGGGTGGCGCCTGACTTGACTGAACGGAAACCATCAGCCTAGATCATCACCACCACGGAGGTACGTGGTACAAACCAAGCAAACTTAGGATATCTTTCCGAGAGTCACCATCCTTGAGTTCCTGCCTCTTCACCTCGATCAACTTCCGGGCGACAGCATGCGCTTCTTTCCTGTTCCGGCGAAGATTCTCCATCTCCGGAAAGGCCCCAACATCGAACAAAAGCCACGGAAGGAGTCCGCTAGGTAGCCATCGTATGATATCCATGATGAATATGGTTACTTTGCTCGCTCCTCCAAAAACCTCAACACTGGACAGATGGATTATGGCGGGTCACCCCGAGGTTGGTGCAGGAACACGTACAACAAGTTTTGGTACGACCGTGCCAACAGGTTGTCTGCATTGTCCAAGGCGCCGAAGTCGTATTCAAAGGCACCAGCCCCGATGCTTTGCGGAACTCGTAAGTCAAATATCGGTATTACGAACAAAAGCAGACGTACACATCCAGGGTGGCTTTCCCAAACCACATGTTCGCATCGATGGTGGCCGAATCCCCGGACGCCTCGTCCTCGACAACGGCGTGCCATTTGTCCGCTAGCTTCACGTTGGTTTAATCTCTGCGGTCCCAACCCCACAAACAAGCGGACTGGTGAAAGGGCGAACCTTGTTGGCAAATTCCAAGAAGGAGGGCAGCAGATTTTTTATCTCGAGTGCACCGAACGCCGGTGTCATTGCCCTCCTGTGGCGCTTATGAACTTCGCCTTGAGATAGTAATAAGATGACCAGGACTGAGAATAGAATACATCGGGGGCCCTCACCATCGGCCCAACCGACGCTGTGATCGGTTATTAACCTAGCTTGCTCCCTTTCGTCCTTCGACTTTCCGTAGTTGTAGCCACCTTTATGAAGAATGTGGTTGATGGCTCTTGGATCCGCGATCCACAAGCGATCGTCCTATGTGTTGACTATCTGAGTTTCACGTGCGAGGGGCGTGTGCCTGACGGAAGACCGAGCGAAAGACGTACACCAAACGGCCCTCTCCACCGAACAATGTTCCCGTACCTTCCGAGGAAGCCCCTTTCGATCGCACCTGCTTCTTCATTCTGGAAGTACCACTGGTGTCCTTTGAGTCACGGTTAGCGAGAGGAGATCACGGGATGGACAAACACGTACCGAAGATCCAAGATGGAGTCTCAGGCCCAGGAACGTCCCTTACTGAGGTCCACCTCCACCTTCGATATACACCATAGCTAACCAGGAAGGCTGCACCCATCGCAAGACACGCAGTATAAGGATCCATAAGGGGATGAGTAGAACGGGGGTGGTATTCCGTAGCGGCTGTTTGTTGTGATAAAGGGTGCACTGGACTGCACGACTTATTGATTACCGCCCGCCTGTGGGAACGACGCACCTCCCATGGCGCACCCTGGAGCGGAGCTTATCAGCACCCAACTCCATCATTCGGTGAGTTTGGGCCCTTGATGAATTGGGGGTCGCATCAAGAAAATCTAGGGTCGGAATTCATGCAATTTGCGTGCAGTCGACGCGCTTCGGTAGAACTGCCGCATGCTCCATCTCCTTCCAAGTGATTCGAAATCATTCCACGAGGGCACTTTAAATCTTGAAGCGCTCGGTCCCGACGCCTAAGGTTTTGCTGGTATATCGTCGAACACCTTGGTGCTTGTTCCGAGCACGACCATCATCCATTCTGTCTGAATCTGCCCGCAGAACAACTCGGGTGAGAAAAATGTGTTCGGCCGCGGTCTTACGACCGACCGTCATATATCAACTTTGGGAGGGTTTCAAAGCGTCCCAGGCACTCCAAATTCCGTGGAAGCTGGCTCGGCGTTTCCCTGGTGATACACTCTTCTCGGTTGATATGGGGAGAACCACGTCCCAGACCTATCCACCCTTGAGTTGTAGGGGTTGGCGGTCTCAGTTCCGAGCATGGCTGACGTTCCCACGCCCTACCCGATCTCATGATGTGTCGCACTTCATCCGGGTCCGATCCTCACCGCACCCCCTTCCCTTGCGATAGAGTTAGCGAGATAGAACCCGAAAACGTCAAGGCCCTCGACCATAGGCTCTCGACGGCTCTCTCCTTCAAACCGAAAATATCAACTCCGACGGGTCTACCCAATGCATATATGGCCCCACCGCCGTAATCCAAGCCAGCCAACCTCAACGCGCCTTCAATCCCCTCCGTCGAACTCGGTACACATCCTTCGAAGCCCAATCTAGACATCAGGCAAGGCACACTGCGTCTACGTCCTTGATTACCAATAGCAAATCCCCCCATGCCCCTGCGTACAAAAGCGATTGAACAGAGTCCTAAGTCCGCCGAGGTGCAAGACGCCAGCCGGAGGCCCGAACCGCAGGAGGGCCGTCGTCGCAGTATGCCGGAACTAAAGATGTGCTGGGCCTGGGGCCATGTCAGCAATGGCCGTCACGGTATGTGTTTTGTTTGGTTCACAAGGTCTTGTCAAACATCCACCTTATTCGGAACTCACAAGGGTTCGCAGACGAGAGGCATGGATTAGTTGGATATTAGGTGGATGCAGATGTTCGGGGGGTGGGATGGCCCCGACCCCAACGGGAAGCCGACGAGTACGATGGCGACTTTATGAAAAAATGTCTGGAACACCACGTTAACCTTCGTGAGCATTCTTTTCTCCCTTTTCCCATCACGATTTTAACTTGGCTCTCCTGGGGAAACAAGCCGGCCTGTTCTCTGCAGTCGCACCCCCTTTTATTGTCGACGTCCAGGACAACCTGCGGTTGGATTGCGAACAAACGAACCTCCAGCTCCTCATGATCGTCGCCAGTGTCTCTCTTGGGAACGTCCCAACCGGTGACAGTGGACTGACCCTGGTCCCACCGTTGTACACGTCCAAGCCATCCTTTACTCCACCTTGACCACTTCCCTCTTCACCACGTTCGTCGCAATTTTGAACAAGCAATGGCTCAACCGTTACGCTCAGGTCAAGATGCGTGGATCCATTATTGATTGTAGTCGCCATCGGCAGCACAAGATAAACTGGATGGTCACCTGGCACGTCGATTTGCCGTGAAATGCTTACTTCCTATGTTTCAAGCCGCTCTTCTCCTCGGTTATACACTCTCCAACTACCTCCCCTTCATCAACAAACTTCTGTCACTGGCATCGTCACCAGTTTCACCGCATTCGATCTCTCTCTGACCTGCCTCGACAACAGACGCAAGGAGCACCTCAAACGAGTCAGGTACTGATTTGGGGACACCTTCTCCCACAAGAAGCCACGACCAAGTCCGAAGTACGATGGTCCCAATGGCCTGGGCAGGCTCGGCACATTTGATGGAAGCAACCTTAGCGACTATATTGGATTACATTGCAGGGCAGGCACAATGTCATCATGGCAATCTTAAGGTTCGTCCCTGAAGTTGTTTGGTATGCCGGTGTCTGGACCACTCCATTTGATAGGTTCTGATACGACACGGTCCTTGGGTCATTGCTCTCTCAAGAGGGTTAACCACTGTCTCGGTTTGATCATGTTGATGGTTAGTGCTTTCTCATCTGTCTCTCTTCATGCTTATATTATTGTGTCATGGAACAATCAGAGGCAGCAACTGAAAAAATCATGTTCGCGTACTCTCGGGTTTTCCACCATTTAGCCGGTGCTTGACCTTCTTCATTTTGGAGAGTGAGCTTCGTATGTCGTCCATGTTGGTGTTGGATCAACATAGATGGTGGTGCGATAGTAGGTGATTGGCCTCGTGGCCCTGACCGGAAAATCCCCCGTGCGTTTACAGCCGTAAAACTAAAAGGCCACGCAACTATTTCAGGGATTGGGACCGAGACAGATTGTTGGTAAGCAGGAAGCCGCTAGAATGGTCGGGATCCGTTAGAGCAATTCAAGGGGTTTTACGGTTGTTCTAATGCATACAAAGCAGTCCAACAAATTCTCATAACGATAGCTTTGCGGTTCGGCGATGTTCCGGCGCCGGTTCTCACTCCCGCCCAACGAGCCTCCTCATCATTAGTGTCGTGTCGGTAATCGACACTTATACTAGGTATACGCGTCTTAACGCAGTACAATGCACAATAAAGATAAAGCATGGAATCAAGGTCGTTCGGCCAAAAGTTGATCGGATGAGAATAAAACCCCCTCCCTCTCGGTTGTGGGGAAAATTGGATCCATATTGGGGTAACGGTCTGGAGCGATTGACTGGGGAAATCGTTCAGGCGTCTGTGGGTTGCAAATCAATCTGTGGCCACCCGCCACACGGAGCACAGCTAGATAAACTCCCAGACACGTATCTTACCGGGAGCACCCAGGTTCTTCTCGCATCAAACATAAGTCCTTCACATGCTCACGAGGTCCTCAGAAATCACTCACCGTGCAGTCCACAAGACTGTCACCCAAGGCTAGCATATTCATCTCCCCGCCCCAATATTGTCGTTGCAGCCAGAACTTCTCCGGATTTGGCATGACCGTTCTCTCCTTCTCCCCTTCTCCGAGCCAAACTAAAGCCCTACATCCCCACCGACTGAAATCATATGCCTGAACGCGCACTCCAGCATGATCTTGCCAATCCCTCGTCACCAATAGGACACGGGAGCCAAGGACGAAAGTTCGGTGGTGGGAAAATCCCCATGGGACCTCCACCACCATCACATCCCTCTTCCAGTCGTCCCAGAGTATATGCGACTCAGCGCGTGCCGAAGACATGCGCCCAATTAGGGTCGTAGCTCGGATGACGAGAACCACTTCCTCACTGGAATACACATCATACGTGTCGTGGTAGAGAGTAACTGGAGGACAATCACGGATTGAGTTGGATCAACGACGAGTGGCCCATCGCGAGAGCTTTCTCCTGGGGACCTATCGCTGTCTGTGCAAATACAGGACCCCCTGGTCCTGGGACTCACAGCATATCGGTGGCATGTGGGCGTTATGTCGAAATGTCGCCAGCTGTTTGAGGATTCCTGAGGAACAGACATATCAAACATGATCGAGCCAAAATTGTGCTCTTCCAAGGTAGGTAGGCTTGCCAAGGCAAGCAGTCGAAACTCGTCTAAGAAGGCGAGATTGGAGTATGGATAGGATAGAAAGGCATCCTCTTTGCTGGATCGTTTGAGAACCTTCAATAGTGGGGGAGTGAGAGTCGGACTCGAGTAAAAACTAAACACCCTTACAACTTCCCCAGTTCTCCAGTCCCAGACTATCAAAATTTTGACCTCAGTGATGCAAACAAAGATCATTAGCCTGGAGACGGTCATCTTCGCGCATGGGACATCCACCCCCGGGTCGGAGAAGCCTGTGTCCCACGAGATGACGCCATTTACCGGCAAATGGTGAGGCCTTCCGTCCCTGGCGCCGAGAAGCTGGATCCGAAAAATACTACAAAGGTGATCAGAACCTCGCTCATTGCGTCGGAGAGTCCCTAGGCTCACGGTTGTCTCCACTCGATGAGAGCGAGGATGTTCTCTGGAGGGTATACTGCAAACGCGCCGGGCCAAAATAGGATGGCAGGAAGATCGATCCGCCACTCCTCGACCTCCTGCCGACCTGCTGCGATATGGGGTATGCGAATGAACGAAATTGAGTGGCCGGAGCGGCTGGCGAGAAGATCCCGGCCTACAGGGACAAGTTCTGACCAGCGAATATCCCCCTGTCCCAGTGCGTGATCATGCCCTTGGATCGCCTCAAAGTTCTCCCACACATCCGCATATTCCTTGACCCGCCTCTGACCCTCCTCCAGACTACACGGGAAGTGAGGATTCTCGACGAGTCCAGCAGCGAAGAGCTCAAGTCGATACTTCAAGGACGATGACGCGGATATTAAATCTGCAAAGGCGCGACTGACCTGACACAAGATACGGTCAGTGGACACTCAGTCATACGTTCATACTGCTGTCACCTAATCGCACCTGTTTCATCCTGAGAATGTCTTGACCGGGCAGACAGAGCAAGATGTCTTCTATGATGTCGATGGGGACCACGTTTAATGGTGATGGGCTTGGAGATGGTCCATGGCTAGAAGTTCTTTGTTGGGTTCGTAAGAGGTTCGAAATCTTCCTGACTACCTTGCCGACCGGTGTCGATAGCTTGAAGCCACGGGGAGACATCGTGGTCCTCCAAAACATCGTTCACCATGGGAAGGAAGGACCTCGATTCAGGGTTTTCTGGCGCGACGGTGAAGCGATCAAAGCACTCCGGACTGTCGCGCTCAAACTCGAAAGGTGGCGCTCTTAATTAGAACACGGCGGGAGGTAAGAGGTGGTTGTTGGATCCAAAACTCTAACAAAACAAACGGGCGCGGGCTTTTTAGCAAGTGATCGAGTTTGGCCCTCTCTACATCCTCTTCACCGCTCGCAGCAGAGCCACCTCCACATGGAAGGATATCTTCTCGATTCGTGTTTATCACTGGCGCAGAACTCTCCTGTGAAACCAGAATGAGCACCTGCGGACTGTCCAAATATCCAGAGGGCGTCGCCCCGGACATTCGAAAACTCGGGTACACATCCAAACGCGGGGTTAACAAATGTCGCCCCCAAAGGTCGAAAGGGAGCTTATCGATTCTAAATGCTTCTCTGCGACTACCTATGGATTGACCCGATTGAAATATTCTTTGGCCTCCATTGAACGGCGCGAGCCGAGTTCTTGCCTCCTTGCTTGCTTCCGCCAATACGTTTTGAAAAACGTTCTTCTATTCCGTCAAAATCCGCGCCATTTACTGGGGGGCCTTGTGTGGTCGAATTACACTTCACTCGCCACACGCAATCCTACCGGTTACCAACCCTTTCTCCTACTGTGGCCGCCGCATGTGCTGCCTTCCTACTGGCCAGCATCTCACTGTTTCGGCCACCCGGCAGTACCTGACGTGGACATCTTTAAGATATGCATTTATTAAGTCGGTGTCTTCGCCTTCGAATCCTTCACCGGATCGCGCTCCCTCCCTGTAATTCCATATCGATTACTCTGACATCTCCCTATTCCCTTTCCACAAATTTCTTAACGCGTATTAATCTGCCTCGACGCAACACGGCGCCGCCCTCATGTAGCGACCGCTTCATCATGGCTCTCTTCATGTCACCTCCGGTCCCCGCCCGTCGGTGCTGAACGGCTTTCACGCTGGGAGCCAACTTCCTCGCTTTCGTCACATGCACCGCCCCTGGGCGGGCACCACGATCGGGGGGCGACACAAGTGACAAGGCGTAGGATCATATTCCAGAAGGCACTACCATCGCCACAATTCTAGAGGTAGCTCATCCATGGAGAGGTTGCTGTGCCGAGTTCGAAGTCAGGACTGCTAGTGATTTCTGGGAAGGTCACCTCACCCGCCTGAGGGTGGACACGCTCCCCCATAGGCAATTATCGGTTGTGATACCTACCATTGTCGACCTGGTCATGGCCGTTGGGCGCAAATGCGGCCCTCTGTCAACGTTAAGGGAAAGTGGAGGTCGGTAGACACATCCGTCGCCCACCACGGCAAACACATCGCCGAGGTCCGTTTTGGATGACTCATTGTTCTGGACGACTGGTCAATGAGAGATCTGTTCTATTCAACTCCTTTCCGGACCCCTACGTCGATAAGCGGATTCCAAATCTCCAGAATGTAAGATGCGAAAGTTGTTCTGTCCAGCCCCGATGCATGCGTTTGGCACAGCCCCGGGCTTTCCTGTTATGCCATGGACTACCGCTCAGCTTCATATCCTGGGAACGGTGGACTCTTTGATGACTTGACAGTGACGTGTAAATTCTAGCTAGAAACCTGATGGTCCTCACGAACGCGACGAACGCGCTGATGAACCCAACTACTTCAAGCATCATCACACCACACCTGATGTTTTCATCGTGTGTCGCGTTTCACCTCAGTATTTATTCGTACGTATCCTATGCTCGAATCAACTTTAGTTAGCCCTACGATGAATCATCTCCAAAAGGCTGTTCATACTTTCTCAAATGTCAGCTCCGGTCCGGAGTTTTGCGCCGTGATAAAGAACAGCTAAAACGTTTTAGAGCGTTACGTTCTAGCTGTTTGCGTGTCGGTGGCTCGCTTTTCCATAAATCGCACAGGATTTTTGTTGATGTGGGTGCCGGCATGTGGCGTCGGCGTTCCCTGTGATCTTCCCGGTTTCCGGAAAGGAGCATACGGTTGTGATATACCCGCAATGCGGACTACGGAGGTTGTGAAGAGGAAAAACGCGCATCAGGCTGATTCGGACCAGTCGTCAATCCCTCGAGAGGAGTGTTCAGATCGACCATGGCCGGACCCTGTACGTAAACGGGAAACTCCGTGCGTTTTCTTGGAAACAGGCAATGCATGTATGGAATGTTCCCGCAGAATTGGTAGCTGTGTTCCGCCCAGTCGAGACCCGCAACCCAACAAAGGACCGTCATAGGCTGGGTTCTTGACCGAACGCTCGTTGAAGACGTCCTACGTGCTAGTTTCCATCGACTCGTGATCACACGACCTTTGAAATTTACGATTTGGGCATCGCCGCGCACTGCCCGTCGATATCGTCAATCATGAACTGATCGAAATGTCGACTCGAATGAGGCGAACAACGAAGTTCGTGAGAGCTTTTTGCTGGCCAGCCGACAATAACGATGCCCAAGCGGCTATCGTAGTTGAATTGCAGCTTGTGTAGGGCCACGTTTCGTCCACCCCTGATTCGTAATGTTATATAACGCACCACACCCCACACCCAAAGTTACGGCGCCATTATTTCATGCCACCGCTCTGGCCCCCCTCGTCGTCAACACCTACTGAACCTTGATCCATGGGACCATACGGGTACTAGTGGCTCACAACCGCAGCATCTTTTTAAGTCGAGCTCGACTTCCGCCGCCCAACCGGAACCCCTCACGCCGAGTCTGTGATATTAATGGCAACCCGCACAACGCTCAAACTGTCGCTCCTCGATGGAAGTGGTACGTCTCCAGCCCGCTTTGGTTGACTTTACATAAAATCCCGACCGCCCTCCAATTCTTCTCTCGTTCCCAATTGCGGTGATCCAGCCTGTGGACGTTTGACCAAACGCGCATTCGCTCTACACGAACTTCCCTCCTTGATTGAGGCGATCCTCACGAGTAAGGATGAGGGTACCGCGGCCCGTTCCCTCCCTCGAGAGGACGCACAGATCTTCATTGATGTGATAGGGGAGGTGCGTTCTACATTCACTCATCATCACGGATCTGTTTTTTGAAATTAAAATCAACGCGTTCCGTCGATTAGGCGCTGGATAGGCCCGATTTCCTTCCGCCACGAACCCGAAAGAGATGCCTCAAATTATTGTACAAGACATGCGGTCACTACAGGCTCGTTCCGAGAGCCTTGAAGATCCCTGTTCGCTATGACCGATCCAACGATGCACTTTACATGGGCGGGTTCGCCGACGTCTGGAAGGGAGAATATCGTGGTCGAAGCGTGGCCGTGAAGGTAATAAGGACATACTCGAGTAGTAATTTACAGAAAATGATCTCCGTGAGTTACCAGTTGTGCTTTCTCTCCGCGTCCGTGTACACTGACGGCTCCGTGTGTAGAAATCCTACAAAGAGGTCGTGATATGGAAAACCCTTCGGCATCCGAACGTCCTGCCGTTGATAGGAGTGACGATGTCTGAGACCCGATTTGAGATGGTTTCAGACTGGATGGTCAACGGAAACATCAACGAATTTGTGAGGGCACACCCAGATGCGAACCTGCTGGAGCTGGTAGGCTTCTCGTCCAGAACCATACTGTGTCCGTTTCAAATCTACTGATGGCTGGGTAACTTATCTAGTTAATAGGCGCCGCAAAGGGGTTGATCTACATCCATAGCCAGGGAATGGTTCACGGGGATCTCAAGGGAGTAAGTTTCCGACGGTTAAGACCACTCTTCTATCTTACTCAGTTCACCCCAAAGGTGAACGTACTCGTTGACCAGGCTGGCCGTGCCCGCCTAGCAGACTTCGGTCTGCTTACGATTCTCTCGGACCCCGCGAATATGGTGTCCTCGAGCTCGTGCAATCAGAGCGGCACGGTCCGGTGGATGGGCCCGGAGCTTCTTGACCCAACCCAGTTTGGACGCAAGAACAGTCGCCCAACGAAATCTTCGGATTGTTATGCCCTTGGAATGGTCATCTACGAAACTATCGGTGGGAACGTGCCGTTCCACGAGCGCGCAGATTTCACTGTTCCGTTGGCGGTGGTGAGGGGTGAACGTCCTTCTCGAGGGGTAGGGAAGTTCACGGATAATATGTGGAAAACGCTACAATGGTGTTGGGCGCCTCAACCAAACAGCCGTCCGAGGATCAAGTGTATTCTCCGGTGTTTGGAGATGATCTCAGGTTCGCCAGTGCAATCCCATCCCGGGGTGAAAGAAAAAATGGAGAAAGCCGGTGACGATCGGGGTTCGGCAAACGGTTCTTCTGGTATTCCAATCAGGGTGGATGGCACGGCGAAAGGTGAAAGGAACATCGCCATGTCTTCTAGCTCGGGTCACCCTACCAACCGTCCGCTCAAAACCGTCACGACTGCATCTGGATCTCTATTTGTCAGGGCAATTGACCGGCGGGACGCCGGTGGTCTGGGACGTGAGGCAACGGTTCTGCTCCCTCTGATTTCCCCAAAAGGTTCAAACAACGAGGGTACCCACCAGGTAAGCGCAACCTAGCCTCGTAAATCCCTGATTCCCTGTATAATAATGCAATGGGTTATATAGGGCGTGTCCACAATTTCCGGAGTTATCGGAGAGGCCGAAAGACCTGGCCCCGATATGCAAACCTCAGACCCCCATCAATTGTCGGGCACCCAAGGCTTGGCACGTTCTAACCCCTCGCTTCTCCAAGGGATTACGAACAGTCGGTCTCAGCCTCTGGAAGGCGGTACTGCTCTTTGCCCTACTGCCATCAATGCGACACAGGGACATCCTCGTTCCTCCAACATCGATAATCCCACTACATATCCTATTCAAAATATGATCTCCTCTGGCGTGAGTTCAAATCCACACTCTCGACGCCCCATCTGACACATTCTCAGCGGTGCGATGCTCCAGCTGTGAGGGTCGGTCCCCCCCTTCGTCCCGTTGGTCCAAATGGCCCAAAGTTCCCACCCCTCCCGCAGGGAGGCTCGCGAGTGGTACCGCAGCTTTCGTACGTATGTGAAAAATCCAAGAAGAACCTGGAAGACCCCATTAAGTTTTCCACGCGGGGCCGTCGCGGGGTGAGACTACTCGATGCGCGTGACGGAAAGCTCGAGGATATGGATGATAGGGGAGGATTCCAGGGTGGTATACGTCTCCACACGATGAAGATCTGGATACATGTAGGCTCCTAGTGTGGACATTGGGTCATTAGCGGCAACAACTCATTGCTTGCCTCCAGTTCCCGGGGTATCCTTCCAGTATCGAGGTTAAGAGGGTGCTGGAGCAACAGGCAAGGAATTTTGGGACATTAGAAACAAGTCCAAGGCAGGTACGTGGAGGTTTGGAATCCGATAGTATCGCCTCGTGCCTAACGAATGCATGACGACTCTCCGCCATTAATTTAAGGTTCTGGTAACAAGGAAGGGGGACCTGGTCCAGGAAGTCTCCAGATACGCCGTGGCGTATGTTAAAGATCTCGCGTCTAACAGGGCCGTGAGTCGTTAATCCCCTCTTGCATGGGTTGTGGGTTCACCAATGTCGAGTAGCTTTTCCCATTCGACAGCAAAGTTGGTGAACAGTGGCGCATTGGGCAAGGGAGAATGAAGGTCATGCACATGGCGATCACTGAACTTGTCAATGTTTCCTCCGAACTTTGGTCGCCTGTCATCTGCATCGAGTAAGACCCGTAGATTCTGTGAGCGGGATCAGTATGGCTACTTTATTTCTATCGTAACTTCCCCTTTCAATGTACATATTGTATGCGACTGGCGCGCGCTGGTAGAACAGGATGATATTTTCGTCTGGATCCTTCTGTGGGTGGGGTTCGGATTGGTCTCAAACTGGAGAAGGTAAAAGGGCTCTCACCCACACGACCCGAATTCCCGGTTCTCCAGTAATACACGGTTGTCCGCCACGTTTGTACCCTCTCATCGGCTTGCCAGGACCCTAGCGGGGTGGTTACAAACGGGCCTGCCCAGTACAATCAGCCATTGAGCACGACTCGGGATGGAGAAACCACTCGAAACTCCGGCAATGACAAGGTCATTTTGTCGGGCGAGCGTACCGTAGAAGACTTGATTCCGAAGTGGGATAGATCCCTCATCATTCGACTGGCTCTTGACTTCAAACGGGCGAGATGTGGAGAACTATGTATTGTTCCATGCTACGAGATGCGAGATCAGACTTGAGCCGTCTCCTGTCTCCTTCTACCACACAAAACGAAAGTGGTCAAGCCTCCCCTCGGGTTGTACAAGAACTTCAATGTACCAGCTACAGCAATGGCTTCTGGCTCCTCTCCGATGTCCAGGAGCTTGCAGTTTTGGGGTTTAGAACCAGCCCGACCGGATAGTTGGGAGATCGATCTGCCTTTGAGAATAGTCCACCGGAGGGCGAGGAAAATGGAAGAGTATTATTGAAGGAAACAGCTTGAAGCCGTTGTGAAAACGGGCACCCACCAAAGGTGTTGCCAAACCCGAACAAACAAACCTCCCCAAACGACTGACGAGCAGAGTTCGGTGCACACAACAACTCAGGTTTTGAAGGGGAGAACGGTGCATTCCGCGCCGCTCGTCCTTCCCCCGCTTTCGTCTGTCATTCCAATGCGCCAGCCCGCCAGCCCGCCAGCTTGAGGATGTTCGTCATGTAGTTGGTTGGCATGAGCGCCCCGCCGTTTGTCGGGCCTCGTGCAGCCCTGGCTGTACCCTTTCAACTCAACCTCCATCACTACACGGTTAAGTCTCACGTCAAACCAGTGACAATGGCGACACGCGCACGCGCAAGGGTGATTCTCAGTGGTGCAATCGATATCTTGAACAAGGATGCTGCCGAAGTCTTTCCGCCCCCAAAACAGGTCTTCAGAGCCGTTAGTGCTATCCTAGCTCTGGTTCGGGTTGGTGTTCGTTCTGCATCCATCTGTGGATCTCACTGATGGTCCAACTAGGATCGCATGATTGACAACAAAGATTGCGTGCAGCTGTGCTCATACTTGTGCAACGTATGCCTTGCACTGAAGACCGCGACACAAGGAAAGGATGCAGACGATCTCAGCGAATCCGAGAGGATGGGACTCAAGGATCTGGAAAGGTGTGTCGATTACATACCCACAGCCCTGTCTGTTGACTATCGGAAACCACCCCAGGTTTATATGCGGGATCGAGCGGACTCTCAGGAGGGGGACAAGCACACCATGTACAGGATATAATAAGGAGGAGGTCGATGGCTACGAGCTGGGGATCCAACAGATACTTGACACTTTCAATGCGCCGAACTCACCCCTCGGCGAAAACCCCAGCGCGGGTGAACATCCCCCCCACTTGGCACCGGTTGACACTACCACCGCCACGACATCTGTACCTGAGAGTGGTGCGTCTATAGTCCCGCCCACGCCGATCCTGTACATAATACTGATTGCTCCTCGGAACGCTTTAGCCTGTGGACGTTTGATCAGGCGCGCCTTCACCCAACATGAACTCCCCTCCCTAATCGACATAATTGCCTTGGATAAGGATGAGGGTAATATAATTTTCTCCCTCCCTGAGGACGATGCGCAGACTTTCATAGACGTAATTGATGAGGTATGTTCTACGCCCCCCTGCCATCGCGAACGCTGTTGATTTAACTTAACATCCACGCATTCTGTTGGCTAGGCACTGGATGCGCCGAATCTCTCGCTATTTAACCAAGAGAAATGTCTCAAATTGCTGTACAGGACGTGCCGTCACCATGCACTTCTTCCGAGGGCCTTGAAGATCCCCATCTGTTATGACCGAACTAGCGATGCATTGTACAGGGGTGGGTTTTCGGACGTCTGGAAGGGGGAATATTGCGGTCGGGACGTGGCTGTGAAGGTCATAAGGACATACTCATCCAGTGACTTAGAGAAGATAATTGGCGTGGGTCACTTGCTATCCTCCCTTTCTGCGTGCCAGCCCACTGACTGAACTGTGTGTAGAGGTTCTGCAAGGAGGTCGTGACGTGGAAATTTCTCCGACATCCGAACGTCCTGCCACTAATTGGAGTAACAATGTCAGAGACTCGGTTTGCAATGATATCAGACTGGATTGTAAACGGGAACATCAACGACTTCGTGAAGGCATATCCGGACATAAACCGGCCCGGACTTGTGGGTCCTTCGTTCAAAATCCTTCTGTCCTCGCTTCGTTGACAATTACAAAATCTTCCAGCTGGTGGGTGTTACCAAGGGGCTGATCTACATTCATGGCCAGGGAATGATTCATGGGGATCTCAAAGGGGTATGCTTTTGAAGGCTGGGCTCACTTTCCAGTCCTAACGAGTTTACCTCTCAAGGCGAATATCTTGATCGACCAGGCTGGCCACGCTCGTCTAGCAGACTTTGGTCTGCTTACGATCATCTCCAACCCCGTGAACCTTTTGTCTTCAAGCTCATGCATGCAGGGAGGCACGGCCCGGTGGATGGGCCCAGAGCTTATCGCTCCAGAGCGGTTCGGGTTCGAGAAGAGTCGCCCGACGAAAGCTTCAGATTGCTATGCTCTTGGAATGGTCATATACGAAACTATCAGCGGAAAACTGCCATTCCATGAACACACGGACCTAACTGTTTTCTTGAAGGTAGTAGAGGGGGAACGTCCTCCGCGAGCAGTTGGGTTCACGGATGATTTATGGGGGACCCTGAAACTGTGTTGGGCGCCGCAACCGTACACCCGTCCAAATATCGAAGATGTCCTTCAGTGTTTAGAGAGAGTCTTAAATTCCTCGGAGCCACCTTCTCCTGGAACGGATCAAGAGGCGGAGGACGGGGATGATTGGGACTCGACAAGCGATTCTTCTGGTTTTCCAAATGGGAGGAGCGATACGAGGATGACCGGAAGGAGTACTACCGCGTCCTCCGACGTGAGTTTCCATCCCATTCCCATCTTGATTGTACCCGGATCCCCGATTATCGAGGCAACTGGCGGGACGGACGTTGGCAGTCTAGGTGAGGCGACATATCCGGGTGTTTTAATCTCCCAGACCGACTCGAACCACGGGAGTACCGATCAGGTATGCGTAGTCTAACCTCACAAACCCTCGTTTCCTCGTATAACACGTTACATAGGACCTGCACACGACCCCCGAAACTACCGGAAATGTACAAAAACCTGGTTTCGACACACGGACCCCGGTCTCTCGTCCGCCCTCACGCGCCCTTCAAAGATCTGTACGTTGGTGTTCTCTCACCTCCCAGGAGATTACAAACAGTTTCCGTTGGTAGCCCCAGCCTCTGGAAGACGTTACTGTCCCCACCTCTGACCGCTCCATTGCCAATGGTACACAGGTACAGCCTCGTTCCTTCGGCACTCGCAACTTTACCGTGCATCCTGTCCAGGGTATGGTAGCCCTCACCGTAAGTTGAAGTCTCTCCACACTTTCAACGCCTCTTCTGATATATTCCCAGGAGTCCGATGGGACAGTTCAGAGGGTCTATGGTCCCCCCCTTGATCTCACTGACTCAAATGGCCCAGAGTTCCGACTTCTCTTGGGTGACGACTCGCGAGTGACGGTACCGCAACTTCGATACGCGCATGACGACGGTCGGGAGAACTGGGACCGGAAGCCGCCCGTTTTCTTCTCCACGTGGGGCCGCCTCGGAGTGAAACTATCCGACGTGGCATACGGAGCGTTTGCGGGAATTGACGACGGTGGCGAATTCCCGTTTGGTGAAAATTCCCGCGGGGTAACGATCAGGATATATGTAGGTTATCGAGACCGTCGGGTCCCTGGCAGCAACTTATCTCTTGTTTCCAGTTCCCGGGGTATCCTTCCAGCATCGATGTTGAGAAAGTACTGAACCCACTGGCGGTGAGACGTATGATGCCAGCGGTGTGGCCGATCGAGGTGTGTGGAGGTTAGAGACTGAGGAAGACATTCTCATGGCTAACGGGTGTACGGAAGTGTTTCATCAGGGATTACAATATGATTTTGCGTGGACCAATGACAATAAGCAAGCTGGTCCAGATGATCTCTAGGATCATCCTGTCACATATTGCAAACCTTGAGGCTAAACCGGATGTGAGTTGTTAATCTCCTCTCACGCTCGGGTTAGCTGATGTCAGTTAGCTGTTCCCATTCGACGACCGGGTTGGTGAACAGTGGCGCCTTGGGCAAGGGCTAATGAAGTTCGAGCACATGATGATCATCAAACTCGAAAACGTTTCTTCTGGCTCTTGGTCACCCACCATTTGCATCGAATATCCCCGTTCTCGGAATATTTATGTCTGAGGTCTTAGGGTCTTTTATTCCTCAAACTTTAATTTTTCGGCGCGAGCACGTTGTACTGACACGGCCCTCGTGCTTTGTCATCCTCCTCTCGCAACGTACCAAATGCGAACGAAGGTGCTCTTTGGGCTTATTCACTCTTCTACCGTACCCACAGCGGTCCGGCAGATGACCGCTATGTCCACCATCACTCTTACCGAGTCAGGTTTCTATCCCTATTTGACCATCCTGCTCCCATTCATGACTTCGTCAGCGGTTTCTATGTATTACTCAGCTATCTCTCGTCTGGAGTGTAGTTACGCTTGCTTCATTCAAATGTGACTGCAACAGACCTTGATTTATGATCCCACAACCATTGGAGTCCCCCGGCTCTGCCACCTGTTGGCCCTAGGCCTTATTGGTTCCGAATCTGCCGGGGAGGTAAAAATTCCCCATCTGTTTCGATACAATAGCTCCAATTTGTACATCCACATACGAGCGGTGCGACGCGTAACAGATGCAATCAGGCATCTGGACAAGCGGTAGAGAACGGCATTTGGACCGCCGACTTGATGTCAACCCACAGAGAATGGGTCTTTGAATCGGAATGTCTGTCGTTCAACAACTTCCAGTACACCAGAGTCGAGAATGCCATGAAACAGGCGCCCGATCGAGAGGCCATTCAGGGAGATCGAAAATCTCATCCTCCTCTCCGTCTTCTTCCCCAATTCTCGCGTTGGCATCAATGTCCTCTGAAAAACACTCTCGCAAACGCCAGAAGACCGGAAAACGCTTGTCCTCGAAGTCTAAATCGAGGCTTGTCGTTCTCGACGACGATGGCGGCCGTGAACCTTTAGGCTCCAGTAAACGCGTTTGGGAAGATGAAGACAAAGACGACGAAGAAAGGAGACTAGAGAGTGTCCTCTTTGGCAAACCTTACATTCCCTCTTCGAAAGGAAGAACTGGAGGGGAGTCCGATGAAGAAGACGAGGGCATGCCGGAGGAGGATGTGGACCTGGCTGGGAACGAATTCGCTAATCTCATGGACTCGGAGGTACGTCACACACACGCCCGGGAGTGAGGAAGGATTTGGATTTGACTTAGGTCACAGCTGTTCATGGTAGATGATGTCAAGGTTGATCCCGGACCCGTTACTGTGTCCTCGGCCTCGGAGGGCGAAGACGAGGATGAAGTCGAAAGTGTGCAATCGGACGCAGACCCCCGGTCCACCAACCCGGAGTCCGAGCCTGATTCTGATGAGGAATCAGAGGAAGAACCTACGCCTGCTTTCCTGGAATCGAAATCTCAGAAAAGAGGACCAGCGTGGGTAGATCCAGATGACGTCGATGTCCAAGTCTCTTTGGCCTCCAACAAGCGCCTCCGGAAACTTCGCGACACGGCCGCTGAAGATGAGATTGGTGGCCGTGACTACGAACGACGTCTTCGTCGGCAATTCGAAAAGCTCAATCCGACTCCCCAATGGGCTTCAGATGCGAGAAAGAAGCGGTCTACTGCCAAACGAAGGAGATCCGTCTCCCGCTCGTCCTCCGTGTCAGAGGAGGATTTGGATCTCCTTACGTCAACAGGAGGCATTCTGGAGGGGGATCGAAGGCGGTCAAAGACACTCTCCCCGAAAACCATCAATATTGAACGGTTGAGAGACGCGAACTTATCAGCAAGAGCAGAGGGCGAACTGAAGGCAGTTCAGTTCCACCCTTCGCCGCAGGTACCGATACTGCTTACCGCCTCCACTGACAGGCGGTTACGGCTCTTCAACGTCCGCATATATTCCCCTTCTCCCATACCCGTCGATGCTGATTAGAGTTCCGGTAGATTGACGGTCACACGAATCCACATATACAAACTCTCCATATCCCAGAACTCCCACTCAGCAACGCTTGCTTCCATCCAAGTGGAACAAGCATCCTCTTGACGGGGCCTCGGCCGTTTTACTACACCTACGACCTACAATCCGGGACCTCACACCGCTCACCCCGCGGGTTATGGGGAACAACATTCACGGACAAGCGTTCGACTGATACGAACGCGAGCCTCCAAACCTGCTCGTTCTCCTCCACCGGAGACATGCTCGCGGTGGCCGGCAGAAGAGGTTACATTCACCTGGTGGACTGGAAGGCCACTGCTTCTGGGAGCCAAGTCATCGGTAGCGTCAAGATGAACTCAAGTGTCAAATCGTTATGGTGGAATAATCAAGGGGAACTTCTGAGTCTTGGCGAAGATTCGGAAGTATACGTTTGGAACATTGGTGAGCGGCGGTGTGTACGGCGCTGGAAAGACGACGGCGGTTATGGGAGTCAACTGATCACAGGGGACCGGGGTAACCGTTATCTTGCAACTGGGTGAGGAAAGGCCGTCGGCTTATGTCGGCCATGGCTTATCGTTTCATTGTTTCTGTCAGTTCCGCATCAGGTTATGTCAACATTTATGGGTCACACGACACCTTTGGCATCGGAAACAACAAATCGAAACCTCTCAAGGCTCTGGGGAACCTGAATACGGCGATTACCACGCTAACGTTCAACCACGATTCTCAATTACTCGCTATTGCAAGCAATGATAAGAAGGACCAACTGAGATTGGTACGCCGTCGAGAGCTGCTCTTGAGTTGGTTCGCCCTCGTGATACCTAACGCAACTTTTTTTAAACCCTAGACCCACCTGCCGTCACTAACTGCTTACTCGAACTGGCCGACCTCCGGGACGCCACTCGGACGAGTGCTGTGCGTGGACTTCTCGACAGATAGCCAGTATATTGCGATTGGGA
>Ga0307513_10003542_pt1 | contig 21140 bp, 23 predicted proteins | sample 15_EM_MG_FD_202174 | JGI IMG/M metagenome (GOLD analysis project Ga0307513, IMG submission 202174) | Populus trichocarpa ectomycorrhiza microbial communities from riparian zone in the Pacific Northwest, United States - 15_EM | ecosystem: Host-associated > Plants > Roots > Unclassified | place...
AGACGGGTCAGTGGAACTCAACATTGGATTCCGCTCACTTTCGCGAGCCCCCCCCCCACTGTCTCTGAATCACACAGGCTCTCCCTTTACCTAATCTCCAAACTTTCGACCGTCATTGAGAACGGCGTTCGTTGAACGCGGAATTTAGCGCTTTAGGGCTGGCTCTTCCCGCGTCTCATTGTCTCTCGGACGCGTGATCATAATCTGTGCACCTTCTATGAACTCGAAAAGCAAGATGCATGGCGCTTTGCTTCCCCCAATCCTGCTCGACACACCGAGCCTGCCACATGCACGCTCCATGGTCTACTCGCCGAAATCCTCTCCTGTCCTTGAAATACTAACTCAACTTACAGATTTGTTCCTGGATCAATAGTCCGCATTCAACTGGAAAATTTTCTTACCTACGACTTCGTTTGTATTCGTCCTGGAGCGAGGATGAATATGATTCTCGGTCCCAACGGTACAGGGAAGAGCACTATCGCTTGTGCGTTGTGCATTGGCCTCGGATTTCCTGTTATGGTGCGTTGTCCATGATCTCTCCACAGTGTTGTTCTATCATGAAATTAGGCTCTGATGTGCCTGATCGAGTAGCTACTAGGACGTGCTACAGATATCAACCTCTTCGTTCGTCATGGATGCAACGAAGGATACGTAGAAATCGAAGTAAAAGGGAAGATTGGCAAACGCAACCTCATCATCCGACGCTGTATCACCAGCAAAAATAAGACGAGTGCTTGGTACATGGATGGACGCAGCTTGAGCCAGAAGAAAGTCGAAGAGGCTGTCGCGGCGCTCAATGTTCAAATTAATAACTTATGGTATGTCCACCGGAGGGGAATCTAGGAGGTTTTATTGACGGGTGTGTAGCTCGTTTTTACCACAGGATCGCGTCAATGAATTCGCCAAGCTCAAACCAGATGAACTGCTGAGGGAGACCCAGCGCGTGGCTGGACATCCCAAGCTCAATGAGTGGCATGACCTCCTCAAGCAACTAAGCGCTGAGCTCAAGACTCTCAATGGTGTACGTCTCATCCCTCTCTCTCCCCGTTCAAGATTCTCATGTACGGTGGACAGAAACTCACAGAGGAAGAAAAGGAGTGCCAGGAAGAACAGGACAAGAATGCGCGTCTTGATAAGGACGTGTCACTGTTCCAGAAGAGGAAGAAAATCGACGACGATGTGCGCCCGCATGCGTTCTATCCGTCTGGAGGCTGACTGACCTCCAAAATAGCTCAAACTTTATCGGGTCCTTCTACCTGAATATCAATACAAGAACGACTTTGCTACCCTCGGGCCCGCTCGTGAGCAAAAAAGAGTAAAGGGGCAAGCAATGGCAGCCGCTGAGGAGGGGAATCGACCCATTATCGAGATGAAGCAGTGCGTATCTTTTCCCCCGCTTTCTTGGTTGATATCTTGTTCTGATAGAAACTAGAGAGTTTGAGGCCAAGATCAGGAAGAAGAACCGTGAACTCACCTTGCTACAGGAGAGGCATGATGAGAAGAAGAATGAGATGGAGAAGTCGGGGAAGGATTGCCAGAAGATCGTATGTTGTATATCCGTGATTTTGAGCGCCGCTAATGTCCGAGTAGGCAAGGGAAACGGAGAAAGTCGCAGAGAAGCGAGCTGCGTTGCAAACTGACGGGAAGAAGCGCACGCAGGCGATCAAGCTACTCGAAAGAGAGATTGAAAGATTAGAAGAAAAGCTGAGGGAGCCGATTGAAGAAGTTGATCCAGCACCTCACCAACGTGAACTGGTACGTTTCTCACTCAATCCCATTTGTGTGAACCTAATACTGGTGTCAACAGACCAGGCTTAGGACGCAGTATGCAGATCTGAAGGCACAGCGCGAAAAACTTGAACTGGAAGCAGAGCGCCAGACTACAGAGCTTGCACAAAAGGAGTCAGATGTTCGGGATATCGACCACCAGTAAGTACAGGGCGAATCGCTACTTATCACCTGGATTGATTTGGATACCCCAGATTGCGCAAACTCGACACTGTCGCGGAGCAGCGGTTTGAGATACTCAGGAGGTTACCCGGCGGTGAACGTGATACGTGCGATGCGATCAAGTGGATAAGGGATAATCAGGATAAGTTCCAGTTACCGATCCTTGAGCCCGCTTGCATTAGTGTCACAGTACAACGCGGCTATGGACCCGGTGTGGAGGAATGCTTCAATTTTGGGCAGTTGAAGGTTTGCTGGCTATCTCTATGGAGTAGGAGTACGTACTGATAAGCGTGTTTCGTAGACTTTCATCTGCCAGACAGAAGAGGACTACAAAACACTCAATCGTCTTCTGTGTGACACAACTGATGGCATAGGTCGCAAGCTCCGCATCCAGACGTGGTTCCGCCCTGTGCAAGGTATGCCGGAGCCGTCGTACACACGCGAACAATGCCAGGCCGTTGGGTTCGATGGGTTCGCCCTGGATTACGTGAACGCGCCTGAACCGATGAAATGGTTCTTGAAGCGGGAGTTAGGTCTCCATCGGATTGTGCGTTTTCTGATCCATGTCCAATTTGAGATTGTGCGATTCATGAAATGTGATGACAGCCGATCGCCACGACCAATAATGCGGGCCGAGTTGACCTCGAGCGTGCGAAGGAGATCTTCGCCCCTGCCTATAAGCAGCCGCCTACGCGCTATATCCTCGGCTCTATTTCTGGCGCGCTGAGACGCGCGGAGTACGGCGAACGGCAGCTCATGAACATTACCAAGGAGTATAGAATCGGCAAGTTCTTCTCTGGAGAATCAGGTGAGTGACTTTGAAGCAGCATTAATACCATCTCCTCACGTTGTGTTGGGTGTGCAGTCGATCAAGGTCGTAAGGTCCAGTTGCTTGAGAACAAGGACATGGCCACGATGGAGTTGAGGGCTATGCAAGGTGGATTACATGAGACTCAGACCAAGGGTAATGCTCTTGCGGGACACATGAAAGAAGTGGAAGCTGGGATGGTATGGATGGCTTTCCCCCTCTTTGACCTTATACTCACCTTACACTGGGATGTAGCAAGAGCTCCGCATGAAGCTGCAGAAGATTGGCAGGAAGCAGGCTGACCGTCAGAAGGACCAGGCCGATTTGAGTGCGTCTCGGCTTCTGCTTGCAATTAGATTTACTCATCTTCTTCCCTACAGAGTCAAAGATTGGCAAATTGAGCGAATACAGGAACCAGTCTTCGACCGAAGAGCAAGAGAAGGAGTTGCGCAGACTATTGTCCGAACATTCCGTCAGGCGACTGAGACTCATCCAGCAGTATATGGTGTGTGGGACTGCTCGTTTGCGAGGTTGTACCAGTACTGAAACTAGAAGGATTGTAGGAGGTTATGGAGGAGGTCAAGCACATCTTGCAAGCCATGGCCAACCGTCGGATTCAGATCGAACAATACCAAGCAAATGTCAGACACCTTGAGGAGTTACACGTCCGGCACAGTGCAAGGCATAGGAGATTGCAAGATGAATATCGCGAAGGTGAGAGTTTGGTTCCTTGAAAGCATACTCTGTCATACTAATATAATATGCCATGATTAGCCGATGACCGATTTCAAGCCCTCCGACTTGACCTGAAAACACGGACGCAAGAGCTCGCGGCTATGCACAACCGGATGGACGAGGAGCTGCGCGAACGCCATGACGCATGGATTCGTGAGCATGTGCGTACTCTCCTTTTTAATTTAGTGACCGCATAAGGTACTGAATGTTTGCGCAGGAGGCTGGGGAAGTGGATACCGAAGAGCTCGAAAGGGAAATTTCGAGTCTTCAGACAAAGCTGAATAGTGGGCACAATGTCAATCCGGCGATCATCCAGCAATATGAAAACCGTCAGGAGAAGGTCAGCACGTGGCGATGGTTCGCTATTCAACGGTAACTGAATTTGTTGCACGCGAAGATCCACATCCTGCGTAAGCGGATTCAGGAACAAGAGCGCAAGAAAGAAAAGCTGACGAAGAGGATGGCCAATATCCGAGTGTGTCAAGGAGGAAGCCGTTACTCTCGTTTATTGACCCCTTTGTTTACAGGAGCAATGGTACCCCGCACTGAAAGCACTCCTCGACCGGGTCAATGAACGATTCTCTGCCGCCTTCGAACGCATCCATTGCGCAGGAGAGGTACACATTGAGGAGCACGAAGACTATGCGCAGTGGTCGATTCAAATCTTGGTCAAGTTCCGCAGCAGTGAGGAGCTACAGCGCTTGACCGGTCAGCGGCAATCCGGTGGAGTAAGCCATATACCTCTTTAGGATGTTGCATCCTCACTGACCTTCGCTTCAAAGGAACGCTCTCTGACAACTATTCTATACCTCATGAGTCTCACTGGTCTTGCGAAGACGCCTTTCGCGCTAGTCGACGAGATCAACCAGGTCGGCAGCACGCCCCATAGGGCATTCTCTCCACCACCACGTACTGACGTACTGACCCACTTGATAGGGTATGGATGTTAAGTACGAGCGAGCGGTGCACAATGAGCTCGTCCAAGTGACGTGCGCCGACGACAGTGGGCAGTACTTCCTCATCACACCCAAGCTTCTGCCGAACCTCACCTATCACGAGAATGTCACGGTGCTTGTCATTAACAACGGCGATGGGCTGCCGGAAGGTCGCGATGCTAAAGGAAACGTTCAGAACTACGGCAATCTGGGTGCGAACCTCAACGCATTCAGGAGCTGGACTGCTGGTCGTAGCAGTTGAAGGGGCATATAATAGAGTGGGGAATTTGGTATCGTAAGGTCGCTTATAACATTTCCCCCTAGATCTTGCGTAATGCACGGTGCGAGCATCATACTTTTCACGTCGAGTTCGATTCCTTCTTGTGAATGTGATCGTTTTCCAGTCCAGGAGACAGTCTTTGGTATCGTCCTTATTTTTCGGGTTGCAATGAAATGCAGTGGATGTCTTGCGAGGTGGGCAAGGAATAATAAACTCCCGCAGTCGAAGCAGCCCTTGTCTGAACACATCCCGGCGGCGCCTCACGTAGAAATACGATTGTAGTTGCTGTACGGACTGTAGTGTAGCGGTGAGAAATGCTGTATTCTAGAATGCATGGATGAGTCGACACAATAAGTTTCAGAACCTTATTATCTTTGCAGGAGACCACGCACTCCCGATGTGCCGATGTCGCATGGCAGCCGCTGCTAAAGGCGCGGGGGCGGCGCATGTCCTATGCGCCAATCAGGTGTCCCTGGGCTATGCAGTCTACGAGAGAGGTGATCTGGGCGTGGGAGAAAAGAATTGGGGCACCAGACCCAAAACATGCCAGACACAGCTGAGCTTTGTCTTTCTCTCTTTGAACCAGACCACCATGGCGGCGGCGGCAGCGACAGATGCAAAAGGTCCAATTGACCGGGCAACGGTCCGTATTTTCGTCAATGGTCTGCTGTGTTACCATTATTGATATCCGTTTACAGCAAGCACCCTTCCTCCTTCGCACATTCATTAAACCACACGCTCATCACAGAATTCTCGAGTTTGAGAAACAGCCGCCGGTAGCAGATGAGCTTCAGGTTTACACATGGTACGCCTCAATCCTTTTTTTCGCACTTTCTCTTCCGTCACCGGTCACCGCGACCCGCATGTGCTCCTATTGACACGGCCACCACCCCATAGGATGGACGCCACGCTTCGCGAAATTCTTCTCACCTTACGCTCCATCTCCTCTCCCAACCACACCGACCTCCAACACCCGCTCGCAAAGTACACCTTCCGGGCGGTGTACCCAGACACAAGCGCGGGGGGTGGCGGCCGGTTCCAAACCAAGGAGCTTGGGACTGTCTTCGCAAGAGACTTGTCCAATGTATCTGTCCTTTCGGAATCCTTTGACCCTGACTCACAGCCGAGGAACGGCGACGCTATGGAAACGGATAAGGAAGAACGCGCTAGGCGAGAACGAGAAGATCGAACGCTTGAGCAGCTGCGGTTCTTCCCTGGAGATTACCTCGATATCGCCGTCATGCTTCCCAAAGGCGCCTCTACTCCCGGCGCGCCCGGCGTTGGTCCTGGGTTGCACATTAAAGGCGCGGTGGCTGCGGCTGCGGCTGCGAACTCTATCAACGGTGGATTTAGGGGGGCCCCAGGGCCGGATCGCTGGGGGGCTGGTGCCGCAAGAGGTGGACTGACCGCCGGTGGGGGACATTGGAGGGGTGGTGCGCCGGCCCCTGCTGGGCCATCTGGACGTGGTGGTGCACCCGGCGGGTTTGGGGCTGGACGCGGAAGCTTTGGACGGGACCGCGAGAGAGACCGCGATATTCCTCCACCAAGGGAGCCCAGGGTCGTCCGAGAGCGGGGCCTTAGGGACGATAAGCGGGAGAGGGACGAGAGGGATGACCGCTCCTCCAGGTTTGAGAAAGAGAGACGTGTGCGAGAGCTTAGGGATGACAGACCCCGAGATCGCGATCGAAGTCGCGACTACGAACGCGGAGCCAGGAATCCTCGTAGGGTTACCCCCCCGCGTCGTGGAGGTGGCGCACAGGCCGCAAGACGGAGGTCTGAGGCGCCTTCCATTTCTGGCTCACGCTCTCGGTCAAGGTCCCTTTCCCCACGTCGTAGACACTCTCGCTCGAGAGACTAGCTGTCAACCAACGATTGATCTGTTCCAATATACGTTCTTGAGTGTTGTGTCTTCCGTAGTGCGTTTGTCTATTTCAGCCCACGTTACTTAGTCCCAACCTCTTCCTGCGATGGCTACCCAAAGTCCCGAACCGCTCAAAGTGGGCATCCTTGGGGCCACGGGGATGGTTGGACAGCGTTTCGTTATGCTCCTCGCATCTCACCCTTTCTTCCAAATCCACGCCCTTGGTGCATCGTTCCGATCGGTGGGCCGCACTTATGCCCAAGCGGTTAGATGGAAGCAGACTGCACCCATCCCGGACATGGTGAGAAAGAAAGTCGTGCAATTATGTGAACCGCAAAACTTCAGAGAGTGCGCATTCGTTTTCTCTGGGCTCGACTCGGACGTCGCGGGTGACGTTGGTGAGTCATGCGTGTCGGATACAAAAATTATATTTTCATCGACTCCTTTACGTATGCTAGTGTCTGTGGATGACACAGTCCACTTGCCGATCTCGCGTTTTACGCCATCGGACGGCCCTCCGAAACGTCTGCTGAAATCGTCCAAAATCTGATACTCGTTTGCATAGAGCGTGAATTCAGAATAGCAGAGATCCCCGTGTTCTCCAATGCTAAAAACTACCGCCAAAACGCGACGGTTCCACTCGTGGTTCCGCTCGTCAACCCCGACCATCTGAACATCATCCCGACCCAGCGCCTCTTACATAACCTCGTGCGAGGTTTTATAGTCACCAATGCCAACTGCTCTACGACGGGCCTCGTCGTTCCTCTCCACGCGTTGGAGAAAGCCTTTGGTCCGATCGACAAGTGCATGGTGACAACCATGCAAGCCATTTCGGGAGCCGGATACCCCGGTGTCCCCTCCCTCGACATCTTCGACAACGTCGTGCCGTACATCGCCGACGAAGAGGCCAAAATGGAGAGCGAAGCGTCCAAGATCCTCGGCAAGATCGTCGACCACGACCAAGCGTTCGACATGCGCCACTCCAACCCCATCGTCATCTCGGCGGCCTGCAATCGGGTGCCCGTGCTCGAGGGCCACACCGAATGCGTGTCGGTGCACTTCACGCGCCGCCCGCCGCCCTCGCCTGCGCGCGTCGCCGACGTCCTCCGGGCGTACACGTGCGACGTGCAGGCCGAGGGGTGCCCCTCGGCCCCCGTGCAGTGCATCACCGTGCACGACGAGCCCGACCGGCCACAGCCGCGCCTGGACAGGGACTTCCAGTATGGCGCGGGGGTACACGTCGGGAGGATACGCACCTGCCCCGTTCTGGACATCAAGTTTGTTATCTTGTCCAACAATGTCGCCATCGGTGCGGCGACGAGCAGTATCATCAATGCGGAGTACGCAGTGCTCAAGGGTTTCCTGGATACACCCATGCCCGAGGAGATATTGGAGGAAGTTTGATACTCGGTGCGATCGTTTGATCATGGCGTCCAATTGAAGGAGGGCTGAGATTGGGAGGCCGTGCATCATCATTGGGCTATCGAGGGTGCATTCCGTATGCTATGTAGGAGATATTAAATTTAAATTCTGCTCATCCCTCGCGTGTGTGAATTCTTCAAGGTCACTTCCTGCCATCTTCTCAGGGGAGGAAGCATACAAATAGGTGGCTGTCCATCAGGCGGCATAAATTGTGCCGATTTGAGTGCATTGATAGATGACAAACGTTATGAGAGACGATGACGGATAGTGGTGACGTGCAGATGCGGGAATTCACGTACAGCGGCTTCGTCAAAGGGCTCACCCAGTGCCAGTCTACTATTCGTTGTCCTTTGTAACCCAGCGCAGCGCATGCGTTACGGACCAAACTCCAAAATACGGCTGGGCGACCGCAGCTGGTTTTGACAGACAACTGACATGCAATGCTGCGGATCGGGGTCTCATACCAACTTTTTTTGCGCTATTTCTAATGTGCTGAGGCTCTAGCACTCTACCGACCTGCTTTGCACGCAGCTGCGTAGTGACCAGGAAGAAACTGCGGATGTACGCAACTGGGAAGTGCAAGGAAATCCTAATAATAAACTAGGTTTATGATCATGGGATCATCAAGTGTATTGAGTGGCCGCAGTATTCGTATATATAGACATCCACGTTCGATATCAATCTTGTAATTCACTTGAGAATGGATTCACCGTGGAACCAAAACTTCGTACTGGGTGTCCCATGAGTATTTTGTTTTGATCAAGTCAAATCCGTTGTTTCAAATTGCCACGACGGAGGCGAGCGTCTGGGACAATACGCACGCGGTTTGCGGTCTTTCAACCTGAGGCACCACGTGGATCATTATGCCTATATAAGTCGTATGGTTTGGTACCACCCTTCTTCCCCCAACTTTGGCCTCTACCACGGTTCGACCAGGAATGGCGGGAGTAAGTAAAAGGGAGAAGGACGACATACCTTGCAGGTACATGGACTCCAGGAGATGCATACCGACCTCCTCTCCCGGAAAGGGGGGAGAGGGGGGCGATCAGGTTGGCTTGCCGAGGGCATACTGGGAGATGGGGAGAGGTGCAAGATACAAGATACAAGAAATGGACTGTAGAGTTGGATTGGAGCCTCAAGACGGCATAGCAATGGGTGGGGAGAAACCGCATCGGGCATCAAGTGGCAGGACGCAGTTCCACCTCGGTGGTTTCGACCTCGGTGGCAACCTCGGCGTCTGCGCCCAGTGCTAAAATTGCAAACTCCCGATAGTTCCGTAGGATATACACTTGTAGAGTACGTACGAAGCGTTTCCCGTGTTGCCTATTGTGGTCTGTGCAAATGAGACCATGAACAGGATCCCCCATGATCCCTGTGGATCTAGCCGACAATGTGCTCCAGGATATCAGGAGAAGGTACTATGGGCCATGTCAAATCAGCCGTCGGAGCGCGCTGTTCTGCAGCAAGCCATCGGCGGTTTTGTTACGTTCTCAAGGAGGGAGGACCCATCGTTCGGGGATAGCTAGACATAGTACCGCGAACCACGTGGCAGACTGGTAAACGATTTGTGTTACCTGCTCCTTCTTACCCCGTCGGAGGGCGATCTTCGAAAACCTCCTGGAGCGAGTCGACCCGCAGCTCCTCTCTTTTCAATGTATACCATCGCGCAACTTTTCCGTAAGATCGTTTTGTTATGATATCACCAGATAGTACATCCGACGTCGGGCATGACAAGGGTTCAAAACCTCCGCGGAGTCAACCAACACCCGGGAAGCGCTTGTATCGAAAGCGCAATTGCAGGACTCACGGAAAAGCTTTCCGTCCTGGCATGAAGCGAAGTGACCCCCGACTCTGTGTTCTGTCCATGGACCATCGTCGACCGGTAGCTTGGGACCCCGTAGAGGGTGTCGCCCGAGACATCGGACATAGGTTGGTGGTATCTTCCAGCACTCTCCGGGAACACCATCCCTTGCAGTGCCCGGAGGGCCGCTGGGTGGCTGGCGATGAGTCTTACACAGCCTCGTGTAACTGGCTTGGGTCCACTGTTGCGTAGAGTACAGGGTTTATTATCGTGTCTGGTGCCTAGAAGTCCATGAATCAGGTGCTCTTGCGCGGGCAGACGAACCCTTGAGTACCACATGGCCAGCAAAATCGATTTCGTGTTGTAAAGCGCCATATGAAAGGATAAAAAGTCACATTCTCTCGTATTCAGAAACCTTGTCGCAAGTCCGAAAGCCATGATTCATCGAGATGATGACAGGGGCTGATATGTGCGATGAAGCTCGACTGCAATTAGTAAACAAGGCACCACATCACGAATACGCCATTGCATCAGACCAATACTATAGTGAGCTTCTCAACTCTAATCTAAGGCCCAGTCACCTATACATATCTCACAAGGCTAATTAACTGTATTAACCTCCGGACCCCGTCGCATTTAGATAGCCAAGAAAGTTAGGTCATAGGTCATAGAGCAGTGATATGAGTAGGAGAAGCAGAGACGCGAACAAGTACAAGGCCGGGTAATGCAGACGGGAGCTAGGTGTCTGTGATGACTTTTCTAGGGTGTCCCCCTCGCGCAAGTAAGCAGTTTCACGTCTCTCCTTCCCACCCAGACGATCGATGCACAGTTGAATGCTGCGAATGACCATCAACTCCGCGCGCTACCCGTCCAGCCTTCCTGTTACATGGAACCAGCGTATCTACGCGCCTCTTTCATTGTATAGCTTGCTTCTGCCAAAATATACGTGCCAAACTCATATTGATCACTGGAGGCAAAGAGTTTGACTTTTTCTGGTGCTGGTACTGCAGCACCGCCGGAAGGGGACATTCGTATACCCGCACGCCGCTCGAAAGCGCACCACCCCCACGAAATTAGAAAGGGTGGTGTGGTGCTGCTTATTTCATCGGCACCCTCCCATTCCGTTTTCACCGCGTTTTAGCGGATTCGACAATTCGCTGACCCAACTTCCTAGTAATACAATGGCAATAATAATGTTGAGGAATACCTTACCTCGTTGCATCAGTCCAATTCCCAACTCTACTCCTTCCGCATGAAGGCATGACCTAAGGCAGTCTCTTGCTATTCTCCACTGTGCAATGCATTGCGCGACCAGGGCACTCTGCCGCGAGATAGTCCACATCCTGACCATGACCCACACGAGTGAGTCTCAACTCTTGTAGGCTTATAAAGTTTCAGCCTCTGTCTACGGACATTGACCCATATCGTCGTGGTGGCTGTCATGTTGTGGACTATTCCTAGAGCATGGAGATCTCGCCCATTCCCACGAATTGCACATGCACCGTAAGAATAGGCCATTTCGTCTCCCTGACTCCTAGGGAGCCCCGTCGGCTCCGCACGGTTATAGCCCCAGGGTTTGCTTTGTGATCGACTCATGGTGAACCGTGGCCCGTGTGCCTTCAATGTGGAAGAAACCAATGACCCTATGGTGCTGTCATTTAGTTCTAAGGGGCGCCAGCGCCTGTAAACGCGGCCGATCGAAGAGCACGCGGGATTTGGCGCACCACGCTCAACGGTTAATGCAAGACCGGAGGTACCGTTGAATGGTGCACCGAGTACAATATAGTGGGACCGTTTTGAGACCAAAGGGAAATGCGCAACGCCCGGGTCGAAAGTCGGCTACTCATTTGTAAGGCAGCCTGTACGCCTGACTGTACGCCTGAGAAGGACAAGACATTAATATGGGCTGTTTCCAAATGACTGGAAGCTATCCCAGTTTGCGATGCCGGTGGGAACAATGCAATAAAAATCCTGTTCTCGACGACCATCTTCTCGTTGGCCAAGCAATATTCGCCTTTAACTACCCGATGGCTAATTTCCGCTAAATAAACGAGTGGTGTACAACCTAAGAATATACCCGAGGCCGATCTGCGCGTCCTGGAGTGGGGCGTTGCGCTGGACAAAACCCGGCGGTGACCGATCAATACTACATAGCACAGATGACTGAGCTGTCATAGGGCAGTAGACGAGGACGCATGGCACTACAAGGCCGTTCTAACGGCCCTGAAGGACAACCTCTCCCGGCGAGGATACGTTGGCTCTTCCGCATCCATGTGCTCCGGACAACTAAATTACTAAGAGTATTGAATACCTACGTGCTCGTCGGACATCCAAGATCGGTGCATTGGGAAGAAGTACTTAAGGATTGGTCTACGATTCCTCCCAATCACCATCACCAGCTTAGATCTCCAGTCACCAAATCACCATCACCAGTTTAGACCTCCAGTCATCAATCACCATCACCAGTTTAGATCACCAGTCACCATTCAATATCTCAGGGTTCCATAACAATTATTCGCTTCTCGTCTCAACAATCCCACCCTTATCATAATACAACTATGAGCTACTCCTCAGGATCTTCATCTCACAGCGCCTATATCAACACCCAAGCATGGCTTGCTCGCCCGGTATTCGTGTCCGACCATCCTAACAAGGTCGCTGAAATGCAACAAATCATGCAAACAGTCGGGTTATCCCTGGAGGGACAGACCTTTCAATGTATGTCCCTGGCTACCAGTTCCTTTGCCATGTGATCTCTATTCTGACTCGTTTCCGCGTTGAATCCAGTCTCCAACGACCAGGGCAACCCCCACGATGTTGCCAGCGCAAAGTGCAAGAGGGCTGCAGAGCTGGTGCGGCGTTCATCAGCAAAGCACACGAATTCACAATTGATTTCACCCACTTTCAGGTTGGCGGCCCAGTCATCGTCGAAGAAACTTCCCTGTGCTTCCAAGCGCTTGGTGGACTTCCTGGTCCCTATATTCAAGAGTTTGAGAGGAAGCTCGGACCTCAAGGGCTCGCTGTCCTCCTTCATGGGTTCCAGTCCCGCGCCGCAACCGCCATATGCATCTTTGCCTATTGTCCTGGCCCGGGATCAGAACCTGTCCTATTTGAAGGAAGGACCGATGGAGAGGTCGTCCCCGCGAGAAATGGTCAAGCAGGCTGGGAATCGATTTTCCAAATCGCTGGCACTGGTAGAACGTGAGCGCGATTTCTGGTGTGCAATGAACTTTCCTGACCACGTCGATTCCAGTTATGCCGAGCTAGACCCTAACACTCGCAGCCAATTTTCGCACCGAAGCCGTGCTCTCGTCAAACTCGCGCAGTACCTTAGACACGCAATCTAATCATTACAACCGGGCATCGTCACAATCACTCTGGCCAGTCTCTGGTTCGCCATTCATTACCACTCATACTCTCCCGTCTTCATCACACGCATACTCTCATACTCATCCACCATTCGTTACCCTGTAGCGCTGCTTCATTGACCACAGTCATGTCTAATTGCGTTCCGGCTTGAGGCCCCCATCTGTAGCCTGATTCCGTCACGTTTATTTCACAATCTCCGTTTCATTCGCTCACTGCATTTATACATATTTATTCTATATTTTTTTTTTTTGAGAACATGGCCACGTGGACTAGTGCAGAAGCACGTAGAAGTCCATACGTTCAGCGGCGGAATTGAGTGATGATCGAAAGAATCACGCGAGGAAGCACCAAGCCTCGTGGATGGGGCAGGCACGATGATGCGCCTGACCAGCCGCGCGCGACAGTGAGACGTGACAGTGAGACGCGACAGTGAGGCTAACGAGAGCCCAGACCGTATACGTCTATACAGCGCTCTTCAAAAGCCCTGACCATCATCTTCGAGACTCTTCCAAAGAAGGCACCGGATACACTGGCATGCAACGGGTTTGAGAAAGCGAAGACGATGTCAAATGTCAAGAGAGTCGGTGCGGTCTGGGAGAGGTCGTCGGGTTTGTTGGCGTGGATTCCGTTGTCGAGAGACGGCCCACTGACATGAGGTGTCGGCGTATGTTTAAACGACGTCGACGGATGCGGAGAGGTTGACGATGCAGATTGGAACCGCCACGTGGTGATGAGGGTTTTGAATAAGGGAGTGGCTGTGGCTGCGCGGGCCTGTTGCGAGGACAGAAATAAAGTATGAGTGGCACAGAAAGCCTAGATATGGGTATATTCCGCACCTCCACGCTCTCATACGGATTGCACATCACACGACTCACATAGCTCTCCTCCAACCCAAGAAACCCCACCCTGAGTTCCGCTTCCAGCTCCACAGGTCCATCTCCTGGGTTTGACTTCCAATTCGGCCGCGAGGCGTTGAGGACCTTCGAAGCGTGGCAAAATGGCAGGAAATGGCGATAGCAATCGACGTCTGCCACCAATTTGTACAGCTCCTTCTGACCATATCTATCCAAGAACGATGTGTCAGTACAGTGGTGCTGTGGTGCCACCGCCCGACGGTCACCTACGGCAGTATCTTTCGTTCATGGTAGCGCTGCACCCCGGCCTCATTTTCTTCGAGCTCGTCCTCATCATGATCAGAGGCATTCTGATGCATGTCCTCCTTCTCTATCCCATTCTCCGAAGAGCCGAACCGGGAAAAGGGGAACGAGGGTAGACTAAAAAACGGGCGCGAGCAGGTGGGACGTTGCAGGCGTGTAACTGGCTTCAGAAATCGCGAAGGTCTCATCCATGCACCTTCCACGATATTTCAGAAGATTAAAGATGAGCTCAGGACCGACCAGGTCAAAGTTGGTGGGCTTTGTTTACCACCAGAGCTCGAGCTGAGCAATGTACGGAGTCTTTCCACACAAATTGGTATATATATTGGTACAAATGGAATCCATCCATTTGGGGTTCAGGTACAAGATGTACAATCAATATGAAGCTAACGACAAACCTACACGCGCAATCACAGGGATCGAGCGGCCATGTCCATGTAGGTACATGCCCTTGCAGCGGTACCCTTCAAAATTATATCCTCGCTCCTATCCATGATCGATTTCCACGCCCTCACCATAGCCTCTCCACGTTCCTTCCTCTGCGCAGGTCCATAGACAGATGTGTATCCCTGCACGAACGCGTACACCTTCTCCTTCTTGACGTCGGATCGCAAGGTGATGCGTGGGGGAAAACTGCCAGCTGGCTCAGGGAACATTGGCCAAGGGTAGTCGCCAAGGTGGACATCTGAGCGAGGCTTGGTCTTCAATAGGTTAACCATGTGATCGTAGGTCTCAAACATAGTGAGGTTTGGAGACAGAGGAGTTCCCTGGGGAACGGCAGTGGAGGACGGAGGGTTTATAGGGGATTCAGGAATGAACGGAGGGCTCGTGGGGGTCGTTCTAGGGCTGGTAGGGGTAGATACATATGGGACTTGTCTGGGTTCGCCTGTCGTTTGTGGAGCGGGAGCGGGAGGACTAGGTGGGGGAGGACTATTGGCGGCGGCGGCAGCAGCAGCAGCAGCAGCAGAAGCAGAAGCAGAAGCAGCAGAAGCAGCAGAAGCAGCAGCAGCAGCAACCGCAACGGCCTCTCTGGCCTCAGCAGCAGCAGCAGACATCTCCTTTACCAGCCGCTCATTTTCAATTCTTAAAACGCCAATAGCATGCGCATTATCTTCCGCCTGCCCTCTGAGTTCGGTGATCAACTCGGCATCTCTCGCTGCCTGTTCCCTCAGCTCTTTGATCACAGCAACCAGTTCCCTCATCTCGTCCTCGTGGACACCGCGAAGAATGGAGGAGACGCTCTCTTCTGGTTCCTGCAATGGCGAATCCATCCGGTTCAAAACGAGTGGGCGATCGAGGGGTTGGTATAGTGAATCTTCCGGTTGGATAATATACGGTTGGCTGGCTGGCTGGGGTTCCGGCTGCTGATCCCACCCCCCCGGTGCGCTAGTCGCATAGACCTTATCATGCGCGGACCATGACGGCTCAGAGTTCTCCACTAGGGGGGACGTGGCCCTCGTATCTTGATTCGATTTGACTGGAAGGGGCTCGGAGTTCGCGCGGGACGTCCAAAAAGGCCAAGGCATAACAACGACGGCGGTGTTTAGATAGAGGGGGGTTTGGGATTTCACGATGGGGCTGAGACTCAGAGGAGCTCTCTACACGCAGAGAAAAGTGCCTGGGTGTCTGGTTATATACCCGCTCGGCAGATGGCCACTTACGGGGGAGCCGCACCTCACCTACATGAAACCGCGTGTCGGCCAGTCGGAACATGCAAGTTTCGTCAGGCTCCATTTATACGTATGTGGCGTTATCCTCATTGTATCAGAGTGTAATGCACCTTTCTGCCACATTGAAGTTCCAATCGCGATCGATTCGGGCCTTTCACCTGGGCCGTGTCAGGCTTGGAGTGTATCTAGCGAGGCCGAAGACAATCTTGACATGACCCGGTGCTTGCGAGGAGCTATACCAGTACGCGATATCCTGATATATGCCGTTCGAGGCGGAAAGTTTCTCGGTCGGCCGTTTGTCAGTCCTTACGTCCAGTAGATACCTTTGAATCCCATTATACAAAAGAGACGAAATAGGGTGCTTTAGCAGATGAGGATATGGTCGATGGTTAAGGTATGGGTACAAAGGCGGCGTCTGCTGGATATGAGATCAGATAGTCGCGGAAAAAGCAGTGATGAGATAACATAAGTGCCAGATGGTACTTGCAATGGCAGTTCTATAGAACCGTCGCAGCGTCATCGGGCAGATGTTGCGAAACGAGGAGGTAGTACAAAGGCCTATGTCAAGGGGAGTGCATGAGGGGTGGTATTGATACAACTAGAAGGAAGCTGAACTATCGCAAAACCCGGGACTCGAGTAAATTCTCCACTGCGACCACTATATTCTTGGTCATTTTCTTAGCATCTTGGGGGCCATCCAATGCTTTCTTGATATTTTTGAGCATCGCCTGTAACTCGTTGACGACCTCTGCGCCTATCGCACTTGAAGGTACCCGCATCCGCTCTAGGCTCACGCCGTATTCCGCGTCATTCCATTCCGCGCCCACGCGTACATCCTCCTCCATGGTAAAGTCTGCAGCGAGGGTTTGCTGATAGTACCACATGGCAAGCTGGGTCGTCGCGTAAATGGCAACCATTTCAACCGCTTGTCGCACAATCGCCACGTCCGCATCTACGTCAAATGGCGGAAGGGTGACAGCTACCGACAGTGGGAGAGATGGTTTTGGAAAGTTCTTCTTGGAGACGTATTGTAGGACTTCCACAAGACTGTTGCCAAGCTCGATGAAAGTGCCAACCGTGGCAGCCCCTATGATGACATTTGTGACCTGCAACACATCAGCAATAGAGTAGATTTCAGAAAAAAAAAACGAACCGGGGCTGCCTGAGGGTCATTGGGCCAATCCTCTGGCTCTTGGGTCAACATCTCATCTCCCCCGCTTGCAATGACTAGTGTTGAGACGAGGTCTCTGCAGATGACATGCATACGCATCACCAGACTGGCCGTGAACCCACGTTTATCCCCCTCTAGCAATTCCGTCGCTGCCCCAAACTGACCAGCCCCTCCAATACCAGACGTGGTAGTAACAGCTGAACGTAGCTCTTTATCCAATAGTCTCCGTTCATCGGAAATGACACCTTCGAACAAGCTCGCGAGGTGGTTGGGATGAGAAAGTGCGTAACTCCAGTGCTGGACTAAATCCAATGCTTTGGTCGAGAATGTCTTCAGGAGACTAACAGCATGGGCGTCAGCGGCAGATCGGAGGTTGACACGTAGAGCAATTGAATAGAAGAGTGCAAGAGACCGTTCTAATTCGTCCAAAAACGCGGACGACAATGGCATTCCCACGTTCCACTCCAATGCCCGGGAAAGCTGGGCGCCATAAAGTTGGATGAAGCCGGTGATCTCGGACTCGATCAAATGTGTCGCAGAAGTGACGGACCCCACAAGGCCGGCGACAATTGCGAGGATCGTGCACCAGGCGGTGTGACCAGGGTTACGTTCGCCAACGAGTTCTGGATGGACGAGTCCCATGCTTCCAGATGACACCATGCTCGTGATACTGTTGCTACTATAGCACACCAATGCCCCCTCGTGGGCGAGCATCTCTGCTGCCGAGGGTGAGCATGCAAGGCTGAGATGGAGACCAAGGATGTGTTTGGCGTAGAGTGGCCGACGGAGACTTCGCAATAACTCCGGGTTCATCTCAGTACCCCCAATGTCCACCTGCGACAATAGGTCAAGGCTCGCTCGAACCAAACCAGCTTCTTGACAACGGGCGAGCCATCCGTACGAGGAAGTATGCAGTTCGGATCGTGAGCATTGCTCAAACACGGCGACCAGTAGCTCCATATCTTTATCAAGCTCGAGGTCCATGGCACCCCTTGCTCGATCGAAAATTTCTCTCAAACCGTCCACCACAACACTGAGTACTGCTAGCATGGTTGACGAGATGACAGAACGTTGCTCTGCCGAGAGGATCCGGCTCTCTTGAACCAGAGACCTCGCCTTTCTGGCGCAGAAGCAGGCCAGATGCATTACTGTGCGATGGAATGCTGCCTCGTCATTGGACCGAAGAGACTCGATAGGTCGGAATGTCTCGCTTGTGGTGATGATGTGTACGTTGTGGAGCAAATCGATGAACTGCTTCGTGACGGTTTTCTCCGTGAATGGTGATAGCCATGCAGTTTCCAACTGGGCGAGAAGTACACCAAGTCGTTCGCTATGAACGGCCCTCATGATGGTTCCTGTACCACCTCTGTCCTCCTTAGCAATTATTCCAGATACCAGGGGGGCAAGGCCGATCAAGCCTTGGCGGAGTTTATCGTCTCCCAAGGTTCTAGATTCCTGAAGAAGGCGCTTCCATGACCGGGTTAACATGATTTGGGCATCAGTCAACGACCAGTTGCAGTTGAGTGCATGAAGCTGACTGCCGAGGTCCAGCGCCACCTCTCCAAGGCGCGGCTCGGGGAGGTAGAGGACTAGACGTTGCTCTAATGCCTCACAGGGGAAGAGGTAGTTGTCTCCATAATATCTTTGGGTGGGAGGACGGAGGGAATGTATACTCTCGAGACGGAAGAGTGGGAAGTGAGTTGTGATACCGTCTGCGAGATGTTCCTGTGCTCGAGGGTCAAAAGAAGAGTGCAGCGCTTCAGGCAGTAAGCTCTCCAGAGACCTGGTGTTTCCGAGCAGAGTCTTCACAATCCCTGCGGAGACGCCCTTATCCCTGGTTGCTGTTGGTTCAAGGGCAAGGTCCAAGGCGAGGATCTCCACGAGATACGCCTTAACAGCCGCTTGATAAGAGAATGTAGCCACCGCCACCGTGTAATTGAGCATCTCGTTTGGGTCGGAACTAAACCTCGGCGTATCCACATCCATAGCAAAATGATCTTCGATGATCGGCGGTGCGGGCGAGTCGCCCAGCGGTTGAGTAACGATCCAGTGGATCAGCTCCCAAAATGATTTATCCTTCCGAATGGTCCCAAGCACGGCAGTATGTTCCATGGCGTGATGCCAAACGACGTTCAAGAACCGCACAATAGCGGCAAGAAGCATCGGTTCGGTGACCCAGAGCTCCTTCCATGTATCTCTCGTTTCCATCGCCGCTTCAAGTGCATTTTTTTTGGCTCTTAGTTGGAACGACCCCGTCTCCTTCTCAGCCGCTTTCTCTTTGCCCTCCCCTTTCTTATCACCTCCGTTTTTTTCCTCACTCTCCAATTTGGAGGGCACGCTTTGGAATGAACCGGAAACAAAGAGGTTTGCAAACGCCGCCTGCGACTCGACAGCAGTAGCCACGAAACCCCAGACGGCATTCCTCAACTCGGTCGTCTCGTATGAGTGCCGCAAGATTCGGACAAGGAACTCGGCTGTTGCTTCTGGATCGGTGAGGTGCGAGACCAAGCTGGGCGGAGTGGCAGGATTGTGGACAACCGAAAGCGACAACGAAAGCGACGAGAGCAGTTCGGCAGCAATGACGGGAATGAGGACGTCGAGGGAAAGGTCGCGAACGTATTCCGCCAGGGTGCTAACTGGGACTTGTTTGAAACGCTTTGGTGAAAGTGAGTGCGATGCAGCCGCGATTCCTGCGCCTGTGCAAAGAGCTTGCTCGAGAAGGGAGAGGTTGGGGGATAAAGCAGGGGAGGAGCGTTTAACGTTGAGGAGAGCATAAACGAGTTTGAGGTCCGCTTCAAGCAGGGCGATGAGGCTCCTTCGTTCATAGGCGCGATCGGCACGCTGGAGTGAGTTGGCCATCTCTTGCCCAGCCGCGATGAGGTGAACAAGAGGACCAATGGTGGAGTTGCTAGCGTTTATTAGGAAGACATCTTGTACGAAGTTGAACAGAGCAGGAAATATCCATTCGTACTTCCCTGGCTGTGACAACTATCAGTAATCTCCAACGCGACCAACAGGGGAATACTCACTGCATGAGGCGGTGGTGTAGTGCAATTAACCAAAATCTCGTGATAAAGGTTCGCAATGGTCTTCCCAATCTCAAATCGGTCCACGAGCTTGGCAAATTTCCACCCAGAAAACTCAACCCAAATCTCGACATGCATAAATCGCACGGCACGAAGGAGCACCTCTTCCTTGGCTGGCACCTCATGCGGCCGATCCGACAAGCACCCACGCACTGCATCATCGAACAGGGAACGAATGAGGTTAAGCACCGCAATCGTGACGTTGTACGATCCGGTCATACGTTCAGCTGCAAGAACGACACTCGACGACCCCTGGTTTGAATACCCTCCCCCCTGGTTGGACCCGAACAGCTTGCTCGACCGCAATAATGACCAGGTCGGGCCAGGAATGACATTGACCAGCGTCGAAAGTGTAGAAACGGCCGAGATGACTAATTGCGTGCAGTGCTCCGACCCATGTCGCTGGCTGGCGCGCAGGAGCGCATCCTCAAGGATCTGCACCGTCAGTTGAACAAGGTCCATTCCGTACCCCGCGCTCCCCTCTCCGATCTGCGGCAAACCCTGTGCCTCGACGAACGACAAAAACTCTCCAACGATACCGAGCTCGCGGTGCTTGAGTACTGAATGGAATAGGTCCAAAATTTCCGTGACGAGCAACTCCTGCCCCTCGAGGTCGACCTGCTCCATCCCGATACTCTCCAGCGTAAACTGCACAGGCTTGGGGTGCTTCTTCGTCACAGCCGTTGAGGGCGCCTGCTCAACCCCACGAATCCGGGCTGTGGCACCAACGCCAGTGAAACCACGTCGATTGGCGATGTACCCAGCCAGGATCTCAAGTAGGAGGTTCCACCCTGAATGCTCGTGGTCCCACCGCACGATCAACGGGCGCCCATTCCCGCCACTGATGAGCTTTCCGTGCGACTTGGCAGGGAGGATGGAACCGCCGGGGAGGAGG
>Ga0307513_10003543_pt1 | contig 21138 bp, 17 predicted proteins | sample 15_EM_MG_FD_202174 | JGI IMG/M metagenome (GOLD analysis project Ga0307513, IMG submission 202174) | Populus trichocarpa ectomycorrhiza microbial communities from riparian zone in the Pacific Northwest, United States - 15_EM | ecosystem: Host-associated > Plants > Roots > Unclassified | place...
GCACCGACAGGTTGTCGGCGAGCGTGAAGTGCTGGTGGACCATGCCGATGCCGGCCGCCAGCGCGGCCTTCGGTTGCCCCGGCGGCAGCAGGCGGCCGTCGACCTCGATCGTGCCGGCGTCGGCCACGTAGTGCCCGAAGAGGATGGCCACCAGCGTGCTCTTGCCGGCGCCGTTTTCGCCGAGCAAGGCGAGTACCTCGCCGCGCTGCAGGTCGAGCGAGATGTCGTCGTTGGCGAGCAACGAACCGAAGCGCTTGCTGACGCCCGACAGGCGCAGCACCGGCGCGGCCGCGGACGCCACCGCGGCTCTTCAGCCGAACAGCGGCGCGAGGTCCACCGTCACGCCGGGCAGCGCCTGCGGCGACACGGTGCGCGGCGTTTCGCTGGCCGTGATGTCAGTGTAGGCGCCGCCCGCCGGGCGGCGGAAGAAGCGCATCACGCCGGCATCGAGGTCGACCACCCAGACCTCGGCGATGCCGTGGCGGGCGTAGAGCGGCACCTTCACCTCGCGGTCGTAGCGCACGCTGCTTTCGCTGACTTCGACGAGCAGCAGCACATCGGCCGGGCCCGGGTGGGCGCCGGCGTAGAAGTCGTCGCGCGGGCGCAGCAGCATCAGGTCGGGCTCGGGCTCGGAGGCGTCGGAAAGGCGCAGCGGCAACTGGCACCAGACCAGGGCCTCTTCGCCGACCGCTCGCGACAGCAGTATGTTCAGCCGCCCGACCGCGCTCGCATGGCGGCTTCGCATCGGTGCCATATCGACAATCTCCCCCTCGATCAACTCGACGCGCGCGTCGGGTGCCAGCACGCCGGCTTCGGCCATGCGGTAGTACTCGGCCACCGTCAGGCGGTGGCGTTGCAGCAGTTCGGGGTGTTCGATCTGGCCCATGGTCGAGCGACGATGTTACTTCGCGCTCGGCTTCGGCTGGCCGTCGTCGACCTTGACGGTGAACTTGCCGTCGGTGATCGCCTGCTCCCTGGCCTTGACCTTGGCCGCCAGCTCGGCCGGCACCTTGCTCGCGAAGCTGCCCAGCGGCGCCAGCTCGGAGCCCTTGAACTTCATCGTCGAGTACTTGCCGTAATCCTCGGCCTTGAAGGCGCCGGCCTTGACCGCCTTCAGCGCCGCGTCGATCGTCGGCTCCATGTTCCACAGCGCCGAAGCGACCACCGTGTCGGGGTACTTGTCCTGCGTGTTGATGACGTTGCCGATCGCCAACTTGCCCTTTTCCTTGGCCGCGTCGCTGACCCCGAAACGTTCGGCATACAACACGTCGGCGCCCTTGTCGACCATCGCGAACGCGGCCTCCTTGGCCTTCGGCGGGTCGAACCAGCTGTTGATGAAGCTGACCATGAACTCGACCTTCGGGTTGACCTCCTTCGCGCCGGCCATGAAGGCGTTCATCAGGCGGTTGACCTCGGGGATCGGGTAGCCGCCGACCATGCCGATCTTGTTGCTCTTGCTCATGCCGCCGGCGAGCATGCCGCTCAGGTAGGCCGGCTCCTGGATGTAGTTGTCGAAGACCGCGAAGTTCGGCTCCTGCGGCTTGCCCGAACTGCCCATCAGGAAAGCGACCTTCGGGTAGTCCTTGGCGACCTTGCGCGCCGCCGCCTCGACCGCGAACGACTCGCCGACGACCAGGGTGTTGCCCTTCTCGGCGTACTGGCGCATCACGCGTTCGTAGTCGGCGTTGGCGACGTTCTCGCTGAACACGTATTCGATCTCGCCGCGCGCCACCGCCGCCTTCAGCGCCTTGTCGATCCGGCTGACCCATTGCTGCTCGACCGGCACGGTGTAGATCGCGGCGACCTTCAGCTTCGTTTGCGCCAGCGCGGGCGCGGCCAGCGTGGCGGCAAGCGCAGCGACGGCCAGGGTCTGGCGGCGGGTCAGGGTCATGCGGGGCTCCTCTCGGGGTCGTTCGAACGATGGGGGGACAGTGCAGATGGGGACGGTGGATTTAGCAAGACGCGTTCCCGGACCGTCAATTCGGGGCCGCCCGGGCCGCGTCGCGAAAGAAGCGCACCCGCTCCTCGTCCATCGGGTGGCTGGCGAAGGCGATCGGCAACGCGCCTGCTTCGCCGTGCTCCCTCTGCAAGGCTTCGAAGAGCACGACCATCGCCTCCGGCGAGCGCCCGCTGGCGCGCAGCACGCGCGCCGCTTCGCCATCGGCCTCGCGCTCGGCGTCGCGCGAGTAGGCCATCTGGCCGAGCAATACCGGCACGCCGGCGAGCACGCTGCTGAAGTCGCCCAGGGCGACGCTGCTGGCGACGCCGATCAGCGTCACCTGGACCAGCGCGCGCATGCCGTGCCGGTGGCGCAGATGGCCGAGTTCGTGCGCGAGCACGCCGACCAGCGTGTCGTCATGGCCGGCCAGGCGCTCGACCAGCGTATCGGTGAGCACGATCGTGCCGCCGGGCAGCGCGAACGCGTTGGCGCCGATCGCCTTGTGCGCGGCGTCGAAGCGCAACACGTAGGCCGGCGCGTCGCCGGCCGGGTAGGCCGCCGCCACCGCAGCCTCGAATGCGCTGCGCAGTGCCTGCTGGCGCGCCGGCGGCAGCGCCGAAGGCTGCAGCCAGCGCGCGCCCAGATGGGCCAGCGCGGACTCGCCGAGCGCCGCATCCACGCTTGGCGGCACGGCGGCGACGATCAGCCGGCTGGCCAGCGGAACGCCCCACAGCATGCCGGCCGCCACCACGGCCAGCAGCGCCAGCGCCGCAGCCAGGGTCGCGCGCCAGTTCTGCTGCGCGCGAACGACCCACGATTCGCGCGCGCCGGCGGTGCGCCGCCAGTCGTCGAAGGCGGTGGCGTCGGCGACCCGCAAAGAGCCGCCGCCGCGCAACTGGATCACGCGCTGGCCGTGCCGCGTGCGTTCGGGCCATTCGACACCGGCCAGCGGCCAGCGCTGGGCTGTCGCGCCGTCGGCGACCAGGAAGCCGCCTTCGAGCCGCAGCCGCACCGGCTGGCCGCGCGCGCTGTGGCCGTCGAAGTACAGCGCGTCGATCACAGCCCGATGTCGATGCCCAGCAGATCGGCTGCCGCATCACCGGCGGCATCACCGGCCGCGGCACCCGGTGCGGCGAGCAGCGTATCGGGGTCGACCCCTGAGAACAGCGTCAGCGCCTGCAGCCGCAGGCGCACGGTCGCGACCTTCGCGAACGGGTAGTACAAGCCCAGCGTCACCAGCACCAGCAGCCAGTTGCGCAGGTTCAGCAGCGCCAGCGCCCGGAAGCGGAGCTGGCTCTCGAAGCGCAGCTGCTCGCTGCGGGTGCCGTTCCAGACCAGGTTCTGCATCCGGGCGACGAAGTACGCGCCGACCACGGCCACCGCGACGAGGTAGCCGAGCAGTGCGGCCGCCATCCCGAGCAGCGGCGCGCCGCCGCGCGGCTCGTCGGCCGCCAGCGCGCGAAACAGGCCGAAGGCGAGCGCGACGAGCACGCCGAACAGCAAGCCCACCAGCGACGAGACACCGAAGCTGCGCAGCGCCAGCCCGTAGGCCTGCGTCAGCCGCACGCCGAAGCGCGACTGCTCGCCGGCCAGCGCGTAATGCGCATGCTGGTAGCGCTTGATGGACCAGCCGATCGCCGGCAGTGCGATCAGCATGACCAGCGGCAGCAGCGCCAGCGCCGGGCTCGGCGGCTGCTTCGCACCGTCGGCCTCCGGCCCGAACAGAACGCCGATGCCGATGACGGCCACCGCGAGCGCCAGCGCCGGCAGCAGCGCCGTGTAGGCGCCGCCGCGCGAGCCGGTGAAGCGCGCGCGCAGCCCGCGCCAGCCGGTGTTGGCCAGCCGGAAACGCAGCGACGCATGCCACAGCGCCGGCCACAAGGCGGCGACGATCAGGAACGCCACCAGCCCGGCCACCGGCGACACCTGCCCGGCCAGCGAATAGACCGCCACCAACGCGCCGACGAGCAGGAAACCGCGAAACATCTTCCACGGGTTGCCGTGGAACGACAGCGCGTGCGTGCCGACCTCGGTGGCCGCGTGGAAGTAGCGCAGACGGCGCGCCTTCGCGAACGGGTAGTACAGCCCGATCGTCACCAGCGTGAGCAGCAGGTTGACGATCCAGATCCGGAAGTATTCGCTCCCCGATCCGACAAAGCGGATTTCGAGCCGGTGCTCCGCCCCGGCCAAGCCTGCGTCCATGGTTCCTCCCTCGGTCTTTGTGGATGCAATGTAGCAAAGGCGCCACGCCTAAAATCGCCGGCGCGGCCGCACGCGTGACACGTTCGAACGCCACCGTATGCGGCCGGCGCCGCCGACCCTTGCCACCGACCCCCAACGTTTCCCCCGATGACCCTTTCCTCCCTCACCGCCTTGTCGCCGCTCGACGGCCGCTATGCCGCCCGGCTGACCGCGCTGCGCCCGCTGCTCAGCGAATTCGGGCTGATGCACCGCCGGGTACAGGTCGAAGTGGAGTGGTTCATCGCGCTGTCGGACGCCGGCTTCGCCGAATTCAAGCCGCTGTCGGAAGCCGGGCGCGGGCTGCTGCGCGGGCTGGTGGTGCGTTTTTCCGAAGCCGACGCGCAGGCCATCAAGGACATCGAGAAAACCACCAACCACGACGTCAAGGCGGTCGAGTACTGGCTGAAGTCGCGTTTCGAACGCCACCCCGAGTTGCAGCGCGCCGGTGAGTTCGTCCACTTCGGCTGCACCAGCGAGGACATCAACAACACCAGCCATGCGTTGATGCTGCAGCGTGCGCGCGAAGACGTGCTGCTGCCGGCGATCGACCGCCTCGTCGAGCGGCTGCGCGGCATGGCAAGCGACTTCGCCGCGGTGCCGATGCTGAGCCGCACGCACGGCCAGACCGCGAGCCCGACCACGGTCGGCAAGGAGGTCGCCAACGTCGTCGCGCGGCTGACCACCGCGCGCTCGGCGATAGCCTCGGTGCGCCTGCTGGCGAAGATGAACGGCGCGGTCGGCAACTACAACGCGCACGTCGCGGCCTGGCCCGAATTCGACTGGGAAAGCTTCAGCCGCCGGGTCGTCGAGCAGGGTCTGGGCCTGAGCTTCAACCCGTTCACGATCCAGATCGAACCGCACGACTACATGGCCGAGCTGTTCGACGCGGTGGCGCGCTGCAACACCATTCTGATCGACTGGTGCCGCGATGTCTGGGGCTACATCTCGCTCGGCTACTTCAAGCAGAAGACCCGGGACGGCGAGGTTGGCTCCAGCACGATGCCGCACAAGGTCAACCCGATCGACTTCGAGAACGCCGAAGGCAACTACGGCCTGGCCAATGCGCTGCTGACGCACCTGAGCCAGAAGCTGCCGCTCAGCCGCTGGCAGCGCGACCTGACCGACAGCACCGTGCTGCGCAACATGGGCGTCGCGATCGGCTACGCGCTGATCGCCCACGACAGCCTGCTGCGCGGGCTGGACAAGCTCGAACTCAACGAGGCCGCGCTCGCCGCCGACCTCGACGGCGCCTGGGAAGTGCTGGCCGAGGCGGTGCAGACCGTCATGCGCCGGCACGGCCTGGCCAACCCCTACGAGCAGCTCAAGGCGCTGACGCGCGGCAAATCCGTCACGCGCGACGACTTTCACGCCTTCATCGAAACGCTGGCGCTGCCGATGTCCGAACGTGAGCGGCTGAAGGCGATGACCCCGGCCAGCTACACCGGGCTGGCCGCCAGCCTGGCCCGACGCGCCTGAAAGAACGACTGTCTTCGATGACCTTCACCGACCAGCTCGCCGCCGCCACCGCCCGCAATGCCTCGCTGCTGTGCGTCGGGCTGGACCCGGAGCCGGCGCGCTTTCCGCTCGCGTGGAGAGGCGACCCGGCGCGCATCTTCGACTTCTGCGCGGCCATCGTCGACGCGACGAAGGACCTCGTCTGCGCCTTCAAGCCGCAGATCGCGTACTTCGGCGCCCAGCGCGCCGAAGACCAGCTCGAACGGCTGATGGCGTACATCCGCCGCACGGCGCCCGGCGTGCCGGTGATCCTGGACGCCAAGCGCGGCGACATCGGCTCGACCGCCGAGCAGTACGCGCGCGAAGCCTTCGAGCGCTACCAGGCCGACGCGGTGACGCTGTCGCCGTTCATGGGCTTCGACTCGATCGAGGCCTACATGCGCTACAGCGGCCGCGGGTTGATCCTGCTCTGCCGCACCTCCAACCCCGGCAGCGCCGAGTTGCAGGGGCAGCGGCTGGAGGGTGGCGAGCTGCTCTACGAACGCATCGCCCGGCTCGCCGCCGGCGAGTGGAACAGCGGCGGCCAGCTCGGCCTGGTGGTCGGCGCGACCTACCCGCTCGAGATCCAGCGCGTGCGCGAGATCGCGCCGACCCTGCCGCTGCTGATTCCGGGCATCGGCGCCCAGGGCGGCGATGCCGAGGCCACCGTTCGCGCCGGCTGGCGGCCGGCCGGGCCGATCATCGTCAGCTCGTCGCGCGCCGTGCTGTACGCCGGCATGGGGCCTGCCACGGACGTCGGCACAGGCGCCAGCACAGGCGCCGGCCATCACTTCGCCGCCGCCGCGCGCCAGGCGGCCGAGGCCACGCGGGCGCTGCTCCAGCGCGCCCGCGGCGACGGCTGACACCGGTCCTCAGCGGTGTACGCGCCCTCGCCCGAAGACACGGCGCTGCACCCTTTGCCGCGCCCGCCGGTGCGGCGGGCGGTCGATGCGCGGCGCGGCGTGCAGGCGCTGATCAAGCGCTACTTCTTCGGCTCGACAGCCGTGATCGCCGGCATCGGCGCGCTGCTGTACAGCGCGCTGCCGGCCGGCCTGCCGCTCGAACGGCGCGCCTGGCCGGTCGGCGCGTACGCGCTGCTGGCCGTCGCGTCGCTGCTGTGCATGCGGCTGCGCGGCAGCGGGATCGAGCGCGCAATGCTCGGCATCCTGAGCCTGGCCACGCTCGTCATCGGCGCCAGTGCCCTGGCCCTTGGCTGGGGGCTGGCGGCACCGGGTTTTGCGTTCTACGGCATCTTCGTCTGCCTGCTGTGCGCGGCGGCAAGCCGGCGCATGGGGCTGCTGCTGGCGGCGGTGATGACGCTGACGGTGGTTGCCGTCGACCTCATCACCCGCTCGCGTGTAGCGGGTGCCGCGGCCGCCGCGACCATGGGGCCGACCGACACACTGCGGCTGGTCTCGCTGCTGCTGCTGATCGGCGTCGGCCTGGCCGGCGGGCTGCTGGTTTCGTACGTCGTCGCGCGCTACGTGCGCTCGGCCGACGACCGCGAGCAGCGCTTTCGCGGGCTGCTGGCGATCGCCGCCGACGCCTACTGGGAGATCGACCAGAACTACCGGCTGGTCGCCGGCAGCGACCAGCGCGACGAAGCGCGCGCGCTGACCTTGGCCGAAGGCTTCGGCCGGATGCCCTGGGACCTGCCGCAGTTCAGCAGCGACCCCGACACGCTGGACGCCTTGCTCGCCGACCTCGACACCCGGGTGCCGTTTCGCGACCGCATGGTCCACTGGCTGACCAGCGACGGCGTGACCCACAGCTACATGGTCAGCGGCGAGCCGCGTTTCGACGAGCGCGGCGTCTTCAAGGGCTACTGGGGCGTGGCGCGCGAGATCACCGCCGAGCTGGCCGCGCACGAAGCGCTGGCAGCCACCGAAACCCGCTACCAGGAACTCTTCGCGCGCATCCCGACGCCGCTGGTGCTGCACCGCGAAGGCCGTGTGGTCGACGCCAACCCGGCCGGCCTGGCGCTGTTCGGCTATGCCGACCTCGACGCCATGCTCGGCCGCGACATGCTGTCGGCCTACGAGAGCGGCGATTCGCGCGAACGCGAGCGCCGCCGCCTGGACGAACTGGCCGAACAGCCGCCGGGCACCGCGCTGCCGGTGGCCGACTTCCGGCTGCTCCTGCGCAACGGCCGCCGGGTTGCGGTGCGCAGCGCCGGCGTCCGCGTCGACGGCGAAGGCGGCCCCGGCACGCTGTCGATCTACGTCGACGACACCGAGCGCCGATCGGCCGAGGAAGCCGTGCGCCGCTCGGAGGCGATGCTGTCGCACCTGGTCGCGACCAGCCCCGACCTGATCACGCTCACCGACCTGGCCACCGGCCGCTACGCGATGGTCAACGACACCTTCCAACGCGTGGTCGGCTACAGCGCGGCCGAGGCGGTCGGCAAGACCGCCGCCGAACTCGGCGTCTGGCAGCGGCCCGAGGACCGCCAGCGCTTCGTCGCGCTGGTCCACGAACGCGGCCTGGTCGCCGACATCCCGACCATCTACGTCGCCAAGGACGGGCACCCGGTGTCGATGCTGGTCTCGGGCGCGCGTTTCGCGATGGACCGGCGCGAGTACCTGGTGATCAACGCCCGCGACGTGACCGAGGCCGAACGCAGCCGCCTCGAACGCGAGGCGATCCTGGAGAACGCGTCGATCGGCATCGCGGTAACCCGCGGGCAGCAGTTCGTGCTCGCCAACCCGACCTTCGAGCAGATGTTCGGCTGGAACCCCGGCGGGCTGGTCGGCAAGCCCGACAGCGTGGTCTGGCCGAGCCTGGAGGCCTACGGCGAGGTCGGCAGCGCGGTCGGGCCGCCGCTCGGCCGCGGCGAGCAGGTCGAGATCGAGCGCACGATGCGCCGGCGCGACGGCAGCACCTTCCTCGCCCGCACGCAGGCGAAGGCGATCGACCCGCACCGCCCGGCCAACGGCGGCACGATCTGGATCGTCGAAGACGTGACCGAACGGCGGCAGACCGAGGCCGCGCTGGCCGCCGCGCGTGACGCTGCCGAGGCCGCCAGCCGCGCCAAGAGCGCGTTCCTGGCCAACACCAGCCACGAGCTGCGAACGCCGCTGAACGGCATGCTGCACCTGGCGCTGATGGCGCGCGACCCGGCGCTGGAAGAAGCGCGCCGGCGCCAGTACCTGGACCAGATCGCCGAGAGCGCGCAGTCGCTGGCCGACATCATCTCCGACATCCTCGACCTGTCGAAGATCGAAGCCGGCAAGTTCGAGCTGGAGACGACGCCGTTCGACCTCGGCGAACTGCTGCGCGCGGTGCAGCGCGCCTATGCCACCTTGGCGGCGGCGCGCGATCTGGTGCTCGAACTCGAGCTCGGGCCCGGTGTCGACGGCACCGTCAGCGGCGACCCGCTGCGGGTGCGCCAGATCCTCAGCAACTTCCTCAGCAACGCGCTCAAGTTCACCGCCGTCGGCCGCGTTCGCATCTGCGCCCGCCGCGAGCCGGGCGACGCGCGCGTGCGGCTGGAGATCCACGACAGCGGCCCCGGCATCCCGCGCGAAACCCAGGCCCGGCTGTTCCGCCCGTTCACGCAGGCCGATGAATCGACCACCCGGCGTTTCGGCGGTACCGGCCTGGGCCTGTCGATCTGCCGCGAGCTGGCGCAGTTGATGGGCGGCGAGGTCGGCGTGATCAGCGAGCCGGGCGACGGCAGCGTGTTCTGGGCCGCGCTGCCGCTGCCGACCAGCAGCCTGCCGCTGCCGCCGCCGGCCGTGCCCGGCGTCGAGAGCGAACTGCGCGGCGCCCGCGTGCTGATGGTCGAGGACAACCCGGTCAACATGCTGATCGGTGTGGCGCTGCTCGAACGCTGGGGCGTGCGCGTGCAGCAGGCCGGCGACGGCCGCCAGGCGATCGAAGCCGTGCAGCGCGCAACCAGCGTCGGCCAGCCCTTCGACGCGGTGCTGATGGACGTGCAGATGCCGGTGATGAGCGGCTACGAAGCGACCCGCGCACTGCGCTTTCGCGACGGCGGCCGGCGGCTGCCGATCATCGCGCTGACCGCGGCCGCGCTGGTCAGCGAACGGCAGGCGGCGATGGCCGCCGGCATGGACGACTTCCTGACCAAGCCGATCGACGCCGACAAGCTGCGCGAGACGCTGGCGCGCTGGGTCGGGCGCAACGGGCGCGAGCCGGTCTCGGCTTCTTCAGTCTAGGGTCACCTCGGTCCGCACCGTACCGGCCCGATCGGCGGTCGCGGTCAACGCCACCGCCGTGCCCTGCTTGCCCTGCACGACCCATTCGACGACCGCGCGGTCGGCGGTGATGTCGCGGTTCGGCAGAAAGGCCTGCAGCGAATTCTTCGGCGCGTGGCCGTCCAGGTGCGGACCTTCGATACGCTCACGCCCGCTGACCAGGGTGACGCCCGGCGGCAGGTGGATCTGGAACACCGTGCCGCGAACCGTCTTGCGCTCCAGCGCGCGCTTGCTGATGTTCGACGGCAGGTAGCCGCTGTTGCCGACCGCGAAGCGCACCCGCCAGGTGTCGGGGCCGAGCGCGCGCACTTCGGTTCGCAGCAGTTCGATCTTGGGCAGCGACAGCGCGATCTGCGCCAGCCAGGCCGGGAAACGCGCCGCTTCGCGCTCGCGCAGGTGCGGCGGCGGGTTGCGCCAGTAGTTCATCTTGTCCCAGCCGCCGAGCTCGACCATGCCGAGCTGCGGGTGGCGGAACGCGTACCAGTCGACGTGGGCCTTGCCGCCGCACTGCTCGTCGCTCCATTTCAGCAGCTTCAGGTCGTCTTCGGGCGGGTGGTCGCGGTACCACTCGATCCACTGGTAGTCGGTGATCCCGGCCTCCTTGTTCGGGGCCCAGATCTCGACCGTCCAGAACAGCGCGCCGAGGTGTTCGTAGATCCAGTCCTGCGTGCCGGTGATGATCTGCTTCGGGTGGTACTTGAAGTCGTGGTAGATGCTGATCGCCGGGTAGCCGGTGAGCTTGGCGCCGATGTCCGACAGCCGCTTGTACATCCACAAATCTTCGGGCGTCATGTCGGTGTCGCTCTGCGTGCCCATCGGGCGCAGGATGACGCCGCTGTGGGTGTGGAAGCTGACCGCGGCGCCGATGTTCGGGTGGCCGGTGACGAAGTCGACCATCGCCCGCACTTCGGGCTCGCTGGTCGGGTACGGGCCGGCGCCGGACTGCTCGAATTCCTGCCGCCAGTAGGCCGGGAAGTTGCGGTTCAGGTCCAGGCCTTCGAGATCGGGGTTGGCGGTGATCTTCAAGCCGTCGAAGGCTTTCAGCGTGCCTTCGGGGATCAGCCGGAAGTAGTCGCCGCCGAACTCGCCGGGCTCGCGCGCGACCATCAGCCGCGGCTCGGCGGCGTGCTTCTTCCAGGCGCCGTGGCGGTCGGGGATGCGCATGTAGAGCACGCGGCCGTCGCCGTCGACGTCTTCGATCGTCAGCCCGTCGACCGGCTCTTCGTCGTACGGGTAGGGCCGGGTCGACGAGCGGATGTGGCGCGGCCGGTCGGCCAGCGCCAGCTCGGCGCCGTCGGGGTTCAGCCGCGGGCACAGGTAGACCACGCGGGTGTCGAGCAGCTCGCGGATCTGCGAGTCGCTCTCGTAGCCGGTGGCCAGCTTGTGCAGCCAGTACAGACAGGCGGTGCCGGCCGTCAGCTCGGCGGCGTGGATGTTGCCGTCGACCCAGAAGGCCGGCTTGTCGGTGTCGGCGCCGCTGGCGCTGCTGGTCAGCGTCAGCAGCCAGATGTCGCGGCCTTCGTGGCTCTTGCCGATCGAACGCAAGCTGATCAGCCCCGGCAGCGCAGCGGCGTAGTCCTGCAGCAGGCGGGTCAGTTCGGGATGGCGGTAGAACTGGTCGAAGCGGGGAACGGGAATGGCTGACATGTGGGTCGGTTCGAGGCAGCGGCGGAAGTCAGCGATTCTGCCCGCCGACGAAAACGCGCAGCTCGCCGGGCGCAAAAGCGCGCCAGGCTTCGCCTTCGGTCAAGGGCTCGGTGGCGACGACGGCGACGCGGTCGTCGGGTGTCGTCAGCGCGCCGAAGTCGACGCTCAGGTCTTCATCGGCCAGGCGCGCGGCGCCGAACGGGTGATGGCGTTCGAGCGAATGCAGGTGCGTCGAACAATGCGCCCACAGCGCCTGCCCGTTCGACAGCAGCACGTTGAAGGTGCCGTGCCGCGCCGGCTGCGGCAGCAGTTCGCGCAGCGTGTGGGTCAGCTCGGCGATGCTCGGCACGCTGGCATGGGCTTTCGCCAGTTCCTGCATCAGCCAGCAGAAGGCGCGCTCGCTGTCGGTGTCGCCGACCGGGCGGAAGGCGCCGTGCAGGCGCGGTGTGAAACCCTTCAGGTCGCCGTTGTGCGCGAAGACCCAGTAGCGGCCCCACAGCTCGCGAACGAAGGGGTGCGAGTTCTCCAGCGCGACCCGGCCTTGCGTGGCCTTGCGGATGTGGGCGATGACGTTGTCGCTCTTGATCGGGAAGTTCTTCACCAGCTCGGCCACCGGCGAGACGGTCGCCCCGTGGTGGTCGATGAAGTGGCGCAGCCCGCGGTCTTCGAAGAAGGCGATGCCGAAGCCGTCCTTGTGCTCGTCGGCGCGACAGGCGAGGCCCGTGAAGCTGAACATCACGTCGGTCGGCGTGTTGGCGTTCATGCCGAGGAGCTGGCACATCGCGGCTCTGCCTGGCCTATTCGAACATCAGCTTGGTGATGCCGCGCCAGCTCAGCAGCCGGCCCGGGTTCTGCGTTTCTTCGAGCACGCCGCTCATCCGGCGCAGGATGCGCGGGCTCTTGTTGGCGCGCCAGATCACCAGGTCTGCCAGCCACGGCCGGTGGTTGACGTGGCTGGCCTTCTCGTACAGGTCGAACTTCGGTTTCAGACCTTGCATCGCGGCGTCGTAGTCGGCCCGCACGGCGGCGTCTTTGTCCAGGCCGCAGCGCAGCAGCGCCTGCGCCGCGAGCATGCCGGTTTCCATCGCCTTGCCGATGCCTTCGCCGGAGAAGGCGTAGGTGCTGCCGGCGGCCTCGCCGGTGACCAGCAAACCGGGCCGCGACCACTTCGCGCCGAGCAACGAACAGCGCAGCGGCGCGCCCTTGACCTCGCCTTGCAAGGTGCCGCCGGCCATCAACTCGGCAGCTGGCGCGAAGACCTCGCAGAAGGCGTCGAACATCTGGCGCAGGTTGACGTCCTGCATCGGGTTGCGGCCATCGCGCGTCACGCGGTGGCTGCCGGTCAGGCCGGCGCCGATGTTGAAGACGCCCCCGGGGCACGGGAAGATCCAGCCATAGCCGCCCCGCAGCCGCGGGTGCCAGATCATCTGCAGCTGGGTGATGCGGCCGACCATCGCGTCGTTCTTCACGTAGCCGCGCAGCGCAACGCCGCTCGGCGTGCGGCGCTCGTTGACGCCGGCGGCGATGGCTGCCTGCGGCACAGCGCCGGTGGCCAGCACGACCCAGCGCGCGCGGACTTCGTACGCCGCGTCGGCGGCCTTCAGCCGCGCGCCGACGACGCGGTCGCCGTCGATCAGCGGCGCTTCGAAGCGCAAGGGTGTCAGCAGCTTCGCGCCGGCCCGTTCGGCCGAGCGGCACAGGATGTGATCGAGCAGCTTGCGCGGCAGCACCGCCAGCGAGCCCGGCACATCGACCCGCCCGCCGCGCGGGCCGACGCAGCGCACATGCGCCGCGTGCTGTGCCGCGGCCATCACCTCGTCGTAGACGCCGAGCCGGCGCAGGGCCGCATGCGCGTCGGGAATCAGCCCGTCGCCGCAGACCTTGTCGCGCGGGAAGACGTGTTGGTCGACGAGAAGGACATCGAGCCCGGCTTCGGCCAGCTTCTGCGCGCAAGCGCTGCCGGCCGGGCCCGCGCCGACGACGAGCACGTCGCAGGCCTGAGGGGGCGTGTTGGAGGGCGCATTGAACGACATGGGGCGCCGATTGTAGGCAGCGGGGTCGCGGCCGCCACCCGCCGTGGGCGCGCAACATAATGGTCCGTCACAGGAACTGTCTTCCTTGGTTCAGCGGTAACGCATGACGCATCTGCGCATCATCATCATTGCCGGCCCCAATGGCGCCGGCAAGACGACGTTTGCACGCGAGTTTCTGCCTCAGGAGGCTGGCTGCCCGGTGTTCGTGAACGCTGACCTCATCGCCGCCGGCCTCTCGCCGTTTGCGCCCGAGTCGGCCGCCATCCAGGCCGGCCGGCTGATGCTGCAAGCCATAGCGCAGCGCGTGGCCAGCGTCCGGTCGACTCCGCGTGTGAGTCGGGACGGCTATGCAGGCGTCCGGCTCAACCGGCCTTCACCCGCAACCGCCACGCGTGCAGCAGCGGTTCCGTATACCCGCTAGGCTGCACCAGCCCCTTGAACACCAGGTCGCTGGCCGCCTGGAACGCAGCCGATTCATCGAAGCGCCCAGCCATCTTCCGATACGCCGGATCACCCGCGTTCTGCTTGTCGACGACCTTCGCCATCCGCTTCAGCGTCGACCTCACCTGGCCCTTCGTCACCACCCCGTGCAGCAGCCAGTTCCCCATGTGCTGGCTGCTGATGCGCAAGGTCGCCCGGTCTTCCATCAGGCCGACGTTGTGGATGTCGGGCACCTTCGAGCAGCCGACGCCCTGGTCGACCCAGCGCACGACGTAGCCGAGGATGCCCTGGGCGTTGTTGTCCAGCTCCTGCTGGCGTTCGGCGTCGGTCCACTTCGGCTTCTTGACGACCGGGATCGTCAGCAGCCCTTCGAGCAGTGCCTCAGTCTCGCCGTCGGCGTCGATCTTCTCCAGCGCCTTCTGCACCGCGAACACCTCGACCTGGTGGTAGTGCAGCGCGTGCAGGGTGGCCGCGGTCGGGCTCGGCACCCAGGCGGTGTTGGCGCCGGCCAGCGGGTGGGCGATCTTCTGCTGCAGCATCGCCGCCATCAGGTCGGGCATCGCCCACATGCCCTTGCCGATCTGCGCCCTGCCGCGCAGCCCGCATTGCAGGCCGACCAGCACGTTGTTGCGCTCGTAGGCCTGGATCCAGGCGCTGCTCTTCATGTCGCCTTTGCGCAGCATCGGCCCGGCGCGCATCGCGCTGTGCATCTCGTCGCCGGTGCGGTCGAGGAAGCCGGTGTTGATGAAGGCCACGCGGCTGGCGGCGGCGGCGATGCAGGCCTTCAGGTTGACGCTGGTCCGGCGTTCCTCGTCCATGATGCCGAGCTTGACGGTCGCCCGCGGCAGCCCGAGCAGGCTCTCGATGCGGCCGAACAGTTCGTCGGCGAAGGCGACCTCGGCCGGACCGTGCATCTTCGGCTTGACGATGTAGACCGAGCCCCGGCGCGAGTTGACGATGCCGTCCTTGCCGTGGCGCTGCAGGTCGTGCAGCGCGATCGTCGTCGTGACCACCGCGTCGAGCAAACCTTCGAAGATCTCGCGGCCGTCTTCGAGCAGCACCGCCGGGTTCGTCATCAGGTGGCCGACGTTGCGCACGAAGAGCAGCGAGCGGCCGTGCAGCACGACCTCGCCGCCGTCCGGCGCCGTGTAGCGGCGGTCGGCGTTGAGGCCGCGGGTGAACGTGGTCGCGCCTTTGCTGACCTGTTCGGTCAACGTGCCCTTCAGGATGCCGAGCCAGTTGCGGTAGGCGTGGACCTTGTCGTCGGCATCGACCACCGCGACCGAGTCTTCGAGATCGAGGATCGTCGACAACGCCGCTTCGAGCACCAGGTCGCTGACACCGGCGGCGTCGCTGGCGCCGATGGTCGTGCTGCGGTCGATGCGGATGTCCAGATGCAGGCCGTTGTGGACCAGCAGCACCGACGACGGCGCTTGCGCCCCGCCCTGGTAGCCGACGAACTGCGCCGGCTTCTTAAGCCCGGTGACGCTGCCGTTCTTGAGCAGCACCCGCAACTGCCCGCCTTCGACGCGGTAGGCGGCCGAATCGACATGCGAGCCGCGCTGCAGCGGCGCGGTTCGGTCGAGCACATGGCGCGCGTACTCGATGACCTTGGCGCCGCGCACGGGGTTGTAGCCGCCGCCCTTCTCGGCGCCGCCGGCCTCCGGGATCGCATCGGTGCCGTACAGCGCGTCGTACAGCGAACCCCAGCGCGCATTGGCCGCGTTCAACGCGTACCGCGCGTTGGTGATCGGCACCACGAGCTGCGGGCCGGCCTGCAACGCCAGCTCGGCGTCGACGTTTTTCGTCGTCACCTTCGCCCGCCCGGGCAGCGGCACCAGGTAGCCGATCTTCTGCAGGAAGGCGCGGTACTTGGCTGTTCTGCGGATCGGCCCCGGGTTCGCGCCATGCCAGGCGTCGAGCTCGGCCTGCAGGCGCTCGCGCTCGGCCAGCAGCGCGGCGTTCTTCGGCGTGAGGTCGGCGACGAGCGCATCGAAGCCCTGCCAGAACGCGTCGGCCTCGATGCCGGTGCCGGGCAGCACCTCGTCTTCGATGAAACGCGCCAGCGGGGTGGCGACTTGCAGGCGGTGGCGGGTGGTATGCATCGTTGCTTTCAGGCGAAGAAGGTGAAAACGTCGCGCAGGCTGCCGCCGATGCGCGTGGGTTGGGTGTCGAGCTGTTCGAGCGGCGCGCCGCTGCGGTTGACCCACAGCGTCGTGAAGCCGTACCAGGTGGCGCCGATGGCGTCCCAGCCGTTGCTGGAAACGAACAGGATGTCTTTCGCCGCCAGGCCGAACGCCGCCGGCCCCAGCGCGTAGGCGGCAGGGTCGGTCTTGTAGCGCTGCACGCCGTGCACGCTGAGCAGGTGCTGCAGCAGTTCGGTGAAACCGGCGCTCTTCACGGCCACCGCCAGCATCTCGGGGTCGCCGTTGCTCAAGATGCCGGCCGGCACACCGCGCCGGCGCAGCTCGACCAGCACCTCGCGGTTCTCGGGGAACGCCGACAGATGCCGGTACTGGTTCATCAAACGCTCTTCGGCGGCGCTGTCGAGCGCCAAGCCCAGGCGCTGGGCGGCGAAACGCAGGCCGGCGCGGGTCAGCTCCCAGAACGGCCGGTAGCGGCCGCTCATCGAAACCAGCCGGGTGTACTCGATCTGCTTGTCGCGCCAAAGAACGCTCAGGCGCTCGCCGTGGCCCGGGAACAGCTGTTCGGCCAGCATGCCGACGCTGTAGACGTCGAACAAGGTGCCATAGGCGTCGAAGAGAACCGCTTTGGGTAGCATGCCGACAATCTATTCGATACGCCCACCGGCATTAAGTACCAGAAAGAGCTTGGATTTGTGCCGATTTGATGCATAGTCAAGGGCCATGGACCGCCTGAAGCAGATCGAATCCTTCGCTGCTGTCGCCACCAAGGGCAGTTTGACGGCCGCCGCCAACGCCGAAGGGGTGGCGCCGGCGGTGATCGGCCGGCGCATCGATGCACTCGAAGAACGGCTCGGCGTCAAGCTGCTGGTGCGCACCACGCGGCGCATCACGCTGACCCACGAAGGCAGCGCTTTCCTCGAAGATTGCCAGCGGCTGCTCGGTGACCTGGCCAACGCCGAAGCCAGCGTCAGCGCCGGCGGCGTGAAAGCCAGTGGTCACTTGCGTGTGACGGCACCGGCCGGCTTCGGGCGCCGCCACGTGGCGCCGCTGGTGCCGCGCTTCATCGCCCAGCACCCCGACGTGAGCCTGTCGCTGAACCTCGGCGACCGCGTCGTCGACATCGTCAACGAGAGCTTCGACTGCGCGGTCCGGGTCGGCGACCTGCCAGATTCGAGCCTGGTCAGCGTGCGCCTGGCCGACAACCGGCGGCTGTGCGTCGCGGCGCCGGCTTATCTGCAGCGCGCCGGCGTGCCGCAGAGCCCGGCCGAGCTGGCCCGCCACGAATGCCTGACCTTGTCGTCCGACGCCAGCCAGACGCGCGGCTGGGCGTTCCAGGTCGACAACGCGGTGACCCACCTGCGCCCGAGCGGGCGGCTGGACTGCAGCGACGGCCAGGTGCTGCACGACTGGTGCCTGGACGGCCTGGGCATCGCCTGGCGCAGCAGCTGGGAAGTCGAGGACGCGATCGCCAGCGGCCGGCTGCTGGCGGTGCTGGAAGCCTTTGCCGCGCCGCCGAACGGCATCTACGCGGTCTTTCCACAGCGCAAGCACCTGCCGCTGCGGGTGCGGCTGTGGATCGACTTCATCAAGCACAGCTACGGCGACCCGGCCTTCTGGAAGCGCGCGGCCGCCGCCTAGCGCGGACGGCCTTGGCGGCTACTTGGCGGCCAGGCATTCCTTCATGAACGCCTTGCGCTCGTCGCCCTTCTTGCCGGTCGCGTCCTTGTTGCAGGCTTTCATCTTGTCCTGCTGGGTGGGCTTCTTGGCCGACAGGCACTCCTTCATGAAGGCCTTGCGCTCGTCGCCCTTCTTGTCGGCGGCGTCCTTGTTGCAGGTGCCCATCTTCGACTGCTGCGCGGTCGGCTCGGCGGCATAGGCGTTGCCGGCCAGCAGGCCCAGGGCCAGCAGGCCGGCGGTGATCATCGTCTTCATTCGGGGTTCTCCTTCCGTGGTTGGCGGTTGCCGCTGGCGATTGTGCTTCGTGAAATCTCGCGGCTCGCCGCCCGGCGGCGCAGCGAATGCAAAAATGAACGATCCCCCATGCGCGCGGTCCCCGGATGTTGAGCCTGCACCGCACTTCGTTCCGCCAGCTGCTGCTGGTCGCCTTTCTGCTGATCGCGGCCCTGCTCGCGCTGGCCTCGCTGCAGGGCCTGGTCACGCTGGAGCGCCTGATCGCGCAAAGCCGGGACGGCGCCGAACGCGCGGTGCAGGCGACCGCCGCGATGCAGACGCTGGCCGAACGCAGCGTCGCGATGGAACGCGCCGCCCGCCAGTACCTGGTGCTCGACGACCCGGCTTTGCGCAAACGCTTCGACGCAGCGTCGCGCGAGGCGTCCGATGCGCTCGACGGGCTGTTGCACAACCAGTTGCCACCGGCCTTGGCCGAGGCCTGGCGGGCCGCCGCCGCCGGCATCGCGGCGCGGCTGGCCGGGCCGCGCGACACCGCCCGCAAGCGCGAACAGGCCCTCGGCGGGGCCTTCGGCGAACTGGCCGCGATCAACGCCGACATCGCCGAGCAGATGCGCGGGCTGTCTCTGCAGCGCAGCGAAGCCTTGCGCGCCGAACTCGAAGCCGGCCGCCAGCAGCTCGTGCGCCAGGTCGTCGCCGCGATCGTGTTCGCGGTGGTCATCGCACTGGCCTTCGGCGTCTGGTTGTCGCGGCCGCTGAAGCGGCTGGAGGCGGCGATCGCCGGGCTCAGCGCGAACCGGCTCGACCAGCCGATCGAGATCCGCGGCCCGGCCGACGTGCGCCGGCTCGGCCGCAGCCTGGACGCGCTGCGCATCCGCCTGGGCGAGCTCGACGCCGACAAGGCGCGTTTCCTGCGCCACGTGTCGCACGAGCTGAAGACGCCGCTGGCCGCGCTGCGCGAGGGCGTGGCCTTGCTCGAAGACGGCGTCACCGGCGAGCTGAGCCCGAGCCAGCGCGAGGTCGCGCGCATCCTGCGCCACAACACCGGTGCGCTGCAGAGCCAGATCGAAGACCTGCTGCGCTTCAACGCCGCGGTTTTCGAAGCGCGTGCGCTGCAGCGCCGCCGCGTCGAGTTGGGCGCATTGCTCGAGCGCGTGGTCGACGACCAGCGCCTGCAGGCCCAGGCGCGGCAGTTGCGCGTGCTGGTGGCCGGTGGGCCGGTCTGGGCCGAGGTCGACCCGGACAAGCTGGCCACCGCGTTCGGCAACCTGCTGTCGAATGCCATACGCTTCAGCCCCATGGGCGCCACCATCGACTTCGAACTCTCGCACAGCCCCAGCTCGGTGCAGGTGCAGATTGCCGACACCGGCCCCGGGGTGGCCGCCGCCGACCGCGGCCGCGTCTTCGAGCCGTTCTACCGCGGCGAAAGGCAGCCGCTCGACGGCACTGCCGGCAGCGGCATCGGTTTGTCGATCGTGCATGAGTACGTCACCGCCCACGGCGGGCGCATCGAGCTGCTGGCGGACGGGCCCGGGGCGCGCTTTCGGATCGAGCTGCCGCTGCTGGCCGAGGAGGCCCAACCATGACCCGGCTCGGCGGCGCGCTCACCGCTGCATGGGTCTGCGGCCTGCTGTTGGCCGCGTGCGCGCCGCAACCGCCGGCACCCGAGGCGGCACCGGTGCCGGCCAGCGCGCCGGCGCCGGCGGCCTCGGCCCCCGCCGTGAAGGCCGAGCCGGCCGAGCCGGCGCCAGCGCCGGAGACGAGCGCCAATGGCGTCGCGCGCGAGATGCTCGAACTTCACGGCCGCGCGCGGCAGATGTCGACGCCGGACCTGGTCCGCGAAATCGTCCGCCTCACCGAAGGCCCGCCGAGCCCCCGCGCGACGCTGCAAGCGGCCCTGCTGCTAGGCCAGACGCGCAACAACGGCGACATCGCCCGCGCGCTGGTGATGCTGGACGCGCTGCTGCGCTCGACCGCCCCCGAAGCCGCGCCGTGGCAACCGCTGGCGCGCCTGCTCGCCGATCGCTACGCCGACCAGCGCCGGCTGGAAGAGCAAATCGAGCGCCAGAACCAGCAGGCCCGCGAAAGCCAGCGCCGGCTCGACCAGATGAACGAGAAGCTGGAAGCACTGAAGGCCATCGAGCGCAGCCTGACCACGCGGCCGCCAGCCGGCGCGCCGGCGCCGGCGGCCGCGCCGCCGCCAAAAGCGCCATGAGCGCCATGAGCGCGCCGGTGGCGCCGGTCGAACGGGGGCTTTGATGACCGAACACGTGCTACTGGTCGACGACGACCCCGACCTGCTGCAGCTGCTGTCGATGCGGCTGACGGCCGCCGACTACCGCGTCACCGCCGTGCGCTCGGCCGAAGCCGCGCTGGCGCAGATGGCCGTCGAGCGGCCGAACCTGGTGCTCAGCGACGTGCAACTGCCGGGGCTCGACGGGCTGGCGCTGTTCGACGAGATCCGGGCCCGCCACCCGTCGCTGCCGGTCATCCTGCTTACCGCGCACGGCACCATCCCGGACGCGGTGGAAGCCACCGCGCGCGGCGCCTTCAGCTACCTGACCAAGCCGTTCGACGGCAAGGCCCTGCTCGACAAGATCGCGCAGGCGCTGGCCTTGTCGGCGAACGCCGGCGACGCCGGCCTGCCCGACGAAGCCTGGCGCGAAGGCATCGTCAGCCACTCGAACCGCATGAACGAGCTGCTGACCGAGGCCAAGATGGTGGCCCGCTCGCAGGCCAGCGTGCTGTTGCGCGGCGAAAGCGGCACCGGCAAGGAGCTGCTGGCGAAGGCGATCCACCTCGCCAGCCCGCGCTACGGCCGGCCGTTCGTGGCGGTCAACTGCGGTGCCATTCCGGAAGCGCTGCTCGAGTCCGAGCTGTTCGGCCACGTGAAAGGCGCCTTCACCGGCGCGGTCGCCAACCACCGCGGCCTGGTCCAGGCGGCCGAGGGCGGCACGCTGTTCCTCGACGAGATCGGCGACATGCCGCCGCCGCTGCAGGTCAAGCTGCTGCGCGTGCTGCAGGAGCGCTCGGTGCGGCCGGTCGGCGCCAGCCAGTCGATTTCGATCGAC
>Ga0307513_10003544_pt1 | contig 21127 bp, 21 predicted proteins | sample 15_EM_MG_FD_202174 | JGI IMG/M metagenome (GOLD analysis project Ga0307513, IMG submission 202174) | Populus trichocarpa ectomycorrhiza microbial communities from riparian zone in the Pacific Northwest, United States - 15_EM | ecosystem: Host-associated > Plants > Roots > Unclassified | place...
CTATTTACCAGATGGTTAAATGTTTTCCATAACTTTTTCATCTAATGTAACTCCTATTAATTAGTATTTAAACAAATTTCAAGTCAATATGAGTTGATAAATAAAGTAAAATTGAACAACATGACATCCTATGTTTGCACGATTTTTTACTTGTGTGACCAATAGAGCATCCTCTCCAGGTCTTTTCTGATTAAAGTCATCTGTGATTTCCTTCCATACTTACTTTTTAAAGCCATTGTCTAACTTCTTTCCTCTTTCGCACTGCTTAAGCATTTGATCAATCAAACTGCGGTCAGCTGCTTTAGTCCTGGCAGCTTTAGAAACACGGGAGGCTGTCTTTTCTGTAGACATCGTTTTCCGAAAGAAACAGAGTAATAGATACTAATTCAAAACAGTGTTGGAAATAGTATTGATAGTTGACCGGAGTTGGCAAAGAGACCAAGAAGGCAGAGATGGAGAAACGATAGACCAAGGGGGGAGCAGGTGAGACCGCAAGCAGGAAGAGGCAGGAACTGGAAACTAGCAGGAATCTGAAGCTGGCAGGATTCTTAAGTTAGCAGGGAGTAGACAGAAGCTTCAAGCTGGAGAAGAGAGAAGGACCGAAGACCCAAAGGGCTAGAAGAGGCAGAAAGCTAGAGTAGCTAAGAGCCCGGGGCTAGCAGAAACCCTGAGCAGGAACTAGACCCAACCAGGAAGAACACTAGAGGAGACAGGAAGCGAGGAGGAGAATCTGAAAAGGAGTTGGAGAAGGTGGGTGTGGTTTGTAGAGAGGCCAGCAGGGGTGGCAACTTGGATAGGAACCGGAGACTAAAGAAGACGACTGTTAGAAAAAGTGGCAGGGGCGAGTGAAAGAATACAGAGGTGAACTCAAACCAGATGGAGAACAGCGAAGACTGGTGTCCGAAGAAGGCAGAGCGCAGAAATAAGCAGGAGAGTCAGACAGAATAGAAGGGCAGGGGGAGCAGGACGTCTGAGGAAGCGGGAGGTTAGAGATAGCACAAAGCCACTGGGAGCAGGAAGCTGGCGGTAACAGGAAGCCGAAGGAAGCAGGAAGCTGGGGGCAGCAGGAAGTCGCATGTAGCAGAGCGCCGCCGGTAGCAGGAAGCCAGAGGTTGGACCAACCTGCAGGGAGCAGGATGCTAGACACAGGAGGAAGGCGAAACAAGAGGGAAGCCAGAGGCAGCTGGAACCTGGAAGTTACACGAAGCTGCAGGGAGTGGAGCAGGAAGCCGGAGACAGCAGGAAGCCAAAGACAGCCGGGAGCCGAAGGGAGGAGGAAGCAGGAGGTAAAAGGTGATGAAGGTTCATCACCGACCGTGTGCTCAGATGTGTTGTCGGGAGGAGAGCTTGTGGTGTGTATTCTCTATCAAGGTTGCTAGCCATGGTTCACTTTAGGTAGTGAAAGCTCTGCTCATACATGTGAGAGCCCAATGTTTCCACATATGCCCTATACATCCGTTCATGCCCGAGAATGTTTCCGATATTCACACTCTGATGTACTCGAGGGTAAGGGTAAGTCGGGCCCGGTGTCACAAAAAGTCTTGGTTTATTGCGTGTTCTGGGTGTCTCCCAACCTCTTTTCTCATACAAAAAGATTGGTGCAAACCGCGTTTGTATGGGCACACACCCTAGTTACTTTATATGGGTGTCACCAGACTTATGGTACCCCCAGAGTACATCTATACATGTGAGTGTTCTTTATGCCTCTACTGTGTCCACAATCTCTGTACTCCATGACTAGGATTACCGTGACCTCTCTGTAGATGGAGATGATTGCCAAGACAGTAGCTTACAAGAATATACCATTTTTGGAGCCCCTTTGAATCACCTGAAAAGACAACTCTGCTCTCTAGCCAATTAGCAAGAGAAGGCTGGTTTGATTTCCCATCCGCTGTGATGTTTTTTCGTCTGTTTATTCATGGCGGGTTGAAGCAACGCATTGCCAATGGGGCAAAGTATTCAGGACATGGCTTGCGGGAATGGGAGCCGGACCTCCAAGGATGTCGGACAAAGGTATTGCCGGTTGCTCTGCCAGAGCGGGGTCCTAGCTCCCATACGCCGGGTCTGTGAACCTCCCCATACATATACCTCCTTCAGCTCTCCAGACCACAAGCTCACCATGCTTTCTCGCTTTCCATAAGCTCACCATGCTTCCTCGCTTTCCACAAGCTCACCATGCTTCCTCGCTTTCCACAAGCTCACCATGCTTCCTCGCTTTCCACACCTCACATACTTCATTGCCCATCCACCTCCCATAAACTCCATGCGCCCTCATTGCCACAGGAGATAGCAAGGCGGTAACTATCTCCTTTGGCAAGCGTAGCTGCGCCACCACCCAAGCCTCAGCCAGTGGAACGACTGAACCCGGTATCAGGAAGAGGACAATTGCTTTTGTTTTCCTTTTGACATTGTTTATCATCGGTCTACTTGTTTTTGCTTTCCTTTCCTAATTAGTTTTCTTTAATATATGGGTCCACAGCTTTGGACAATCGGCCTATATACTATAGCTCAACGCAAATTCTTTCTACCCTCCGCTAGGCAACACTTTCTATCTACAGAGTTGTTACAGTATAATGCTATCAGCAGGAAGTCAGAGGCAGCAGGTCCAGTCTTCACTGTAGTCACAACAAAACTGAGTTGGTGATGAACAGGGATCAATCACAAGTAGTTTTCTGTACCTCTAACCTTGATGATTTCTTTTTTTGCCCACCAAATACCCCTTTTCATTACCACCCCAGTTTGGTTGCGACTACGGAGGTAACTATACTGGGAGAGAGCCAACAGCCAAAGAAACCACAGGGTTGGACAAACTTGAACGATGGAAGGGGCAAAAAGTCTGGTGCAATTGATTGTTGTTATTTGACAGTTTGTGGTTCGGGTGGGTTGTTTGGTGTGAAAACAAATAATCAAGTAGTTACTAATATGAGAAAGAAAAATCATTTTTTTTAATGTGCCAAGACTGCAAACCATAGTTTGAAAGAATTTCAAACTATGGTTTGAAAGTTCATGTACGCCAAACAGTCCCATAGTTACAAACCATGGTTTGCCTCTAAACCATGGTTTGAAAGTCAAACTACGGCGCACCAAATAGCCCCTAACATTTTTCCCTCAATTGATTTCCTTTTTGATCTACACAAGAACGCTCGCGCAGAAAATACTACTGATGGGGTATTATCATTAATGATTCGCATTGGGTGGGAGAAACTTGATAAATATTTCTGTGCTACAGACCAAGCACCAGTATATCTAGCCACTATCATTCTCAATCCAAAGTTCAAGTGGTGTTACTTTGAAACAAAATGACAAGTCGCATGGGTGCTTAGTACACAAAATCAATTGAGGAACTACTGGTGGAACTATTTGGAGTTAACTCGGCAGAGAGGAAATGGAGTAGATGAAGAGAGAGTGGGAATGGAAGAGGGACATAGGGAAGCGAATAATGTCTTTGAGCAATGAATGAATATTGCTCCTGAGGCAGGTGTAGGCCAAGATGAGAATAATAGATAGTATATTAATAAGAAGCTGGAGGTCTCAGTTGAAAATCTACTGGAGTAGATTCACTAAACTTTATCTTTGGTTAATGTTTACTAATTTGGTATTATTTTAGATGGTGGTTTGATGGAGTACAGCAAAGGAAGTATCCTATATTGTCAAAGTGGGCATTGAATATTCACAGCATACCAGCAATGGCTTCAGAACCAGAAGGAATATTCTCAGGAACCAAGCGAACGATTTGTGATTCTCACTATTCCCTTAGCTCTGATACTATCCCAGCACTTCAATGTCTTTGCAGCTGGTGAACAACAACTAGAGTAGGAGACAGCTGGAGACCAGTTTAGAAAAATCATCACTGTAGAAAATCCTTCCTTTTTATGCTGTTTGTAAGTTTCTGATTGATGCCCCATGATCTTTATCAGCAATGAAAGTGTTTGCTCTGGATGAATAGGCATTGCGTCCAGACACAGGAAATCCGTCCAGATTATCCTGTCTACCCAGCCCACCCTCAGAGGGCCCCAGCAGAATGGTTGCATCCTAGTCCATTGGGTGCAACACAACCCGCATCCTGCCCGCCCAGTGAACCCACATGGTCAATTTCACACCCTAATCTCCCGACGAACACTAAGGTAAGGGACCCATGGGTGTCTGCATTAGGGGACAATCCTTGCCCCTGATGGCCTCTACGTACAATGGACTACTTCACCACTAGGTAAAGGCTGTTCAGACGAAAAAGGATCTTAACATAGGCTGACTAACTGTCTATTGTCCCTGTAACGACCCAAGACATACCCCTTATTTGATCACTGGTAACAACACTCGCAAACGGTTTCTAAGTACTTTCACACCTTGCATCGGGCTTCATGATCGAATCGGTGGAACTATTGAATATTATCACCCCTCAGAGAGGGGCATGCTCTTTCATCCAGGTTGACATTATTCAATATGCCTAAGCGCGCGGATTCCAATGAAGTCCTTCCTGACTCTAGCGGATATCTGCCTGCTGAGGTATCTCCCTCTTTCTTCTGGCTGACCTCTTTAGCCATGCGGATGCTTCAAAACCTATACCATTGGATTCCCCTTGGCAGGCTAAATCCAATGAGACCCTTCCCAACTCTGGCGAACATCTGCCTGCTGAGATATCTGCCTTTTCCTTCCTGCTGACCTCTATAGCCATGTGGATGCTTCGAAACCTACACCATTCAATTCCCCTTGACCACCTGATTCCAACGCACACTATGCTGATGCTGTCCACCTCCTGGTTGAAGGGTTATCCATACTTTTGTACGTGAGTTCCCCGGGCAAGTGCTTTCAAATCGTTGGCTAGTGAGTGCTACAAGCATGTGGACACTTCGAGAACTATGCTTTTCAATTCCCCTTGCCAGGCGGATTCCAATGAGACTCTTCCCAACACTGGCCGACATCTGCTTGCTGAGGTAGATGCCTTTTTCTCTCTGCTGACCTGTATAGCCATGAGGACACTTCGAAACCTATACCATTCACTTGCCCTTGCCAAGCGGAATCCAATGTACTCTGTCCTGACACTGTCCGACCACTGGTTGAAGGGTTATCCATGCTTTTGTACTTTGGTTCCCCAGGCAAGTTCTTTCAAACTGTTGGCTACTGGGTGCTACTGTTAGGTGCTAGCTTCGGCGTGAGGTATTCCGACAGCTAGGACCTGAATCGCTTTATATTGGAGAACTCGCTAAGAAGACACGAGTAATGTAGGCTAGATATAATGGTATACTTCGGGATAGATCGTCGAAGTATTGGTAACAATAAGGTAAAAACTTATTATATTGATAAGATCTCTTCTCCGTGCTTGTTGTATCTAATAGCAGCGAAGATGCTTTGATATTTATATTCCACGTCTGAGCAAACGCGGTATACATGCTAACTCCATACTAACTAAGTATCCTGGCCGCAATTCTGCGAACTTCACCTGAGTGCCAACACTCGTAGACCCTGAAAACTCTCTACCACACCTTTTGCTCCCATGGCCAACTTATCGGTCTGTGCTTCTGTTATTCCTGATGGTGTGGAGACCACGTCAGGTGTCAGCTCATCTGTTTATCCGTTGACAACAATGATTACGAATTATCTTGCCCCCGTGCTTACCAAGGGTAGTCTAACTCGCAGGACAGAAGATGGCCAATCTTCTTTGGTTGGTTCCGTAGAGAATTCGATATGCAACGGCATGTCATATTCTGGTCTTCCAGCATTACACGACTTATCCTCGGGATTGTACCTATGGGCTTTTTCCCTTGGACTCCATCTTGTACCAGCCTGTCCTTTGTAAATGCCCCCGATCCACTTACTGGGCATAGTTACCACCTTCATACTCTACACGTCTTTGTAGGTACAAGGGGATTAGCTTCGTGCGAAAAGGTCCCATTACCTTCAACCCACCCTTCCGACTGCCTGTCTTCGAGTGTCTGTAACTTTATGCGCCCTCATCCGATTCATTTGCTTTCACTCGCATAAGGTGCCCGAAGGTCTCCCCTTATATATCCTGCGAAGAAGGTCCGGTCGAACGGACAGCCGTGACGTATACGGTGTTATAAGATGTGTTCCATTGATAGTTGTCTTGGGTGTTGGGATACAACTTCCCAGGCGGCCAGTGATGACGCGCCGTCCCAACGCTAGGGCTGGAGGGGGGTGTTATCTTTTTCCTTCGAAGTTCGTGCCTGTCAAGGTAGGGTAACCTTTGCCCGTAAATCCTTACAGGTAGTCCGTGTGTCTATATCAGCAAAAAAAGCGTTTGCTCCAGACGAATAGGCATTGCGTCCGGACGCAGGAAATCCGCCTGGAGCATCCTGTCCGCCCAGCGCACCATCAGAGGGCCCCAGCAGAATGGTTGCATCCTAGTCTGTTGGGTGCAATACAACCCGCATCCTGTCCGCCCTGTGCACTCGGATGGGCCATTTCACACGCTAATCTCCCGAAGAACACCAAGGTAAGCAACCAGTGGGGGTTTGCGTTGGGGATCTCTCCCTGCACCTGATCGCCTCTACTTACAACTGACTACTTCATCACTAGACAAAGGCTGTTTAGACGAAAAGGAGCTTAACATAGTATGACTAACCATCTATTCTCCCGGTAACGACCCAAAACATACTCCTTATTTAATCACCACAAACAAGGCTCGCAAAAGGCTTCTAAGTTCTTTCACACCTCGCATCAGGTTTCATGATCGAATCAGTGTAACTATGGAATAATATGAACCTTGGGAGAGGGGCATGCTCTTCCGTCCAGGTTGACACTATTCATGACCGCTGAGCGAGCGGATTCCAATGAGGCCCTTCCTGACTCTAGCTGATACTGGCATCTGCTAGTGCCCGGTGAGGTATCTGCCTTTGTCTGCCTGCTGACCACTATAGTCATGCGGACTCTTCGAAACCTACACCATTCAATTCCCCTCTACCTGCGGATTCCAACGCACCCTGTCCCGATGCTGTCAGACCCCTGGTTGAAGGGTTATCCAAACAGTTGGACTTGAGTTCCCCGGGCAAGTACTTTCAAATTGTTGGCTACTGAGTGCTACAAGCATGCGGACACTTCGTGACCTATCCCATTTAATTCCCCTCGCCGAGCGGAACTCAACGCACTCTGTCCTGACACTGTCCGACTACTAGTTGAAGGGTTATCCATTCTTTTGTACTTTAGTTCCCCAGGCATCTATCTACCTTCAAAGTGTTGGCTACTGGGTGCTACAGGCATGAGGACACCCAGAGACCTATACCATTCGATTCCCCTTGGCGAGCGGACTCCAATGAGATGCTTCCTGACTCTGCCGGACATCTGCCCTCTGAGATATCTCCGTCTTTCATCCTGCTGACTGCTATAGCGATGCGGACACTCCGAAACCTATACCATTCGATTCCCCCCGGCGAGCGGACTCCAATGAGACCCTCCCTAACTCTGCCAGACATCTGCCCGCTGAGATATCGTCCTTTTTCATCCTGCTCACCTCTGTGGCCATGCGGACGCTTTGAGACCTATACCTTTCGATTCCCCTCGACCAGCGGATTCCAACGCACCCTGTCCCGATGCTGTCAGACCCCTGGTTGAAGAGTTATCCAAACATTTGTACTTGAGTTCCCCGGGCAAGTATTTTCAAATTGTTCGCTACTGAGTGCTAAAGGCATGCGGACACTTCGAGACCTATACCATTCGATTCCCCTTGGCGAGCGGACTCCAATGAGAACCTTCCCGACTCTGGCAGACATCTGCCCGCTGAGGTATCTGCTGTTTTCACCCTGCTGACCTCTATAGCTGTGTGGACGCTTCGAGAGCCATAACATTCAATTCCCCTCGCCGAGCGGAATCCAACGCACTCGGTCCGCAGACTGTCCGACCACGGGTTTAAGGGTTATCCATACTTTTGTACTTTAGTTCTCCGGACAAGTACTTTCAAATTGTTAGCTACCGAGTACTACTGTTTTCTAGACTAGCTTTCATAAATATATTCCTGTTTTAGTACCTATATGACTCAAATAAGTAAACATAAGTAATACTACTAGTAGATGGATCTTTCCGGACAATTTGGATATTCTCCTCAGTTTTCACTAAGTGATTCAAAGTCCTCGAAGGTAGAGCTGTTGACTTAGAAGGTATCCAATGATAGCCAGTTCCACCTGAGTACTTCCACTATTCTACTATCCTATCGGGTTACGTCTGGAGAACCATTCTGCGTCCTGAGAACCTTTCTGTGTCCGGTACCTTCTGAGTCCTTGGTTGCGTCTGGTGGTCTGGGCAGCATGGACCCCTGTCCCCAAGCACCCAATAAAAGACCGCATACCCAGGACACGAGTTTACCTTCTATGCACCTGGACCGCCGGACGCACAGGGAGCACGGGGCGTGTCCGGGTGCAACCTTTTTTTTTTGCTGATGTAACAGCTACAGGCATGCAGATACTTCAGGTCCTATACCTTTCAATTCTCCTCACCAAGCGGAATCCAACGCACTCTGTACCGACGCTATCCAACTACTGGTTCAAGGGTTATCCATACCTTTGTACTTTAGTTCCCCAGGCAAGTGCTTTCAAATTGTTAGCCACCCAGTGCTACAGTTTTCTAGACTAGCTTTAATAAATATATACCTATTTTAGTATCAAAATGACCCAAATAAGTAAACATGAGTAATACTTGGTGGACCTTTCCGGACAACTCCCTTAGTATTTAGATATTCTCCACTGTTTTCACTAACTCATTCAAAGTCCTCAAAGGTAGAGTTGTTCACTTAAGAGATCTCTGATAATAGCTAGTTACATCTGTGTATACGCTTCGTTACAGGGCCCCGTTTCCAAAGAGCGGGGACAAAAGAACCTAGGTTATTCTGATTAACTGGGTGAAAATATCATCCAAATCAGACAAGAACTGACTGAGATAGAGCTCTTTGAAGTTAGACAACTTCACATAGCTCTATCTCACTCAGTTTTGGTCCGATTTGGACGATTCCTTTTTTAATATGCAGTTAATAACCTGCTCTTGGCGCCCCGCGTTTCGGAAACAGGGCCCCATAACGAACGCTACCTGAGTTAGAGTTCGTTACGGGGCGGACGGGGCCCCGAAAAACGCGGGCCCCCGACGCTTTTCCCCGCCCCACCCCGCTCAACGGCCTGGGGCGGGGTGTCTTTTTCGGCATTCCCTGCCCCTGTCCCCGCTCAGGCCCCCGCCCCACTCATACCCCAGACGGGTCCCCGTTAAAAATAGGTGGTAACAAACGGGGCCCCGTCCAGGGAATGAGTGTGGGTGGGCCCCGGACGGGGGCCGGGTGGGGATTACCCGAAAAATACCCCCCCCGGCTCCGTGTAAGGGCGGGGCCTGACGAGTGAAAACCCACCCCGCCCCGCCCGGTAACGAACACTAACCTGAGTACTTCCAGTTTTCGACTATCGCATAAGGTTCCATCTGGAGAACCTTTCTGAATCAGGTATCTTCTGAGACCTTGGTTGCCTCTGGTGTGTCCGGGTGGCATGAACCCCTGTCCACCAGCACCTGGTAAAGGACCGCACACCCAGGACGTGAGTTTACATTCTATGCGCCTGGACCACCAGACGTACAGGGAGTCTGTGGTCCGTCCAGGTGTCACTTCTTTTTTCTGCTGATGTTATGCAAATGTTGAATGGAGAAATAGATCGTAGATGAGATAGAAAAGTCTACAGACTGATACTATTCAACCAGAGGGAGGACTACAGTCCAGCACTCACGAACCATCTCTCCTACACCATTGGGTTTTGAAATCTCAATACCAGGAGAAATCATCGTGGGTTGGGATCCGTCTCCCCTATTCTGATGTCCTCGTTGCCTAGAAGGGTGAAGCTCCTTCGATCTGCCTCTCCCATCCGGCCCCTCCTGATAGCACTGGCTATAGGCAGCCTTTGTCTAGGGAGTTACAGTTACCTCTTCATCCTCTTCTCCGCACTTGCTCCGCGGCCCCTCGCTTGGCATTTGCAACGATCAGGTACAGTCGCAACTCGTCAGCATGTGCCTGTTAATTTCGGGTTATCGATCAAGAAGTTGCCCTGTTGGCTCTGCTCCCTGGTATTGAATCTCCTCCTGGGAAACAGTTGGGTTGTGTCGGCATTCGAAAAATCGTGATCTTGTCGCCTTCGGTCGTATCTGAACTTCTCGTCGTTACTGTTCCTTCTGCCCTTCCACCTCTTGGTTATGTCGGCTAGCACCCTACTGCTTCAATACCAGGGCTCCGCCTCCTGTCACCACTCCTCCTGGCCTCTGTCTCCTGCTGATCGCCTGGCTTAATGATCCTCGCTGCATGCACGGTTGTTTCTGCTTGTATGTAGGAAGTTCATGCTTACCGCCTCTGTCCTCTCGGGGACAGGCAACACCCCCACGCCGTTTTGCAGCTGGACTCGGCAATCGATTTCGTCCTGCCACACATTCTCATAAGCGCTGGCTCGGTTACCGATCTCCCTCTGGAGATTGCGCTCGCCTTGGCTTCCCAATCTCTATGGTCCAGGCACATCTACCTCTCATGTGTGGCGCTGTCCTATGTCTTTGTCCTGCTGGCTCTTGAGTCCCTCCCCCTTTCCAAAGGAATGGGGCTCCTTGTAGGCTGTGGGTGGGTTGGCTACAGATTTCGGCTCAAGTGTATTTCCTTTCTAGATGGGCTTCAGGTTTTCCTTGTTTGCGAGTTTCTTTATTCACTGTCAGAGGTTTCTTTCTTTTGGGTCGCACATCTGTGGAGGTTATTGGTTCGTGGTATTCAGGCCTGTGGTTTCTCCGTAATTTCTACCCATAGTACCAAGCTTTGTTTCCACCTTGTGTAATGTTTTCTTATCGGTTCTCGGTACACTGAGAACCTCTAAGAAACCATCCTGGGTTGTGCACTTGAAATCCTAGCCAAAGAGTGGCCTAGGCGGATTGATCAAGCGGAGGCTCTGAAAGGTTGTTAGATAAAACATTCAAGGTATCAAACGATATCTTGAAACAAAACTTCAAACAACCGGAGTATCAAATGATACTTCTGAAACACAATTAGGGAGAGGCACAACCTCGTATCCCGAAACCAACATAAAACAAACTAAGTATCAAACAATACCTCCTGAATAACAAGGCTACAGCCACAAGGCTCGTATCCTGAAACCAAACTAATCCTAAAGGAAATCCATCAGTAACCATAGTACCTGTACCAGTTGCACCTTGACTCAAAGTGGTTAACGGGTTGTGCAAGGTGAGAGGGTTTTAGCGAGAGGGATGCGGGATGGACTGTAGTTAGAGGTTTTTTGTCTACATAGTGCGAGCTAAGGTGATAGTTGTACCTTAAAACAAATATAAAACGGATAAAACAACATAACTACAGTCCGGCACTCTTCCAAGAATATCAATGTTCATCTTACTACAAGAAAGGTTTGTAGATGAGATAGAATAGTCTACAAACCAATACTATTCAACCAGAGGAAGAACTACTGTCCAGCACTCTTCCGAGCATACCAATGTTGATGTTACCGCTGGCCTTCATTGTTGTTATTTCTTTGGAAGTAGTTAGTTAAAGATCACTTAAGTAGTGAAAACTCTGCTTATACATGTTCAGCCCTATTTATCTGTACTTGTCCCAGTCTGACTGCCCACCCACACTTCTATGCTCCTCGATAATATTCCACTCCCTCTGTACAATTTTCTACTACTGTGGTTATTATCCACTGCATCATTCATGTTATGGTAACCAACGTTTATTCCACTACTAAAGTTAAAATAATTGGCATCTTTAAATAGAATTGACTTAATCCCGGCACTTGAATAGTTTGCGCTGTTTGGGCGGCCCGGGCCTTTTCTGGTCACGTCTGGTTCGGGTCGGGCCCACCATGGTTTGGGCCGGGTATGGGCCGGGCTTAAGAATTTGAAGCCCGGGCCAGCCCATTGCGAGGCTTGGTGGAGAGAAGCCTTCCCAATCTTGAGATATTCCGACTCCTAGTAGAATGGTCTGGCATACAGCCTTCCCACACATCAAAGTAGCTTACCAGCAAAATGTTAAAAACTTGTGAGGTCACAGAGCAGGGTGCTGGATCGCTATATGTCCCACCCTTGTAAACCACTTTGGAGCTATGAAGCAGGAGCATTTCTTATCGTGCGTCCTCAGATAAACTAGTTTTCAACATCTGAAACCATGATATCATGCGTTTGTTAACAAGACATCTAAACCTAACCACCGCACCACAGTCCACCCAGGAGCCCAGAAAGTTATATACTCATGGTTGAGCTACGTAAATCCATGCTTTTTTCCCGTTATCATAAAAATTCCATTCAACTCCGAATACTATACTGTACGCATCAACCGCGCTTTTTCTAGCTCTTCCGATCTCCAAGTAATAGGCTGAGCAACTGACAGTATTGAACTCGAGAAAGTTATATCACCCCCCCTCCCCGTCCCCATAACACATGAAAGGTAAGATGCAGGAATGCCCATTGCAGGCAAAATTTGTCCCCCAGGTGCACCGCTGGCGTATGGTGCAGGTACTGTCACGGTTAAAATTGAGCTTTCCTAAATTATACTTTTCTTGCTTATTCACGAATAAATTCTGCTTCATAAATAGCTAGTCACGATCACAAGCTTAGGGTAGAGGGTTGTTGTATTGCTGAAGGGTGACTGTTGATGGGCTTGGCAGACAGGGGTGTTGTGTTAGTTAGGTTTTTTTCTCTCACACCATCTTTTTCTTTCTTCTTTCTTACCACTAGCGAGGTGGACAACGACGAAGTGGATCATGAGAGCGGCACAACGGAGGAACCGTTTTTGTCTCTGGGCTGAGGAAAGGAACTGGGCCTGTCTTTAGTTAGTTTAGGTAGCTTGAATTGATTGCGACTTGTGTGGTTTGGTTGTCTTCTTGACAGTTCTAGAAAGTGATAGAGATTCATCAGTTCTTCCACCGTTCAGGAAAGTAAATACTCTGGACGCAGGTTTTCTTTTCTTCAGTACGGCACTTGGCATATAGAGCGAAAGCCACATGCTGTGATGTACTCGGGTACAAGGGTAAGTCGGGCGCGGTGGCACAGGTGTGGCAGCAACGCTAGTGCTGTGGGAATTTCAAAAGAGAAAACATTCCCGGTACTTGTTGCCCAGGAGGAAACCTGCCAACCACCAACCACCAACTGCCAACCGCCAAACTGACAACAGCTAACACACAACACATTATTGGAAATACACAATTTTTGAAAAAGTGAAGGATAAAAGTCAAAGGAACCCGCGAACAGCGCCCGATAGGCAAGTGACATGTGGAGACCACTCGAGCTGTGATCGCTGCCAGAGGTGAATCAACACCTTATTAGACGTGAATAGTGCTCTTAGGTGCAGACTTAGATTGAGACCGAGCACATGTATGAAAACTTGTATTCTAGATATCTTGCTTTAACTAGCCTAAACATGTAGCTTCCTCTCCCTTTCCTTTCTCTACCCCTCTTTGCATTGTATTTTAAATATCCAAAAAAGTTGAATTTTCTGCAAGCAATATTGTAGGTGTTGCCGGACTTTTTTCCTTCATACAAAAAAGTGCTTACTAATTACGGATAAGTATCTACCTCTGTCCTAGCCTTAAAAATACCCCTGTCGACTACATATTGGGTAAGTTACCATATCCGGGTGTCGCCTGACTTAAGGCACCCCCCGAGTACAGTATTTACTAGAATAATTGAACTTCACGCTAAGACGTTTGAAACTCCCTCTCATGGATAGGGGGGCGAGCGCATAGCGAAAAACTGACCCCTTCAGACTGAGTTTAGGACAGAAACAAGAGTCAGACCTTACCAGCAAAGAAAACTCCAAAGCGAGGTTCAATTTCAGCATAGGCGCAGCCTATGCTCTATAGTTCGACAAACCTTCCGGTATGAGCTAGGGATTGGTGCAGCACCCGAAGGGAGAGTTGGATATGTGGAGACTTTGGAGGGTGAAAAAGGTTTCTTTGTGACCTTTATTTTGTTCATTGTTAGCATGATATTTTAGTGGGGGGAAAGGGGAGCATGAGTGGAAGGAAATGGATCTGTGTCTTAACCGATCGAAAGGTAGAAGGATGGGAGGATGGCACCGTTGTTATTTTGATTTAGGCTCCTGTCCTTACCACTAGTTAGTTTAGTTAGGAGAGTGTTGGGCATCATGGAATCGTGAGAGCCGACGAATAGCAGTCAAGTGGTTTTCTTAGAGTTTTGTATTAGCTACCTGCCTTTAGTGTTGCTTTAATCCTGGCGCTTAGTTTCGTAGTTGCTGTCCCGCTGCTCCGCCATCCCACCGCCCCACTATCCAGCAGTTTCGTCGCCCGTTCTTCGTCATGCAGCCGTTGCCATTCTTAAAAGGGAGTGCAGTGTGTATTATTGTTATGTTTGCAAGGTGCTACTTTAAAATAGATATGGCAGCTTTGCCAATGGTGGTGATTGGATTATTGGTCTACTTATTTGATGTTGTTGGGTTTCCCATAATAGTGGAATCTAATATGTACTGTACGTCGTACCTAAATGTTCTATCTCAAAATACGATCTCATCTATACCACAACTCCCACCCGCCCGCCGGGAGCGAACCACCCCGCCAAGCAGAAATGAGGCATCCCTAGAAAGCCTGGCGGAAATGCAAGCAAGAAGGAAAGAGAAGCAAAGAAAAGGAAAAAACCTCCACAAAACACTAGAACGAGCAGAAGACTATAGTGAGATAACACATATGGGAGCAAGTAGGGAGGCTCGAGGTCTCGAGTGGGGCTTTGTTAGCCGGATCGTACCAGAGTAACAAGCGCACAAACCACTGATTCTGTTTTAAACCACGGATAATCTCTCATTAAACACCTAAGGAGTAAGAAACACCTCCGTTGAAATCTACCTGCAACTTGAGAAGAGACGCACTACCTACTCATTAAAATCCCCAAGTCGGGCTTCCAGTAGGATAAGTATTAGTTCCCAGGTTGACTTTCATGAAATACCTAGCTGGCGCAGTGGTTAACACTCCTGTCGCAATAGCGGGAGCCCAGGAGTTCAATCCATGCTGACAATCAGTTATTATTGAACGATCCGTCATGTAGGGCAGGAGAATTAAAGAAATCCTGCCCTATGGGAACTGGGAGATTGTAGAACTTAGCCCTCATCAATAGGGCTGTGGGGTTTAACAATCCTGCTACGAGGTGGTAGAATCCGACTCTAGACCTTAAAGGTTGGCGATCGGCGGGTAGCAGAAGCAAATGGGACGGGGGTTAGCAAAGAAACAAAGAAATAGAAAAAAAATATAAAAAATATAAAAATAAAAATAAAAATAAAAATAAAAAAGTAACAATTTAATTGTTTTTTAATTTTTTATTTACTTCTATTTCCTTGGGAAGGCGGATGTTACTTCTCTCCCTATTTATTGCCTTGTATACATAACATTTTTTCTCAGTAAAGCAAAGTAGTACTCGTATTATAGTGCCAGTGCAGTAGGTATGGAAATTTTTAGAGTTACCAAGACTTAAGGCCTGCTGTGCGATGTGTCGAGGATTTTATGCTTGAGGAGGTAGAAGGGTTATGTACAAATTTTATCATGCTTGGGACTCTATCTTTGCCGTAGTGATTTCTCTATTTAATAATGATTATCAGGATTTTTCGTTTCGTTTCGTTTCATCCCCCCTACCCCATTTTGTAGCTTCTCTCGGGGGACTCGGTATTGGAGAGGAGCTAGCCGAGAAGTTGTGTGAAGGTGGCTGGTCTATATGGTGGCTGGTGAGAGCGAAGCAAAACTCGAGGCATTGATTCTCCTTTTAGAATCCGCGGAAGCTTAGCAGATTATCTATTCTATCGGGGCAGCAGCAATGATATCGCTCAAGTAAATAGTCTGAGTTTTACTCCTTCAGAGCGCTTCGCTTAATTCCCATCTCCACCTCAGAAACCATAACACCAGCCCCCCTCTGAAATCATGACATCTCACTCTTCCGAGTCATCCGCCATGACCGCCTAAGGTTTCACAAATTGTTGAGAACTATCGGGTGCAGAAGAGGGCAAGCGAGTAGTTCTGCAGGTTCAAAGGCAAAGTAGTGACCGGAGAAGGCAAAAGACTTGTTTTTACTTATTGAACAAGAAGACTATTGATAGGGACAAAGAAGAAGAAAAGAAACAAGAGGAAGAGAGAAGAGAAGCGAGGATTTGAGAGGGAACAGGGGGGGGTGATGTAAGTGGTCACAAGGTGTCACTCGTAACTACAGCAACAGATAAGAGGAGAGCGCACCCATAACTACAGTTTCCAACACAAATGTTAGAATCGATAGAGGGCGAGCAGCAATCAATAAGCGGTAGGTGGAGTGCGGAAGGTCTGGGAGTAGCTTCATCAAACATAAGAAAAGAAAGGCAAAATGAGAGTTATAGTAAGACCGATTTTATTAACTCATTTTACCAGAAATAAAAGACTGATGTATGTAATAGAGGAGAGAGGAGATCTGCGAAGACGCAAGAAACCCATTACCAATGACAACCAAGCCAGCATCATGACAACCACGCTTCAGTCCACAACCTATGATATCTAACAAGACAAACCCCGAAACCCCTAACCCCCGCTAAGCTCCACTATTAAGAACTTGTTGGTGGGGAAGGTTGGTAATCATGGTCCAACATGATGACCCGCCCCTCACGCCCTTTCATCATCCCATAACACCGATTCACCGCCAACTCCCAGATATCATCCCTTATCTCAATGAGGCAACCACCCCAGTCCAAGTGGATTTCACAGTCATGTTCATCGCCGACGTCAAACAGTCGGCTGAGCCAAATGCCACTTTTCGTATTATCTCCCATATCAAGGAGATTCTACATGTGTAAGCTTGGATACCTTATATTCCTTAAAGAATTGCTTACCATGCGAGTCGTAATACACGAAGCCAATCTTGTGACAGGATCAAGTGCCCAAAACTCAAAAGATACTGAAATTTTCCCAACCCACACAAATCCCTTATACACTGCTGGCCCATATGGGCCACTAAGTGTGAAGAGTTGGTCTTCGATTTCGTTCATGGGAGGGAACTCTTGTTCAAACTCGCTCTCGGTAAAGTTCTGCATCGGGCACAGGTAGTATGGATCCTCCTCCAGTTTGATAAGCATAACAAGCGAGACAGTCTTTTTCCCCTTAAGCCACAACTTTGCATCCTGAACCAGCTCCTCATAGGTCTCCGAGAATCCAATCTTGGCAACAAATTTGACCTGTCTGACTCTCATATCAGGTTTGATTCGAAGCGCTAGATCTGGCACTTTCTCCGATCCAGTGCATATCCCTTCAAATATCTCATACTTTTGGTTTCTTGCTATGCTTATTCTATCCCGAATGCTTAGTAGAAGACTGCGACATGCGACGACAAAGTCTTCGTAAATAATCGATATAATGCTCAATTGGATAGGGCCTAACCAGGGTTGAAAAGTGAGCGTCGAGGATGACGAGTCATACCAATATCTTGGAAACCTAACAGAGTTTAGCAAATCAGTTCCAAAAAAACAAGAAGTATCTCACTTTCCCTTCCCTTCACAATATCTATGTAAACGCCTTTTGGGGTCAGGGAAATCTCTTCTCGAGATTTTGATAGCTACCCCTTTGTCACTACTGCCAGGAGATTTAAAGGCTCCTTTCCCGGAATGAAAGTTCTTGAATTTCTGAAAACACTCCTGACTATATACAGACTCAGATGTGGGACCCCTGATGGCTGGAACTTTCATGTTGCGAACAGATGTCATATCCTCGGTGTTAAGGAGGATGACAGTAGATATACCTGTAGAGCTTGAAGGAAAAGCAACGGAAGATAAAACGTGAAAAAAGATACAAGGAAGGGATGTGGAATGGTGATGACTCTGGTGGTGAAAGGTCGCAGTGGTGGAAGGTTGTGAAAGCATGTAGAGGGAAGCCTTCCAAATCTTGCGATACTCCGAGGACTGCTGGTAGAAGGGTCCTTCAGAAAGCCCTCACACACACCAAAGTGGCTTACCAGGAAAACTTTCTTACAAACTGGTGAGGTCACACCAGGATCCATGATCGCTATATGCCACCCTGGCAAACCGCTTTGAAGCTATGAATCGGAAGCCTTTCCTATCATGCTTCCACAGATAAACTAGTTTTCAGCATCTACAGCCATGATAAGCAAGTGTTTATCAACAAGATATCTAAACCTAACCACCGCACCAAAGTCCACCCAGGAGCCTGCAAGTTACTCCCGATTGAGCTATCATACCAAAATCCAACATCTCTTTGCTTTTGTTCTTATAAACAATCCGTTCAACCCCGAATACTATACTATACGTAACAAGGACCTTGCTGCTTTTGTGCTCATCCGATCTTCGAGTAATAGGCTGAGTAATTGACCGTATTGAATTCGAGAAAATCATATCACCCCCCCCTGCCCCTGCCCATAACACATCAAAATTGAGATGCAGGAATGCCCATTGCGGGCAAAACCTGTCGCCCACTTGTGTCGTAGCCATGTATGGTTCCTGGCATATATAGCGAAACCACATCCCGAGATGAATAGTGCATCTGAGTGACTGCAGAAGTTGACAGGTATGATATGATATCTTGTCTCGTCCGTGATGGGGGATGCTGTGTGTATTTGTGTTATGTTTGCGAGGTACCGTGGTATGATAGATATGGCAGCCATGCCAATGATGGTAATAGGGAGTTATTCATCCATTCATTCGGCCTTGTTGGGCTTCTCATGTACAAGTTACAGGCATATAGAACCCGAACACTTGAGTCCGAATTTTGTCTGGGCGGTCATATACCCATAGATAATTTACCATAAAAAAGTTTCATCCCTGTCCTTCTCTGTACCAAAGAATAGTTACATCGGGGGTACTGAAACGATGATTTCCGGCCAGATACCGATAATCCCACCGTAGATATTCAGAGCTTAGAAAGCAAACCCAGGAAAACTCAAAAGAAATGATCAACCGGCGGAAAGGCTTCAGCAGAACCTAAGTGGGCAAACGCCGCTCACACTCAGAGGTACTGGTAAAGTACCTCCGATGTTGATCAAGAAAGCTCTTATTGAAAACCCGCGAAGTAAAAACCTTTTTCTCTCGCCGAGTTAAGGTACAAAGTGGTCTTCCCTCTCTGTATTCTCCGGTCCTGGCCTCCGCTAAAAACCCTACGATACGGCCGCTGATTACAAATAGCTCCCTCCCCGGGAGTCACAACACCTTCCACCTCTCTAGCAACTAGTAACTAAAAGCCTCGCTCGAGCCTATGAACATAAAATAATAAAAATATTTAGCTAATCATCCGTAGCCCAATCTGTAGCCCCATAGTACTACAAATGGAATTCTGGGAACATTTGTCCTCTGACAAAGAAAGCGAGTGTTTCAGAGCCAGAGCACAGGTAATACACCGGAGCCCCCACGTTCCTCGTTCTATCGATATCATGAGATAGTACTGTGATTGAATACTGATTTCCTCTTTTTTTTTTTACCAAAGTTAAAGTATCAGGTGCCTAAACTATCTATTTTCTAAAGGAGCAGTTAAAAGATCCAGAAGAAAGAGAGTATTATCAGCCAGTTCCTATGGTCTAATGGCTCAGGAGCTGGTGGGCCAATTTGAAACAGGGACCATCATAAGTTCGAATCTGGGGGGCAATGGAGTAGCCAAGCATTAAAAAAATATTCGGCGAACCACTTTTTTTGTTGGTGGGTAGGTCTAGGGTCGGTAATGCCCTTGGGTCGATCCCCGCCAAATGCTGCGATGGGACTGCTGGCTAGTCTTCGTGTATGATACTACATGCCCGTAGTAGTATAGTATAGCGCCAGTATAAGTTACTGAGTACGGGGATTTTTACAGTTATCAAGACTTGGGGCCTGCCGTGCGATGTGTCGAGCACTTTAGGCCTTGGGAGGTAGAAGGGTTATGCTCAAGTAATATCATGCTTGGGACCCTCGCCGTAGTGACTTCTCAATTTAATAATTACTACCAGCATTTTTCATTTGGTTTAGTTTTGTTTCGGTTTGTTCCCTCTCACCCCTTCTTGCTGCTGCCCTCAGGGTACCCGGGGTTGGAGAGGGGCTGGCCGAGAAGATGTGAGAAGGCAGCTCAGCTATATTGAAGGGCTGGTGTGCTATTTTGTGCTCGGGTACCTTGATTTTCGAGTGGGGGTGTATATAGCTAAACTAGGAGTATATTTAGGAAGTGTTTTGATATGTAAACAGTCATTGGAGATTGAGAGTAAGTGGCCGATGAGAGCCGAGATGTTCCGGAGCAAAAGTTGAGTCGTGAATTCTCCTTTTAGAATCCGCTAGAGTTTAGGAGATTATTTATTCTATTAGGACAGCAGAAATGATATCACTCGAGTGAATAGTCTGGGCTTCACCCCTTGTAACCCCCGGGGGGTTCCATAATCATGACATCTCACTCTCCTAGTAACCACCCATGATGGCTCAAGTCTTTAAAAATGTTAGAATCGATAGGCGGTGATCAGCAACCAATAAGCGACGGGTAGAACAGAGTATTTGCACAACCGCTCATTGGGTCTGGAAGATGCTGGGAGTAGCTTTATTGTCTGTAGGAAAAGAAAGTCGAAATGAGAGTTGTGGTAAGACTAGTTTGATTGATTCTGTTTACCGGGAGTAAAAGATTATATGTATATAAGAGAAAAGAGAGGAGATTTGGGAAGGCGTGGGAAACCCACTACCAATGCCAACCAAGGCAGCTCTATGACTAGACAACCACACCCCAGTCCACATCAGCAAAAAAACCTTTTTCACCGGACGTATCGAGCCCGCGTCCGGACGAAGCCAGTCCGCTCTTTGCCTCCCGTCCTTCCGGATCTCCTGAGCCCTCTTTGCCTTTCCTCTCTTGCGTCTGGTGCGCCCGGACGCCCCACTTTCCCTCCAAAGCGTCCGACGCCCTCCTTGCGACCCCACCCCCTCCCAGCGTCTTCCTGTTGTATCCGCCCCCTTATCTTCTCGTCTACAGGCCTCCTGCCTACTCTTACCAACTGCGCGCATCCGGCGGCCCTCCCAGATCCCCTCTCACCTCTAGCGACCTAGATCTGTCCGCTCCCGTCCGCTGACATCCTACGTTGCGCTTTTTTTAGCCCGCGCCCTACTGTCACTTCCATAATTCCCTTACTGTTCACAAGACGCCCGGCACGGCCGCCATGGAGACCCCCTACTTTGGTTGGCTTCGCCACAGGAGAGAATAAATTG
>Ga0307513_10003545_pt1 | contig 21119 bp, 16 predicted proteins | sample 15_EM_MG_FD_202174 | JGI IMG/M metagenome (GOLD analysis project Ga0307513, IMG submission 202174) | Populus trichocarpa ectomycorrhiza microbial communities from riparian zone in the Pacific Northwest, United States - 15_EM | ecosystem: Host-associated > Plants > Roots > Unclassified | place...
TACAGTAGATAGGTATAAAGGAGTCTCGCGAGGAGGGTTGGAGGGCGGCTGACCGCCCACACGGAAATTCCCGCCGCAGTGATCGCCGCAGTGATCGCCGCAGTATTCCAATTCACGAATGCACTCATTTTTCTGGGCCACTTGTCTGAAAAATAAGTAGACAACACACATGAATTGGAATGCGTGAGAATGGCGGATAGTGTGATACACTATGACAAAAAATATGATATGGAAAATAGATCTGAAAGATGGGTAGTATAATACACGATAAAATACCCGAGAAATGCGAAGCGAAGGGTGCGTTGATTTGATCAACGGTAGTAAATCGCCACCGGAGACCTAAGATAATGCCTATGAACATATTATAAAATATGAACCAACCACCCCACTATGACAAGAGTCTTCAGGAAGTGAATTTTAGTTATCGGACGGTCTTCACACGACCGGAAGGTTTAACCTAGTAGCTCGCCTCGAAAGGCTGGAGAAACTGGTTTCGTCCGAACATGAATAAATCTTCCGGCTCGCGAGGCGAGTGGATCCCATGCCTGGATAAATTGGATGAATAGAGAGTGAGCGGGTATAGAACCGGGGTAGGACGTACGCAGACTTGAGGTGTTCTACAACAATCTCTCGCAATTTAAAGTCATCGAAGTGCACTGTGCAGTGCGTGCACGTCCAGTCGGGATTTGATCGATTTGGATCACTCATTTCGCTTGCTTTGACCTGTGCAACGTCATCTGGAGGGAGCACAACGAGGTCGTTCTCTGGGGTGTGAAACTTGCCCGGATACCTACAATGTGTCGAATCATAATGTATGACCTAGAGGGAATCGAATTACCAACGAAAAAACAAACACAAAAAAATAGTTCAAAGGGACGAAACGTACGAAATCGTGCCACTTATACCCGACCTTCGTCCAAGAAGAAGCGCCATGTCGCTTCAGGTGGCAAGCAGAACATCCAAAACGAAGGTCCTTCGCATCTATATCCGAAACTGTCGCAAGTCTATCGTCCAGCCCGGTAGTACGAACAATGGTGGCAGCAATTTTACTTCGATCAACGCTAAAACCTATCTTTGGCGGGCCGATTGCTCTATCTATACGATGCTCCCAATAGGATAATGGTAATGGGCCACTAGTGTCGAACCTATCCAAATCTAATTTGCAGTGGTGCTGTGCGATATTGTCCCAACCAAAAAGGAAAGGTGCACTGCAGCCCTCCCGGCAGGTGAAGACGGCGGTGGCTAGATCCAATGCGTCGGGTTGTGAGGAAGACGACGATGACGATGATGGTGCTTGGCTTTGTACGATATTTCCCGGCTCCCAGCCCGAGGCGCTAGAAGAAGAGGACTGGTTCGCCGACGTCGGGATTTGGAGCAGGCTGCGCAGGCGTATCTTTCGAGCATCGGAACTGGCTAACAGGAGTTCTGGGAGCTGCCGGAAACCGTCCTCGAAATCCGTGGCTGTGACCGCAACGTTGGGTTCAGCATCCAACTCTTTGGCGAAAGGTTCTAGTTCACATATATCGAGCGTTCGAGGAAGATATTTCCATTGAGAAGGCATCAGCCTTTTCTGAAATTCTTTGTAGGAAGTATGAATGGTCGCCCTGCGCGCGGATCGAGCGTCTCTTCTCTCTTGTGCGACACGTTCTTGTTTGTATTGAAGGACGGTGGGCTCCAGGATCGGGAGGATGCGTTTCCAAACTGTAGATTTTTGTCAGGTTTATATTATTTTTGGATAGTCATCGTGCCCCTACTTCGGTCGGTAAGCTGGGTGCGTTGGTGACACTCAGGACTCGAACGAATATGTTCCACATCACTGACTGCGTATCCCAACTCGAGGAACCTGGACTTGATGCTGAGGAATAAATATCAGGTGGACGAATTCTGTTCGCAAACAAGTAACTACTTACGACTCAAACCGGCGGTTGCTGACAGCCTCTTTATCCAGATAACGCTCAATACTAGATTCGCCGTACCGCTCTTCTCTCTCGCGCTTGCGCTGTATTGCCTGTTCAGCATAAGTCTGCCTTGATGAGATTGACGGACCTCACCTCACGACTTGATTTCACCATCTCAATCTGCTGATCCTTGAAGTCTTTCAGAGCCTGTTTCGCACTCGGGCGACGGAGCTTGATGTTCTCTTTGTATTCCGTGAGCTTCTGCGACATGATGTTGATGTCTGGGGTCCAGAAGTACCGATTGTTAGAGCCGAACCCGGATGTCCAGGCGCTCACTTGGATAAAAAGTGAGATCATCGATACAGATTAGGTGAAAGTAAACACTGACCGTTCGTGTAAGGAATCAATTCAAGTATTTCTGGGTCGACGCCTGGGAATTGTGTTTGGAATTTCGATTCTATCAGCAAACTTCCATGCAAATGAAAATCGAGTGTGATGAGTAAACGAAACACAAGGCCGACTTTACTTTCTTGCACGTTGTGCAAACCCGACGCAGGAGGGAGAAGTCGGGCCTCATGACGTTTTTCGCCCCGCAACTCTGTGTGGGGGTCCAAGGGTAAGTGCTGAGAACACTGACAAAAACCGAGATCTTGCAAACCTCACAAATATCTTCGCACAGCAGGACAGCCCAGTGTGGCTCGCTCATGTTCGAGGGGCACTCCGGTGCCCTGATGCGCTGCCTTGCCGCCTTCCAGACAGAGATGGCACTCTTTGTCATGAGAGTATCCCGCAGCATTTGGTTTGTTCTAGACAGGTTGATGAGGTTGTGGGGAGCGAGATTTGAGAAGACCTAATGAATTCCAACATCAGTCATCGGTGAGTGTGGACGCCTAGCTAGTTTGAGAAGTAGGCTTTTTTACCTCAAAAAGAACGTCCAAAGGCACACCTGGGAGCATGCTGAGATCCTTTGTCTGACCGGAGTCATTCGCCGAAGATTGCTTGGCAGAACCTTTTTTCGCCCTCTTTGCTGGAGGGGCCTTGCCCTTTGTCATTGCTTGAAGTTTCATAATGGCGAGATTAAATCCATCAAAGAAAGAGAACGTGCCCTTCACATACCATGTCTGTACTCGTTGTCCTTGTCTGAAAGCTCCTTTTCGCTAGACTCACTCTCATCATCCAAATCATCTGCGTGTGGTTCTACCTTGGGACAATCCCCATGGAGACCGGGTTTGGTTGAGGCTTTTATGATACGAACCATGCTAGTAAGGATAAGGGCGTCGCAAAGAGCAACGAACACCCTACTTGAGACGCCGTTATCGGGAAATCCCGAGACTGCCAAGTCACGGTTTGAATCGAATGCACGTGAGTGAAAGTAAGTATAGTTATTTTGATGAATTTATGGTCACAGACCACTCCTCGATTTACGACGTAAATTGCGCGAACGCCCGGATTCTCATCGATCGGCGATGTATCTCACTTCCTGCTGCTGCTGCAGGAAAAAGGATCCTTTCAATGAGCAGTGTTCCGAGTACCGATTGTGTCACTGCGTATGTCAGTCTTGGCAGATCTCATTTCGAATTCGGTGCATCGTCTTGTCTTGAAAGCGGTAGGTCAAACCAACACCACTGAGAGATTAATATTCAGCCATCTCACTAGATACTTTGCAATATAGAGGCTGTGCAACGGCATATCTAATTTTACAGAGGACATAGTAAAGTATACTAACTACTGGACTTTGATTTGCCGCTAACTTCTCAATGTACATTTCTGTATATCTTACATGGGCTTCTGTTCTACAGCACAGAATCTTGAATTTCTTGCGCTGAAATTAATTTTCGTGGTGAGAAAAGAAAGAACGCACCAATAACCTCTGAAGGCATTGAACCGGTACTCCCCTCCCATCTGGTTTTGCATGCCCTACTTTTTGACGCTCCCGAGACGAGTCAGAAGCTCCGTGATGCCTTTCCTGGTTGTATCAACAATGGGTTATCGTCGTCCAGCCCGAAGCTGATGTCGTGGCGCAGAGGGAATCGCCATAGTTGAAGGTGACGACGCTCATCTGCAGAGGATACACCCGACAGGGGCGTGGCGGATCTCCTGTTCCTCGTTAGACCTTCGCCGGTTGAGAACCAATCTCGCTCAGCTATGTCGGCAAGCTGGAACCTCCCCTGATTGGCGGCTGAAGCGAAGCCAGATAGCCGAAGTGGGTGCACAAGGTTCGATGGAGAATCGTGCGGCTAGGGTCCGGAATGGAAAAATGCACTGATCGTTATGGAACGTAGAGGAAAATCTTCAGGCAATGGGTGGATGTTCGTTGGAAGAAAGTCCTAAGGGATGCAATGGGGTTGGCGAAGCCCACGAAGGGGCTAGTCGAGAGGGACTAGTAGAACGCCGTGACCACTCGACGGAATTGTTTCCTAGATCCAACATTTCACAGTTTTACCCAAACCGTATTGCTCGCCATATATAATGTACAGCTGTTGGTGGAGATGGTGGGCGGGACTTGGGCTACACGACCAACAAACAGGTCTCCAGAAAACCTTAGAACAATGACCTTTTCCCACGATCTCTGTTTTCTCTCACACTCTTGTGCATCACGCTCACATGTTATACTTTTTTCTCATCTTCACTCCACACTTTGTTGCTAACGGGTTGTACCATGCCACGAAAATAAAACGAAAGAAAGAGGTAGCGATCTTGCAAGAAATCATCAACTCCGATCTACAACTTACCCACGGCTCGTGGACACCTTTCGCATAATTCGTTTCGGAATTTCATTCTTGAAAACCGGCGCCGGAGGAAACTCTACTACCGGAGGCGGCGAAGAGATGGAGAGTGACTGATAAATAGCACTCGACGTGACTGAAACACGGGGTACTATCAAGCTGACCGGTGGTGTCGAGCCAAGTAGTGCAGCGCAGAAATATGGAAACTAGCGTCATGTAAATACTCCATCTCGTATCTCAACCTATATTTAGAGTACTCCGATGCATGTTATAAGCCTCTTTGAAAGATGGGTGAGCTTAAAGAAGTAAGGTAGGTTGGGTACTAGAGCTAACGAATAGGAAAGGCCGCTCAAGACCGACAAACGGGACGTATGGTAGAGTCGATTACCCACTCTACACACTTCTCATTTTCATAACGCCCTCCCTCCTTTGTGTACTCGCAATAAGTCGATTTCCCCGACCGTCGTTCCATCCTGTTCTGCTTCATCTACGGTCAGCACCGGCACCCTGATTCGGCGACAGGAATCTCACAGAAGCCAACCTAGGGAGCCTCCTTCAAGTTCTCCAACTCATGAAATCAACACCGGTACCCTGATTCGGCGACAGGATTCTCACAGAACCCAACCCGGGAGCCTTTCAAGTTCTCCAACTCGTGAAGTCCTTGACGACGATGACGATGACGCAGAATCCGACGCAAACCAAACCCAAACCGTGCAACCTTCATCCCAACGCTTACAGCATGGTACCACCGCTTGAATATTAGCCTCGCGTACACTTAATGCTCCAAAGAAGCCCGCGGATACTCATTTTATGGCGTACATGGCTGATATTCGGCGACAAACCAATGAGTCAGGCGCTAGGCCACGTGAATGGAACGGGTGAGGATGGAGGAATAGATCTTCAAAGCGGATAGTATGGTAGATATGCACCAGAATTCATGGGTGAGGATGTACAATATATCTGAAAGACGGATTGTATGATACACGATATGATGCCCAAGGAACGCGAAAGGGTACGTTAATTTGATCAACGATAGTGAGTGATGGTACGTGATGCTCATCAACAATAAACCGACCACTTTTCACTAGGAAAATGTCCACGACTCTGTCGTCAACAGGACCCTTGCTTTCCAGCGCTGAGCAAAATTTATATTTAATACTGCAATTTATATGTACAAAATGCAAAGATAGCTATTGAAGTAGTTCCGGCGCAAGATTTCTTGGTTGGGGATCCACTCGATATAGAATCGAAAGGATCTGTGAACGTCAATTTCCTTCGCCGTGGAGTTAGCGGGTCCTTCGATGGTACGAGAACACGCATTTTGACAATGGAAGATTTGCAGCGAGACTCACGTCGGCCAACTTTTTGTATGCACTGCGGATGATAGCATTGGTAGGAAGCTGCTAACCCTCCGTGAGAGCTATATGCTTGAGTCTCGGTATAATTGTATGTGGGAAACACGGAGAAGGCGATCGAAAGACCTTGCACGCGAGATGGTCAAGCTGGCAATTGGGATGGTAACGGACAACATTTGAAACAGACCTGGACATTACCAACGGAGCTCAGGGGGGGATTGTCGATATTATCCTTCATCCCGATGAGCCACTAATTGGTAACTCGCCTGTGGTACACATGCGATATATGCCTTTGTATATTCTCGTATAACTCACACGCGCTCGGGCTACACCTTTGGAAGGCCTTCCAGACAATGTTATACCTATTGAGCCAGTAATTACCACATACCGCATCAAGATTTCGCAGGATAAAGGACATACCATGCAAGAGACTGTGCGACACAGACAGTTCCCCTGAACAGCTGGGTATGTATGTCGCGCTTTCAAGGAGAAGCTGCCTCGAAGACACTCGCGCCCCACTGCGACAGAGAAAGGTATCTCCTATGCGCGTCCGACCTCGACTGGGACGCCTCTTCCGTTGCGTATGACTGGCACTATTCCTTAATTTCGGACGCGCGAACGACGCTGGGCTATTGGAAGATAAAAACAACCAGCACATGCACGCGTGTTGAATATTCCGAATGCTACTGTTGCGCCTACTAGCAAGGAAGTGCCGTTCGAAGTTGAAGAATATGACAAAGCTGATGAACCACGCCGACAAGGGCATGGTGGATTTTTGGATGCGGGATGCGGTCGGAGGATTCTTGGGACTGTGATACTGCGCCAGAAAATGCAAGGATTAGAACACGACAAAAATAGAGATGTAGAGAGGAACGTAATAAAAAAACAGGGAAAGGCGAGAAAAGAAAGAGCCCGCCAGTAATATCTGAAGGCATTGAACTGGTACCTCTCCTTCCCAAGTTCTGGTTCCGTTTGCACCACTTTCCGATATGAGTCAGAAGCGTCGTGACACCTTTCGCAGGTGTAGCCAAAGTCAGTTGTCTTCGAGTCCGAAACTGTTGTCATGGCGTAGAGGTGTCGCCGTGGTTGAACCTGACAGGGGTGTATTGGATCACCCGTTCCTCGTTACACCTTCGTTGTGCAAGAATAAATCCCGTTCAGTCATGTCCAATAGATTGGACATCCTCTTCACTAAGTTCATGTGGCGAATCGTGTGGATAGGGTCCGGAATGGAAGATGATAAATGCACTGGTCATTGTAGGACGTGGAGGGAAAGCTTCAGGTGATGGGCGTTGGTTGGAAAGGTCCAGGGATGGGACGGGGTTAGAGAAGCATATGAAGGGGGAGATATAGAAAGAGCAAGACCCTACGACCACTCGACGGAATCCTTTCCTCGCCATGGAACAACGTTACTCGTGACGATTACATCAGTCTTTCCCACGGCCTCTTTTGCCTATTTTATCTCACATCCTTCAAGTACATCACGCTCCTATCACGCTCCTAGTTGCTTGAATGATATATTTATACATTATCTCTACCAAAATCCCACTGAAGTGGCGACTCCCCAAGATTTCAGGCGAAAAAAAAGAAGAAAAGGTGGCGATATCGTAAGACTCTAAATAAGTATTGTGCCAAATCGTCAAATCAATAAACGGGTGATCCATCAGCCTTGTCATATTTTTCAACCTCGAACAGCTCTCCTCTCTGGCATATAGAACAGCAGCATTCAGAAATATTCACCTCGGCTACATCAATAAATGGCCCGTGGCTCGTGGATGAACAGAGCTGCGCCGAGTCAACCTTAACTCTTTTCATATTCCCTTTAGGAATTTCATCCTTGAATACCGGCGATGGAGGAAAGTCGACTACAGGAGGTAACGAAACGACTGAGGAGAGTGACTCAGAAAAAGTGTCACTGAGCGACGTGTCTGAAACGCGTAGTATCAAGCTGTCCCGCGGTGTCGAGCCAGTGCTGTTAGCGATTTGTCGCCGAATATGAGCCATGCGCGCTATAAAATGAGTATCCAGTGGCTTCTTTGGGGAATGAGGTGTACGTGAGGTTATTCTCCAAGCGTCAGGGCTGCGCTCAGAGCTTTTGGATGGAAGTTGCACTATTTGGTTTGAGTTGGATTCTGCCTCATCCCCCTGAACGGCTTCAGAAGTTGGAGAAGGAAGGTCCACAGGTCGATTTCTGAGAGTGCTGTTAGCAGACGAAGCAGAATGGGATGGAATGATGGGTAGGGAAACTGACATATCGCTTGAAATTGAACGAGGTGGAAGGACGGGCGAAGGAGGGGATTTCCTGAAAACTTTGATGCTGAGAAAAAGTGAATGGTGAACATCAACCGTTTGAAATGTTACAGGAAAATCGAAGCCCATCACACGCCTGGTAGCCTCAGCCAAACGCTCCATTGCCGGACGTTCCTCCTCTATAAGCTCGTCCCTCGAAAGCAGCTCTATACACTTGAGACATGCAATACATGGTAGACTGTGTTAGAGACACAAATCGTACTGAGTGGGCCAAATCATATAGATACGGAAACTTACTCACCCCACAATTAACAAAGGAGGGTAAAATAACTCCAAGAAGCCCAGTGGATAAATTCGAGCTGCAACAGCCCATAGTACGATGTGGGTTATTAGTTGTATAATCTCCACATAAAAGGTCTTGAAGAAGCGCCGGATGGGGCCTGCGAGAAGGTTAGGATGTCACCAAGCTCGACAAACAGCACTAAGTAGGGTCCCGCACCAATCTTAGCGACTACATTGGTATTATTCAATGCATTTTCAGGCTGCGTCTTGGCAGGCGGGGAAGAGATCAACGGTGCAGGCGTTGTGGTCAACCTGTGCAGATGGTCGGACTCAAAGAGCCGTGCTGAGTTGACCTTAACCATTTGCATAATCCCTTCAGGAATTTCATCCTTGAAAACTGGTGTCGGAGGAAACTCAACTACTGGAGGCAAGGAAGCGACATAGAGTGAGTGGGAAACAGCAAACGACGCGTATGAAAAACGGGGTAGTATCAAGCTGACCGGCGGTGTTGAGTCCATGCTGTTAGTGCCATTTTGTCGCCAAATATCAGCCATGCTACCCATAAAGTGAATATCCATGTGCCTCTTCGGGGAATGAGGTTTACGCCAGGTTAAGATCCGTGGGACAGTGCCGTGCTGAGAGCTTTGGGATAGAGGTTGCACCATTTGGGTTGCGTCGGATTCTGCGTCATCCTCATGTACGGCTTGAGAAGTTGGAGAATGAAGGTCCACAGGTCGGTTTATGGGAGGATTTTGTTGCTGAATTAATGTTCCTGTGCTGTTCGCAGACGGAGCAGAATGGGACGGAATTATGGACAGGGAAATTGGCAAATGGCTCGAAATGGAATAAGGTGGATGGACGCGCAAAGGAAGGGGTTTCCTGAAAATCTCGACATTGAAACAAAAAACTGACGAGTAACGTTCAAGGAGAGAATAACGAATCCCTGAGGTCGTCTGCCTCGTTTCTGTCTCTCGTCGTAGTACAAGGCCTCTATATGGAGGAGGAAGGGATCGCCCAGCTGCTGGTGGGGGGGGATGTGTCGGGCGAATAGGTCGTCGAGCGTTTTGAGGCTTAGTACGTGGGGTTGGCGGTGGGGGTAGTCGTTTTAACTTGTTAGCAAGTAATTGTTGTCGTTCTGAATAATTTCTAATCAAGTCTGTAGTGAAATGCATGTCGTCGCCAACGACTTCTTTTCCAAGGTGCCCATCCAAGACTTCGACAAGGATCCAGTGATCGGTCTCTCGCGATAACAGACAGCTTCTATATTGAAAAATAAGGTATCGTCCACCCCGTGGTGGGGGACGATGTGTCAGGGGAGTAGGTCGAGGTTTCCGCAAGGTAGTACGAGGAGGTGGGGTTAACCGTGGCAGTGGTCTGTTAGCGGCCACGCAGGTTTTGACATATTCATGAAAGGTTGCGGCTTCAGAATAATCTACGAAGGCAAAACCAATCCTACGTTTCTGGAGATTCTGTCAGTGACAAATAAATAAGAGTTGAACCCAGAACTCACATCATCCCCAACATTTCCCTGAAACGAAATAAAGAAAGGCACACTCTTCTCTTGTTGCAACACCAACCCATCTTGTAATTCATAGCGCCATATCACGCGTCCGGCCTCGTATAGATCAACCATCCAAAAGTGTAGCGTGTTGTTTGAAGTGTTCAATGCGAACACAAGAGCGCCCTCGATCCCTGCGTAAGACCATTTGTTGGTCTCTGCATCAGCGTAGTAAATTCTAGCCCGGGGAGCATGGTTGATGGCTTCCTTGGCTTTCGCTTTTTCGTTTACGTCAATGGTGATCGGCGGGGTCATTGAATTTGTAGTCAAATTCAGAAAACGCTGTTATTTGTATACTTAGGCGAATTAAGAGTCAACTAAGGGCCTGTCCTTGCTGCGGCCTTATCTCAACCCGCGCCACAACAATTTGGTATGGTGCCGCTGGCAGTGGAAGCGTTGCATAGCATTGACAATGAAGCCTGACGAAGCTGTGTTCCCACAGCCAAGTTATCTGTGATTGTGATTGATGAGTACAAGGGCAGCAAGTTATAAGTACCGTACTATTACGGTCAAGTGTTCACAAATTATTATTATTGTTACGACCAAGTGTTTACAAAAATTTTTCTTTTGATTTAAGATGAACAAAAAGAGACCTTTTTTTTTGGCGTGATGCGTAATGCGAACACTCACTCGTACTTGGTTGTAATAGTACAGTACAAGAGTTAGGGCCACAATTGTTGTGAGTGACTGCAATGAACATAAGCAGAAATTATGAGTCTATGACCACAAGTGATTCGGATACGCTAGAGACGGAAGAATTGCTGGACGATAGATAAGAGGGATTCCCATTGCGGACGTCGATGAAGCACCGCTGTCTACGCGGACACGTGAATATATCTAATCCAATTGGACACACATATTATAGTAAGTATATGGCCAATCCCCGAGTGAAATTTACGCACCTCTATCCATAACGATCCAACGTGGACAGCAAAGATGGAAGGGTATTTCGGGGCCACGGGAAAAAGCCGTGGCATTGACGTGCACTGCCGCGCACTGTCATGCATGACCTACCAGGTGTCGTGCATAGGAATTTTGATGTTTTCGAGCCAGGACATTGTGGGTATTGTCTCGCTCTTCAGATCCTTCGGCTTACACGGAGCAAATTCGTAAGAACCGTTTTATAACGTGGAGAATATTATTGACTTCAGGATCGAATCAGGGTTTGAAATGATATCCTCGGAACTCTCGATTTCATGCGCATGTTTTTATCATCTAAGCTTGAACGTATGTATGTAGGTTAGTGACAATCTGAGGCTGGTGAGTAAAATCTACATACCCGGACATGCCTTCTTTGTGCTCGGTTTTGCCACAGGGAATCGACAATTTTCTTTAAAGCAACGGTATAGATTCCACCAGCGACGAATTCTGTGCTTATGGTCTCCCTCCACAATTTTATCCTCCAACTTCCATTGAGATTTTAAGAATAAGATTGCACTTGGGAAATACGTGGGTTCATTGCCATGCTCTCCCAAGCATTTATCTACATTCCCATGCATTGACGTGACATGCAAGGCTGTGCATAAGGCCGTGCGCTACTGTGCAATTGCCGTGCAGTGCAGTGCACTGCCGTGGCAAGTGCCGTGCCGTATCGTGCGGTATATACATAGACTTATCCTGACAGTAATTTTATTGGCGGTGTTATTACCCTCAACCCTGGTAGTCCTTGACAGTTTGCTTGACAGATGCCGACAGCATGTTACTCTACCAATCACCTGTTTTACTGTTTCTCTCTTCGTATGTGGCTATAATATTCTTGTGTATCTGTTTCATGGGCTACTTGGTGGGAGAATGACTACCTGACCTTATGCGCATTAAAACTTGGGGATAGAGAATTCGTACGAGGAGTGTTGAGCCATTTCCCGGAACATATGGTTGTTCCTGAGGGTAGAACAACAGATGACAAGGCGGCTAGTACCCAGGCAGGGATAGTGCCGGTATCCTAGTAAATGTAAATACACTTACACGGCTGAAATCTGAGCCATCATTGGCAAGGTATCATTAAAGAAAGTAGCGATCACAATCTTAGGCCCCTCAGGAGTCAGTGTCGCATACAGCACCAAAAAATTCCAACAGAGGATTTAAACAGGCTTGTAATATGCATCGGAGTATGTACTACTCGAAATATATACATAGTTAAAGTATGACAATAGGTTATTTACATGACGCTGAAATATAGAAATCCGGTGCGTACTTGTCCAAAAAAATATGCAACACATAATGTAACTTTATGCCTACGAGAACTTTGTCAACAATTGCAGTACCATGATCGAATCTTCAGTTCAAGTGAATTACTTACTTCGTACCAAGATGGTTCTTGATGCCATTGATATCGAACAGCTGGTGCTGCTCAGACGGTTTACCCTTGGTGCATTTCATGCAGCGGAGGGTCTTCTCACTGGGAGGAGATTCAACCGGGTAGCTTGCCTCGAAAGGCACGAGAGACGGGTTTCGTGCGAAGAGGAATAGATCTTCTGGCTCCCGAGGCGAGTCGATTCCATGCCTGATTAGGGCTTCGCACCGTACGTATTACGGGTACGGCCGTACAGCTTACGGGCTCTATACGGGCTCTTCCACAAGTCATCCGTACCGTATAAGTTAAAGTTGAATAGTCAGACGGTACGGTACGGGAGGAATTACGGTTATACGGCCGTATTTACGGTATATGATAAAATTAAATGATAGAAATGTAACTGATGGAGATAAAAGATTATACAGGTAGTTTTGAGGGCTGACGAAGTTTAGCGGCAATCTTCTCTCAGGCAATTATTAATTTCCTTTTCACCAACATGAGGATCCAGATGGTTTCTGACTTGAGACTAGCATGGCGGAGAGAGATGGTATCTCAACCACCAGAAAAAATCCGTTCAACGGCCACAGTTGATCCTAATGATAAATGATAAATTAGCTTAATAATTAGAAAGGAGGTTCTCAAATAGAGATAACTACCTGGAATTGAGAAGATATCGCAAACAAGGTGGTAAAGCTGTGGGAATTGAGCACAACGGCCGTGCCACCATTGAAGGGGATCGCAAGTATCAAAATATTCCTGTGGCAAGTTCCAGAATTCGGTCAATTCACCCGTAGAAGTGCGCTTGCGTTGAAATCTTGCAGAGTTGAAATGAAAAATTTAATCTACCCGTACAGTCCCGTATTACGGCAGTAAATTGAACAGGTCAATACGGTATACGTCCGTATTTGTGACGGCCGTCAAATATTGGACCGCAAGCCCAAACGGTACGGTACGGGTACCCGTATAAAATACCCGTATAGCCGTATGCTTACGGTTACGGTGCGAAGCCCTATGCCTGATAGATAAATAATTAACAAGAATTAGTGAATGGGGACAGGATCAGGATAAATAAGTGCGAAGGAAGAAACATACGCGGATTTGAGGTGCTCCACGATGCTCTCTCGCAATTTCAAGTCGCCAAAGTGGACCGTGCAGTGCCCGCATGTCCATTGGTGATATGGATTAGCCATTTCGCTTCTTTGACTTTTACGACGACATCTGGAGGGAGTACGACGAGGACGCCCTTGGGGCTATGCAAGTCGACGGTACAATGCGAAACCTAGCCAAAATCCCATTGCTGTCGGAAAAAAAGTAATAAAAGACAGGAACATACAAATTCGCGCCACTTATATCCGCCCTTTACCCAAGAGGTCGCATTTCTCTTCAGCGGGGGGCAAACAGAACATCCAAAGTGCATATCCTTGGACTTGGTATCCATGTCCGAAACCGTGGCAACTTTATCGTCAAGCCCAGCAGCCCGAACAACAGTGGCGGCAATCAATCTTGCATGTCCATTGAAGGCAATCTTTAGCGGGCCTAGTTCATAGTCCACATGCTTCTCAATCCAGTCTGGGTAGCTAGAGCGCGAACCAAAATCTAATTTGCAGTGGTGCTGTGCGATGTCGTCCCATCCAAAGAGGTAAGATCTTCTGCGACTGATGGTGCAAGTCACCTCCTGGTAGGTGAATGTGGCGGTGGCGAGGTCCAATGGGTCTGGTGGTGAGGAAGTAGAAGACGACAATGTTTCTCCTTTTACAATTTCTCCCGATTTGGGTGCGCTGGAAGCGGGATGGTTCCACGAAGTTGCCACATTAAGTAGATGACGTGCACGTAGCTTGCAAGCATCGGAATGAGCTGAGAGAAGCTCTGGCAGCTGCCGGAAAGCGTCCTCGAAATCCATGGCTGTGACGGCAACATCGGCTTCAGCATCCACCAGTGCGGCGAAATGGCCCATTGCACATATATCGAGCGTTCGAGGAAGATATTTCCATTGAGAGGGCATCAACCTTTTTTGATATTCTCTGTAAGAAGTATGAATAATCGCCCTGCGCGCGGATCGAATCTTTCTCATCTCTCATTCAAGGTGCTCTATTTGCTTTTCGACAACAATGGGCCCTAGGATCGGGCGGATGCGACTCCAAACTGTACATTGTGTGGGAAGATCAGCTTTTATTATTGGTGGATAGTTATTGCGTGCTTACTTCGATCGGTAAGAAGGGCGGGCTGTTGACACTCTCGTTTCGAACGAATATATGCCACATCGCTGGACTCGTATCCCATCTCAATGAACTTGGACAAGATGCCGAGGATAAAATATTAGCAGAAGAAGTTCCTCACGAACGATGAATAACTTACGACTTGAACCGCTGGTCAATGATCGCCCGTTTATTGTTGTAACGTCCCATATCAAATTGCTCGCACCACCGTTCCCTCTCGAGCATGAGCTGCGTTGGGTCTTTAGCATAATTTCACCATGTTAGGATGTAAGTTGGGACTGACCTCGTGAATATCACTCACAAGTTCAACCTTCTGAGCCTTGAAATCTTCCAGGGCCTTGCTTTAAAACCTTCAGAAATCGAATTCCCAGCCTCATTTACTTCTAAAATCGAGGTGATATACTTTTGTCTGATCCCGGTGCCCCCTTGCCCGGGCGACGAAGATGGATATCGCGTTTGTATCCCGCCAGCTTACGCAACATGATGTTAATGTCAGGAATCCAGTAAAAGCGCCTGCTACCGGCGTGTCCATGCGACCACACGCCAACTTCATACTAGATGAGATCGGTCCTGGGCGCCCAATGGCAAGTTTGCAAGTTAGTTGAAAGAGGTCTGTCGAAGGAGACACCTTACATTTGTGCGATGACGTGGAAATACAATATAAATATCTAATATACCACCCAGCGTTGAGGGGAAGTGGTGCAACCCAAGTTTGGAGAATTTGCAAGGTGTTGCGGGGGTTTCCAAAAGATTTTCAAGATGGCCTGAAAAGTAACTCAAGCATGGTATTATTACCTCCCGCAGTATGAAATACGTACCGCCTTCCTGACCTATACGATCCCTCACATAATGGCAAGGCCTTTGCGTACGCGCTGCTCACCGCCAGCCTACATAATCTTCGAAGGAGAAAATATCGGATACTGGAAACGATGTAAGTAAAGAGTACATAAAACGCACAGGGGGATCGCCATGATCGCTGGAGAACTTGAGTGCGGAGTGGAGGCGCGATTCGCTGATAACCTTCATATCTGTTACGAGTAATATCTGACATAAATGTGGATCTTTGATTTCTGGGTGAGAAGTCAAGTTAATAAAGGTTCCTTTCGTCAGGAGCAAAACAAAGAAACAGACCTTCAATATTCAATATTCAGTGTAAACGTAAGTCTGACGTCCCAACTCCCGCTCCCACGAAGATATTCGCCCCACTTCCACCTTCAACCATTCTCTGCGTATGACTGGCAGTATTTCATTACCCGCTCGATTTCTGACGCCCGAATGAAGTGCGCCTGAGCTGCTAGAAGATCGAAAGAAAACAGCACGAGCACCTGTGTTGAATATTTCCGAATACTGCTGTTGCACCTGCTAGCGAGGTGCCGTTTGAGGTTGAAAACATGAGAAGGCTGATGGGTTACGCCAACGAGAACATGGGAGATTTTGTACGCGGGATGCGGTCGGAGGTGTGTTGTAATTGTGATACTGCGGCTGCATGGAAAGAAGGGTTAGAAAAAGGAAAACAAGAGAGCTGTCAGCGTGTATAGAAGAGCGTAGTGGAAAACACGAAAATGCAAGAAAAGAAAGAACCCACCAATAACCTCTGAAGGCACAGAACAGGTATCTCCACTTCTCTTCTGGCTCCGTATGCCCCATTTTCGACAGTCCGGATACAAATAAGAAGCATCGTGACGCCTTTCATGGGTGTAGCAGCAGTTGATTGTCGTCGAGCCCAAAGCTGTTGTCATGACGCAGAGGGAGTCGCGGTGTTTGAAGATGGAGATGCTCATCTGCAGAAGATACCACATGGATGTTTTGATCTCCTGCTCTTCATTAGACCCTCGCCGTCCGAGAACGAATCCCGCTCAGCCATGTCGGCCAGCTCGAACCAATCCTTATCGGTGGCCAGGGCAGTTATAAAGCGAAGTCAGATAACAGAAGTCGATGGGTGTGCAAGGGGAAGTTCGACCGAGGATAGTGCGGGTAGGATCTAGAATGTAAAATGCACTGGCCGTTGTAGAACGTCGAGCAAAAGTTTCAGGCAATGGGCGTTCGTTGGAAGAAAGTCCTAAGGCCTAAGGGATGGAATGGGGTCGGCAAAGCACATGAAGGGGCAAGTCGCCATCGTGACCACTAGACGGTATCGTTTCCTGGATCCACCCACTTACATTTTCCCCAAACGGGGCTAGATAATGTACAGCTGTTGGTGAGATTGATGAACACAAGGACAGCAAGTACAAGGATCGTGGCCACAAATTTGTGAATGTGCATAAGCAGAAATCATAGCCACCAGTTGTTTGGATACGCTGTAGGCGGCAGAACTATTGGGCACGGCACGATGTACTGAGGTAAAGAGGGATTTCCGACTGCGGACGACCACGAAATACCGCTATCTATGTGGTCATGTGAATATCAGCGGCGGCGCACACAGGTTTTAGTAAGTATATCACCAATCCCCGAGTGAATTTTGCGCACCTAACTATCCAACATAGACGGCCGAAATGGAAGGGTATGGCACACCACGGTCATAGTGGGATGATCTGGTAGAGAAGCCGCTCTTGACATTGGCCAAAATCGACTCCAATATACCCACCATCATTGAGAGGATTCTTATCATGTCCCTTGTTCCATACATTGCTCAGCATTGCAACACAAAGAGAAGACGCCCTCGAGGCGGTTACCTAGCCCATATCGCTCCTTACGTACAATACGATTAACCAAGAAGAGCTACATAGAACCTTTCCCTTTCCTAGGACACGTCGAGCTGCCTACCATTCCCACAAAAGCATCTACTGACAAGGCGGCTTTGCTGTCTTTGGAGAGAATAAAGGACATCCATTTTTAGAACAATAGAACGCGAAGGGAGCTTCGACAGCAGGAAAAAAAGCTGGAAATTTCGACTATTCTTCCGTCAAAAACAACCCGAACTCAAAGGGACTCCTTTCTTCAGTCACCCCCTCTCCTTAATAAAAATTTTCTACGGGTTTACATTAATAATCTAACCATCTCAATGGTCAGATTATATTTGTAATCTAGTCTAATTCTTGTAGGAGTTCGCTACAGAGTAAAATGACTTGGGATATGATAGACATAAGGTAGATTAAGCTACCCATGTCTAATTCAAAGCCATGTCGAAGGGGATTAAGCAGCCTAACGTGTATTAATCAAATAAACACGTTAATCCAAGTTTAGTCCATCATGAGGCAAAAAAGAAAAGGGGATATACTACATGACTAAAAAAATTATAGAGGCTTCTCTTCGAAGACCTTTCCATTTCCGTCCACCCAAATGCAGTGTGGCTTCCGCTTCTTCTGGCCTTGTTGTGGATAGAACAACGGGAGAAGGAGGAGATTCCCTATAAAATTAACCATGAGCAAGACAGAACAAGCGGTGAATACGCGGAATGAAACACTGCTGTTGCTGCAACCGAGAGGACCACTATATTTTCTATATTTGGTATCAATTTGGTATCTTCGGACATGTCCGAAATCCCCGCAGGTCTATAATGGGTTTCTGAATAAAGAATGTTTCTAGGTGGACATCCGGGGATTCTCATTAGAGTAATCCGGGTTTTAGCACAAAGGTTGAAATCCAGGGTCTTCACGTTCAGGTTAGTGGTCCCGCAACCAAATAACAGGTACAACAGAGGGAGCGTTTGAACAAAAAAAGCTGACAAGGTTTTCCAAAAATAAATTTCAGCCTTTTAGAGATTAAAGTTCGAGGCGGAAACTCAATTCCTACTATGGGTAACCTAGAAGTTGGGAAAAGGCTGTGAACATGTGGAGTCGTCGTGGACCCTGAGCGGTGCATAACTGGATGCCACCTCATTGCTGCCTGTGTAGATTGTTGTGGGGCTGTCACATATTTGAATGAACGAGGCTTCTCGACAATATAAAAATCTGACGGTGCATTCCATTCTTCTACTCACCGCCTGTCTTCTCGAATCTCGCGCTCGACTTCAGTACTCTTAGTTCACCGATCTAGCAATGCTTAGGCAATTCATTTTGATCTCTCTAATGCTACACCATTTCAATCAATTTGTCCGAGGGTGGGATACGGGACGAAATTGTATCTCCGGCCACAAAGTAGTGGAACTTGGTCCACATTCCCCAATTTCAGTCATCGCGCGGAGGATCTTTGTTTATTTTTTTGAGAATGTCATCTTTATGCTGATGTACGTGCGTGCGTATACATTATGTGATTATATTGGATTCAACCCGCGATACAGGTCTTCTGCCTTGATTTTGGAATTGTTAGGCTGGTCCATATTGATCGGACTTCTCACAATTTTTCGTGAGCATTCTCGATTTTACTTATTCACGACGACTCACCAAGGATTTCAAGTAATCTACTTATTGGCCATTGCTCACAAGTCGCTTCTTGAATGCAGATCCACACTCTCTGAGAGGCTTGTGCGAGCCCAGAGGATTTTTGGACAAAACACCCCATCGTAGACAAACGTTATTTTCGTTTGGGAATTATTTCCAGCACTGTACATAATCTCAATTCTTGATCTAAGAGTCAAATGAACAAGATAGGTGTTACCCACACTGCAAAACGAGTCCCTGCCAAAATGCCCCAATTTGCCACTTGGCGAACGGAACATGTACAGTGAACTTCTCCTGAGTCTCATCTGCTTAGAAGTTGGATAACCCAGGGTACTTTGAAACTTTGTTTCCAAGAAAACCTTCGTTTATCTCCCCGAGCCCCCATCAAGCCCCCATTATCACCCAGCGACCGGCCACCTTGACGGAAATCAGCGATGGGGTACAGAAGCTGAATGAATAATACATAGGCCGCGGAAATATTTTTCGGAAGTGTGATTGCCTTGTACGCACCATCAACCATTTCGGAGGCAATCCATTCAGCGTAATGCCTTGAATGGGATCCACATCAACGAGGTCGCGGACAGCCACAGCAGCCTGATACTTAGAGCAGCACCTGAATTTCACTGGTGTCGGGGATATCCTTTCTGGTTTCTACATCATGGATTTCGTATTCTCAGGGCGTTCGGTCCTGGACTAAAAAGATAGGCCACTTTCGGAAGTCGAAGGCAGATGGCGGAGTTCAAACCTTAACCGAGGAAACTCGCTGATGAACATCATCACTCCAACATTCATTGAATCTAACCTACCTCTGGACTTGCGCCGACACCTCCAGCCACATGTCGAAAAAACTACCAAAAGAACGACTAAGATCACACAGTTGGCCTTGGAATAGGAAGAATCCTAGGAACTTGGTGAGTGTAAAACTCGCGTCATCGTGAATTGCCTCCAGCGGCGGAACAACACCTCTCTTATTCCTGTCGCCCTAGCGCTTCACCCAACCTCACACCAGATCTGGGACTCCCGTCCGTACCACCAACCTCACTCACCATCGCATGTCCAAGCTCATCCCGTGGGTTCTGCCATCTGGCAATTGGACAAGTTCGTCTTGTTCCTTTACTCCTTCAGGGGTTCTGACTCTGCGTTTCCTGTCTATCGTTAACAGGAATGGAGCTGTTTCCGTTGACCTCGAGCGTGGAATCACCGAGCGCGTCACCACCGCCAACGCTGTCACCATCCATTCGCCGTCATGCGTTGCGTGGTGGCACCATCAAGGGTGCCAAAACAGCATGTTTCACGGGAAAGGTGGTCGCCATTTTCGTGATCATCCCATTCGTTTCTCAGCGGAGCTAGCACCCAGGTCCCAGTTAACGCTTTCGTCAAAATCCGTGGAACTGTACGTTCGGCCTAAATCCATATGGCGACGGTGCGAAAAACCAGTGTCCGGTGTTTAGGTTTGTGGCTGGCAACATGGTACGTGCTCTCAGAGTTTCCTGTCGTATGATCATGAATATGTGGAGCTATGGAACCCTTCTCACCATTCTTCGTCTTTGACAACAATAGGGTACCTCTGCGCGTAACACAACACACTACGCGTACGCGTATATTGGACAGGTGAACGGAATGGATAGTATTACTACCAAGCCGTTGACGACTTGAAGGGCTCTCTCCTCATGTACTTCTACCATTACGGAGCGCCACTTGTACTTGTACGTCTCTTCTCTTCAGACACCACCCCCGCTCCATCATTTCGTAATCTTATCCGAGTCATACCCAGAACCACGTATCGCACACGCCCTGCGATGAGGAAGCATAACACATACTATCCGTACTAGTCAGAATCCCAGCCGGGAATGGGAGGCGAACCAGGCCGGATACTAAGGAGCGGAGGCGGAGTCGCGTGGATGATGCCAAATCTTACTCACCCTGGATGATGAGAGGTGGGTTTGTTTCCTTTAAATCTTTCGTTAGTATTATAAATACGCATTCGACGGGTTCATGTGTGCTACACCCCTCGTATCCCCTGTATACGTTTCGGGTAGGGAATGTGTTACTTGCGTTTGCGCCCACAGTTTTGTTCTGGTTAAATGCGTGAACCGCCTTCGGAATCGTAAGGCCTGATATATAAGCACTCGGAAACTCAAGTCCTTGTGACATATATCGGAGGGGGACACGGTGGAGCTCAAACTGGTGATGCAAGACCGAGTTACTTCTCCCTTGAAATT
>Ga0307513_10003546_pt1 | contig 21118 bp, 32 predicted proteins | sample 15_EM_MG_FD_202174 | JGI IMG/M metagenome (GOLD analysis project Ga0307513, IMG submission 202174) | Populus trichocarpa ectomycorrhiza microbial communities from riparian zone in the Pacific Northwest, United States - 15_EM | ecosystem: Host-associated > Plants > Roots > Unclassified | place...
AAGTCAAATACTACGCTTATTGTTGGATGCAAAAGTGTTGTCGCTCCGAGGAACATGTGGAGGTTTGCTTGCACGGGCGTCATAACCAGCGACGGTTGACGATTTTGAGCTAGAAGCTGACCCAATGACGAACATAGATGGGCTTTGACGTCTGTCTTGTGTAATGGTGAGCAATGCGATGGTCCGGTGACCGAGGGCAACCGAGAGAAACACCAACAAAGGAACCCGGCGGCCAGGCTGATAAAGCAGGTTCCGCCCGTTGGAATAGGGTGTTCTATCATCAGGTACCTATCTAGCTTTGACAAATGAAAAGACATTCGTCATGAGAAATGAACTCTCTTCTCTCTTCTCTCCTAGCCAACGGAGGGCTTTGAAGAATCGGAGCCTGCACACGGCCGCCCACGACGACAGGGTTACGGCGCATAGGGTCCGCAATCGATCGAGGCCATTGGAACCGCACTGCGGAGAGGGTATAGCCGCTTCGTAGTCACTGTGACCACGAGGAGTTGCCTGGACACGTTCCGCCACGATCTCGATTGAGCCACTTTTGTGCCATTCCCAATTTGGGAGGCGATTGCATTCCCGCGATATCGCGAGAATGGAATCGAGGAGAAATTCAAGGAAAAGGTTTACTTGCTGGATTCTTCCAGCAAGAGCGCCGGGTCGGCGGCACACCGACTGGGGTTTTACGCGGCGGGATTGACCGGAATGACATGACGTGCTCCCATTTTGCGATCAGGCCGCTTGGATGGCGTGAGACAGGGAAGGCGCTTGGCCTACACAATCGGCGTAAGTGGACTTACCTTGTTGGGCCCGGGGGCTCCGTGCGCGTGGGCTTGTGGGATTGTGGGCTGTGGGATTAGGCCCGGGGCTAGAATGGGGTCTCAGGAGGACGCGAAGAGGGATGAGGAAGAGCCAGGAAGAGCTGAGAGGCCAAGAGGGGGAAGAGTGTGAAGAGTGAAGAAGGTTTGTTTTTTATTTGGAGCAGTGCCACTGACTGGTAGTGCCACCTGTCACCTGCGCGGCGGCCGAGTGATGATGTGTTGCAGTGCTCACACATATAAGGGCGCACCCTGGTGTAATCCAATTCCTTTCTCTTGTCCCCGTCCCCCCCGCGACTCGTCCCCCAACTGAATGAGTAAGTCCGCCACTCTCCTCGTCGTTGTCCCCCTCGTCCCCGACGCAGCCTCCTCGTTGCTGCCGTCCTCTTGCCACCGCCGCGCGCCGCTCACCCACTCACAGGCACACCTTCCGACGCCTCCCCCTCGACAGGTGCAGCCAATGCCCATGCCGCTCTCCAACACGGCTCTGTTCTGCTCTCTGCCGAGGAGGCTGCCGATGAACCTCCTTGTAGTCCTCATCGGCAACGCACTCCACCCCTCTTGACGTCCCCCTTGCCGATGGCCTTGCTTACTACTTCCAGTTCAACGGCGGTCCCAACTGCTGAAAATACTATCAACAATGAACCCACCAACGAAAAAGTGACCATAGCCGTAGATCTTGAGGCCCAAAATCCCCCAGCCTCACCAGAAAGTCGCCATATTCGTTTCAGGTTCCCTCACCTCTCGAAGCGCTCACGTCTACGGGCACTCTTTACACCTACGAGGACGATCGGCCCTGCCCCGGCCTATGGAAGATCCATCATGAATATTTTCACCTTCTCGCCTCTGATCATACTCCTTGTTTTCATCCCCATAAACTGGGCACTCCATTGGACCCACCAATCAGATGTCATCATTTTCACAACTTCCGCTCTGGCTATCATTCCCCTCGCAGCTCTATTGGGTTTCGGTACCGAACAAGTCGCCATCCGCACCTCCTCTGCAGTCGCCGGCTTCCTCAATGTCAGTTTAGGAAACCTCGTCGAACTCATCATTGCCGGTATCGCTCTTCAGCGTTGTGAGCTTGCCCTTGTCCAAAGTTCCCTTCTTGGTGGACTTCTCAGCAACCTCCTCCTTGTCCTTGGCATGTCTTTTATTGTTGGTGGCCTTCGCTTCCCAGAGCAGAGCTTCCAGCCCGTAGCCGCCCAGTTACACGCCTCACTCTTGGTCGTTGGTGTCATTTCTCTCATGATGCCAACCGCGTTCGTAAGTCCTTCCTTATTGCCAGCCGGTGGTCATGTCTCTCATCGCCGTCACCTTTCAGCACATGCTCCTTGGTGGTTATTTAGCGGACGATTCCGTTGAAGGCCCCATACTCCTCAAGATCAGCCGTGTTTCCTCAATCATATTGATCATCATGTAGGTAGACCCCTCGTGTGCTGCCGACCATACCTGACCCCCTCATAGCTATATCGCGTACCTGGGATTCCAATTCTACACTCATAACCACCTGTTCTTGGACACGCGGGCCGATTCGGATGCCTCCTCCCGCCACGCTACTTGGGGTGGATCTTCGGCGTCCTCCAGGTCAATCACGAGCTCCAGATCAAGTATATCAATTTCACGTTCCCACGCTGAGCACACGAGCCCTGCGATCTCTGAGAAAGCTCGTCACGTTGAAAGGCCGGTTGCTCCACCTGACATTACCCACATCGGCTCCCGAGTGTCGCTGAGCAGGATGGCTAGCATTGACACTACCAGTGTGTCGAGTGTAGAGACCATTCATTACCCAAGGGTCAATATCCCGGTCGCACTGGCATTGTTGAGTGTTGTGACCGCACTGCTCTACTTGACGGCTGAGAACCTCGTCGACTCTCTCGAAGGCATGACCGCCGCGAACCCGAACGCGGTTTCGAAGGAGTTCCTGTCACTCATCATCCTACCGATCTTATCTAACGCAGCGGAGCACAGCACGGCGGTCGTGGTTGCGTTCAAAGGCAAATTCGACCTCGTCCTTGGGGTGGCCGTTGGTTCTTGTATTCAGATCAGCTTGTTCGTCATCCCGCTGTTAGTTCTAGTGGCTTGGGGCATGGGGAAGCCATTGAGCTTACTTTTTGATCCGATGGAGACTGTTGTAAGTACCACCACCAGTGAACGGGTGATGGGCGGAGGTTGACCAGTATTCCCTCGCAGTGCTTGTTCTTCTCTGTGATACTCGCTAAGTTCTTGATTGAAGATGGCAAGAGTCACTGGATGAGTGGACTTACGCTAATCGGTGAGTAACATGTCACGATTCGGTCTGGCCAGATTCCAACTCGACCCACAGGTATCTACATCATCATATCTGCGACCTTCTGGTTCTACCCAACCCATTTGATGGGTGTACTCGGAGGCAACATGTCTCTTTTCGCTTGCCATGGTGGACATTAACGAGACCCGAGATGGGTCATGCTATGACCGTTCATTTTTGTAATGTCAATGTCATGTGAACTGTGCGATTGTGTACCCCAAATGCTCAACCATTTGAATTATATGATGTGTGGGTGATGAAGCCTGTACACGCCCTGGGCTGCTCGGCTAAGTCGTGTGAAGATGGGATATTTGGAATGGACCGAGGTTTTTTGCGATGCAGCCACGAAAATGGAAATTGACTGAAACTAGATGGTTTGTGCATGAGGCGTTGCTGTGGAATGTGTGGAATGAAAGTCCGAGGCGGCAGTGCTTGAAGTGACGATCATCGCTATCGACGGCGTGTCACAGGTACACGGCGATGCGTGTTATAAGCGTCGAGGGTGCTCGAGGCGGCTGCAGCACCTCTCCTAGGCCTTGAACGCGCTCACCGATACTGGTACTGGCCGCAATCCCAGGAGTGCCTGCCTTTGTCACCGTTTGGTTTTTCATTTTCTTCCCCGGTTCCCTGCGCTAATAGTCCTCACCATTTCGCGTTATCCCGATTGACCCTCCATCTGTCCATAGCTTGTATTACTTTCCCCAGTCGTATGGCTCGCTATAATGCCGCCGCCCCCGGCTACTCCTCCAAACTTTCCGTTGTCTCAGCCTCGTCTGCATCGTCATCGTCTACAGTCAAACCCGACAAGCACCAGCAAATCCCTCGCACAACCTCCAGCGCCCGCCCGCCGAGGGCGCAACCCCCTCCCACCCTGCCCGCACGCCCCAGTGCCAAACCGACCTTCACTACGCAAGCATCGGCTCCAGAAGGCCCTACACCAGCTGCTTTGATCGCTGCCAAGTACCGCAGAGATCGCCAAGCACAGCGTTCCGCGGTGGCTTCACCTACCACGCCGAAGACGGAGGACATCCGTCCACTACTCGATGAGAAGATCGCAGTCGAGGGACTACACAGGCTCCTCCGGGCTACACTCTCCACTGTTAAAGAAATCGAACCTGTGATGCGACAAGCCGCCGAGGGTGACCTGCAAGTCGCCGCACCTGCACTGGGTCTTCTCTGGGCATCCTTACGAACCACAACGAAACCGCCCGTCGTTGTGCTTCCCACGACAGACTGGGACAATAACTTGGCCAATGCCTTCCCGACTGCCCGCGAGGTTAGACACGCTCGGGGACCGCTCCTGACTATGGAAACGTGCCCGTTGTCGTTGAGGCCCTTATTCCAGCACTGGTGCAACATTGTCCCGCGTGTCCAGGCTCTATCTCCCCGACTGCAGTTAGAGGTGGCCAGAATCATTTGTGATTTGGAACCTCTCGAGTTCCCATTGGTACCCCAGGTGAGCCTTGTGCGATATAGGTCACGTGCTACTGCAGCCTGTGACCATAGCCCCCCGGGCTGACCTTAGTTCCCGGGCAGGTCAATCGACTGGCTGCCGATTTGCGGAACACCGCCATCGAGCTCAGTGCCCGGAGAGGCTTTCTTGATGCACTCGAAGAGGATCTACGAGTTGCCTTTGCAGGAGGTACGGCAGGGCAGGACGGTGAGGGCCACCTCGAGGCTGGGTACGTCTTCGATGATGCGGAAAGCAGTGGGAGCCGGGCCTTCACCGACACAGACGGGCATGACCGAGATTCTGTCCAGACTTCCCTAGATTCATCGCCTTCCAGCAAGCCACTGATTCGCATGCCGGTCGAAGTCGGGCAACCCCTAGATTTTGATATCGATGAGGTAGTGCGCCGTGCGTCGCTCCGCAAACATGGGTATCATCACCGTGTGCGTCTTTACCTAACCCCGAAATGAAGGCAGCACAGACTGATTTTCCTGTCACAGCCTCAGGAATCTAGAAGTAGAGACGGGTCGCCCCCATCCGAGCCTGGTCATTATCAATATGGCAGAGATCCGCATAGCGAATCAAACCCAAACCTGGTGTCACAGGACACGGGTGTACCACCTCGCAGGCCCCCACTGCCGATACCGCCTCCCGGTAATGACGACCGCCGGGTCCTTGCACAGCTCGCTGGCTTTGAGACTACATCATCTCACCGATATAACCATCAAATCCCCCAACTCTCTGTTCCTCCCGAGCTACCACCCATCTCGTATTCGGCACCTGCGTCGCCTTCAGCGGGCAGTCTAATGCTATCATTCTGGACAAATACGGGTCATGGCATCAACGACGGCCATGCACCCACGTATGCTTCTCCACCGTCGTTTGGGCAAGCGGCCCCACTTTTCAATGCGGGTTTGGAAGTAATTCCGCCACTTCGAAGGACGCCTGGAGATAACTCCAACGATCCTAACCAACTGTTTGGTACACCATTGGTGCTTCTAACCAAGACAACCTCGCAAAGGACTCGCGGGCCACGGCCACTTCCACCCAAACCCGTTCCACATGACGTCCACCAGCGATCGAGCATGCCGTTACCTAAACCGCCCACTGCAGTCACACCATCTGAGTCCAGATTTGTCGCTCCTCCTCCAGTTGGACTGGCACCTCAACTAGCACCTCAGCAGGTAGACCGAGCATTCCAGAAATTGCCTCTTCCGACTCTGAGACCATCAGCGCCACCGTCGTCTTCAAGACGTGGAGGAATCCTATCACCAGAGTCGGCGAAGAGTGCAAGCTATGCCACTTCGTCATTTTCTTCCACAGCTCAACCGCCCGGTGGCGTTCGATATGGTTCAGCTGGAAATTGGGGTTGGAAATCACCGCCCTCCGCTGGGAGTACACCGCAAACATGGGGTACTGATCCTCAGTCGAGTGTATGTCCAATCCACTGTGTCCCAGGATCTTTCTGATTGATGGTTCAGCAGTCGCAGAACACCGGCACTCTCAAACTCGCCCTTGCTAGTGAAGTGAGGAGCAAGATGGAGTACCCCATGATCCTCGGCCATAAACCGAGACAAAGGTCTTTGACCTCCATCGTCGACAGGTCCAAAGGGGCGGTATCCGTCGCTTCGACGACGGAGTCGACGAGAGGGAATTATGGCGCTGGCGAAACAGCCGACTCAACCCCATCACACAACAACTCTCAGATGGCCGACCTGATTCGAAGGGGGTCCCGAACTTCCTCCCCGCCGCCGCCACCGGAGGATCTGCCAGTCCTCCCTAAGCCTATTCAGCCTTTGCGTGGTAAAGAATTGCCTTCCCGAGGCTCAATAGGATTTGCACTGGCCTTCCAGTTCAATCCAATAGTAGCTAGCTCATATACAGGCGCCTCTTGTTCTGGATCAGCCCACGCTCCGCCAAGTCCGCCAAGTCCGCAGCGAGCCACTGCAAGCGCGCCGGTCCAGGATCATAAAGAGACCGTGGCACTCTCCCGGCCTGGATCACCCGCCGACAGCGTTGCATTGCCGGATGATGTTTTGCATGACACTGAAATGGTCGCCATCCGGGAATTGTTCTATGGCGCTGTGGCCGATGCCCTGTCGACTTCCGCACTCCGGAACGTCCTGGTCAAAGACCCATCCCGTGCTTATTTTAGCGCCGTGTCTCTCTCCATCCTTACAGTAGCCACAAACATAGAGATGCCCTCAGAGAATGCGCTCCAGCTCCCTGGTTCGACGATACAGGTTCACCTTAGTCGTCTACCCCCAGCGTACCGCGGATGCATGGCCGAGTTGGGAGCCATAGGGCGGGAGGCAAGGAAGATGGGAGAAGAGGACGACGACCGGGCCATCGCGTATGTGGCTCGTGGGAAACCTCTGTGTGAGCCACGGATGGGTCGTGTGAGGAAGCTCTTGGAGCGGGGAGTCGGGTATGTGGACGCCCAAGGAAGGGTAAGAGGTGCTACTAGCGCAGGTGATGGCACAGGCAGATCCCGTCTGTTTGCCAATCGCATCAATGCTCTTTCTCTGGAGATTGTCGAACTGCCCGGTTTCCATCAGCGGCAGGACGTGTTCCGGATCCTTCAGGGATCACGGTAGTACTCACATTGCGATAGTATGATGGGTGGTTATATGCTTCGAGTCTTCGCGTATCTATCTATGTTTCATTTGTTTATTTCCCTACATTTGTATAAATTGTGGTTCTCTGGCTTCACCTTAACCTTTACCATCGATTAAGTTCCTATGTTCAGAGATGTTAAACCCAACGAGGCATAGGGCGATCCGCCTGTATAAAGAACTGTATCGTCTCGGACGAGATTACCCGGACCCGTCGTTAGTCCAAAACTCTTCTGCGTCGTGGTTCGAGCCGAGGCGGTCTGATTCTTTGTATTCACAGCTACAACTTCCATGGCACGTTTTTCTGATGACATGTAACATTGTATTCCACTAACTTGAGACACTTAGGACGTTTGAGGGCCCTTTTTGAAAAGAAACGTGATGCACGGGGCGAAGAAGCGGAGAAGGCTCTAGAACTTTGCGAATTTATCAAGAAGGGTAAGTTTATATTACTTGCACATGACCATTGATTCCTACTGGTTTCTATAATTCTCGCGTTGACGGTTTTGACGCCCAAACCAGAGACTCTTGCTCTTTATGCCCTCAAGAAATATCGTACGCTTAGGCGTGCATACCCTGATGCCCCTAGAAGCGATTGATGTACCATGTACACAATACAGGAATGGGGAGCCTGTATTAATGGTCTCCCTGGTTTTCGGGAGTCTAAACTAAAGGTGCCACCAATGAACTCTGGATATGCAGTCTAGACGTTCAGACGGTTCATTGCCCTTCCACATCGCTCATCTTGACTTGGGTGGTTCGTTCCGAGTACTGGACGCTGGTAAATCCAGTTGGTTAACACACTTTCGAGCTTCTTGAGATCGGCTGGCACTGTCCCGCATATATAGTGTAGTCTCTGGGTAGCATGTGGGTTAACCTTGAAGAACGAACGGGTACACCCCCGAGCCCGTTCCGTGCTTGCATAGGTTTTAGCCAGCAAGTTAATTAGAACATGGATATGCAGGGTATTCTCGAGGAACGCGAAATGGTGGGTTATCTGGATGGTGGGAGGAAGCTTTGCGAAGGTGCTCTTCCACAGGGCTTTTCCGACGCAGTGTCAATTCCAGCGGTACAGTTACCAATAAATAATATCCTATCAGACTGCATGCTACACCGACTCTGACGCCGTGCTAAGGTACTGCCCAATGAGTAGAAGACGAATGCAGTCTACCAAGTCTGCTGCCAAAAGTAACTTATTCACCAATAGAGTGCGTTATTCCATCAAACAAGAAGGAGTATACAACCTAGATCAGATTCTGCAACGCCCGGCCTACTCGGTGCGCTATTCTCCTTGTTGCACCCATATTTTGATGACCCCTCCATATGATATGATATCTTCATGGTTGTTAGCATACCCTCGTCAGGGTTTTCCGCTCTCCACAGCAAGAAACTAAGTACAGCTCACGTCCCTGGATTCGTGCTTGCTCTGTTCATCCCATCTCCAGATGGACAAGAGAAAGTGCATGCGGGGTTGCCCTCAAATGTATCACCGGGTGATCTCCCCGATCTTACCCTGCATGGACCCTTCAAGGTGTTGAAACTAGGTGTAGCAGAACTCAGTAGCGAATAACGAACTAAGGTTACATTCACAGATATCTAGGTGTAGCCTGAGATGTCCTACAATAGAATGTTTATATATGTGGCACTATCGGGGCTATGGGTGACACCTGCCCGTCGAAGCTCGGCCAGGCGATGCGAGATGCACCTTACCCAGGGTCAGCTATCAGCGCACACACCTTTCCGACACAAGGTCCCTGCTTGTGTTGATCGTAAATGCTATTCGAACATAGCGGTGCTTCTGGTGGCGGTCCTCCGCCACATGCGTCAGATCTCTCAAACCAGTGGCTGCAAACGCTCATGTAGAGTCAAGCAGTGGGAAAGTGACGCCTCAGCGGTCCGTCCCAGAGGACTATAATAAGATTACCTTCATTCCTTTCTCCGCAGGAGCATAGGCCGTCGGTAAGTACACAGTGTGCAAAAGATTATACGAGTAGTTGAAGTTCCTGCACTGGATTTCCGAGACAGAACAGCTTGGTGCTGGCAGCCATTACCTTGCAACACAAGTTCGAGATTTCGGACGAGCTGCAGTTCACACGAAAACGGCTGAACGAAGCAAGGCGTGAATTTTGAGATGGTGCTGAGTCTGGACTCGATTGGCACAGGAAAGGCTGTCAATTATGTTGAGATTGAGAGAGGCTGGTGCCCAGCGAATAACCCTCAAAGTGGATAGGAGCCATGACTCCGTCATGTTTTCATAAGCCGTGAGGGTCCAGGACTACATGGAGAGCAGAGAGAGGCATTGTGTACACGGGAATGTCGGATATATAGCATGCAGCGTGGCCAGAGATGACAGTTTACTTGATGAACTTGGACATGAATTTCCTTCGACCAGATCAGCCGGCACGCGACCCAAAGAGTTTCGCCACTCACCTATGGAATTCCGTGCGTAATAAGTCGTTCACGAACTGACCACTGGGCTTGTCATTGTTTATCGCTTGGTTCTTGAAAATCAGGTCTAGTCCATCATTAGAGCAAAGATAACCTTTCTAAAATACCGAACACACCATCATCCCAGCGCTTCTTCACAGCAAAGGAGCCACCAGAGGGACCAGACGCTCCCTGACCCAACGCGGCTTGCAAGTTGAGCAAAGGATTTGCAGTTGCAATCTCTGCCTCTCGTGCCGCAGCGCTCTGTTCTTGCGTTTCGCGCTCCTTTATGGTAAGGTAAGCTCCTAGAATTCACATTGCACGCATATAGAGGGACGACCGACCTTCCGCCCCTGCTCCTCTGCTCGCTCCTTCTTGATTTTCTCGAGTTCGCGGAGCAATTCGGCCGTCTCGTCCTCCTCATCGTCATCGTCATCCTCGTCCTCCTCTTCATCGCTTGGGACTCATGTTAACTATGGACGCCATCCAGCACGAGAACATACCTCGCCGCTTTCACTGTACCATTTTCCTCTGGCTTCACTTCAACCTCATCATCGTCATCCTTGTCGAGTTCAATAGCCTCTTGTAGTAGCTTCCTTCGCTTGATTTCTTCGGGATTCCTGTCCTCGATTTCGGCGACAGGCGCGTCTGAGCCAACGAAGGCGCCGCCGACAGCCTTGCGCTTTCTCTCCCTTGCTTCTTGTTCCGCCTTCAGCAACTCGGCGCGTAGATCACGTTTCTGGACGTCTGTTGTCGATGTCTGGCCCGGCTGCCTGAACTTTAACTTGGTCTGCGAGGCGACATCGCGAGCTGAAAATTGGCGCGAGCCACTTTTGACCTTGGAGAGGGTTGGTATACACCCCAGAAGTAAAACGGAATTCGGTCACCTCTTTACCCTGAGCGGGGTTCCAGGTTGGGCGATGAGCGGTGGACATAGCGGAAGTTCAGGTTGACTTTTGCCGCTCCCACAGGCGCTCGCACTTGCGCAGGTCTGACCCTGTCGTTATTGAAATATATCAAAGGCATACCAGTAGCTAATTATGACCACAACTTCGCTACTCCCTTTCCACAAATCGCTCCTCTCTGCGATTCATAGCCCAGAAACATCAGACCTACTCCTCCTGGCACGCGGCTTAGGCCTACGAAGGATAGTATGCACGCTCATGCAAATATACGAGTCTCCTCAAAACTTGGTCATCCTCGTCAACGCCACCCCCTCGGAAGAGACTGGAATTGGTGATGAACTGAACATTATGGGTTGCCGTAAACCTGGTTTACGCATTGTTACGTACGAGATGAGTAGCAAAGATAGGTATGAGGTGACTCGGTTGTGTAGGCTTAATTTGACGCAGCCACACCACAGACAAAATCTATATCGAAGAGGGGGCCTAATTTCTATAACATCGCGCATCTTAGTGGTAGACATGCTCCAAGGGGACATCCCCATCGACTTGATCAGTGGTCTCATGGTTCTACATGCCGAGAGGTAGTATTCTTGAGGCACCATCTCGACCTTCCACTCAAGTTCTCACAGGGTCACGCCGCAATCAACCGAGGCCTTTATAATACGACTCTACCGGGAAAAGAATCAGAAAGGGTTTCTCAAAGCGTTCTCTGATCAGCCAGAACATATGACCGCTGGCATGTCTCCACTCAAGGACGTGATGAAGGAGCTTCAAGTCCGAAATGTGCACATATTCCCTCGGTATGCTACGAAATTTTCCTTTGACTTTGACTAAGCCCTAAATATATAAGCTTCCACGAAGATATTAAACAGTCTCTCGAGCGACGGACCGCTGATGTCGTGCAAATAGCAGCCCCTATGACTGAGGTGATGCGAGATATCCACGTCGCCATCATCCAGTGTATCGAAGCCGTCCTCAGTGACTTGAAAAGGAGCAATGGCGATGTAAGGAGCTCTTCTTCATATGTGGCTATGAGCTTGATCGAAGCAGTTGAATCTAGACGACCTGAATGTACACTCGGCATATTTTCAAAATTTCGACATGATCGTTCGACGGCAACTGAACCCAGTCTGGCACCGCGTTGGCGCACGTACGAAACAACTCGTCGGCGATTTGAGTACGCTACGTCAGCTATTGCAGTGAGATTTATCAGTGCTTTCTAGAGATTGTAACCAATCGGCCTCAGGTACCTCCTCAGTTATGATGCCCTTGCCTTCCAAGCGTACATTGAATCCATCATCGCATCTAATTCAACCAATGCAGCTGGAAATCCCAAACACAATAGGAGTGCCTGGTTGTCCTCGGATCCAGCGCACGTCATTTTTCAATCGGCACGTCGAAGATGTTTTGTTTCGTCGACAGTTAAGAAGCCGCGGCCAAATGTCGAAGAAGAGGCTTGGGATGTACTCGACGAGATCCAAGAGACCAATGGGAAGCCCTATCATCCAAAATGGCTACCGTCGAATATCACCCCCGTTCTGGAAGAGCTCCCAAAGTGGGACCTCCTTGCGGAGACACTGTTGGAGATTGAGGGTTACATTACAAATAGCCCGATAGCGTCCAGTTAGCACTTCAGTCCATTGACGTCGTTACGCTGTCTCACTCTTTTGCAAGATCACCCTGGAATGAACACGGTCCTTGTCATGTGCAACTCGGAGCGAACGGCTACACTCATTCGAGACTACCTCTCAATGTTGGATCAGAATGCACCACGGGGACAGAAGGGCCGGAAAGTCATGGAACAGCGGCTAAGGAGTTATCTTTTCTGGAAGGGCAGGCTCACCGATTCGGGGGGGAAGTCTCAACGAGAAGTCGGGCAGTCAGTTTCCGCACCTGAGACTCCCGTGACGGGTGATCAACCCAGCGAAGCTTTGAGGAGAAAGGATGCACTGAGGAAGGAACGGCAAGGGAATCGGAGGAGAGTGAGGGGTGGACCGCCTGGGGTTAAACCATCTGAACGGACTCAAGAACCTGAAGCGAGGGCAGGGGCAATGGGTGGAGAGAGTGTCGTGCAGCACGAGGCCGAACAGCTGGCCGATTTGTGAGTATGCGTTGGTTCCTGTTCTATGACTAAAGTCGTACTGCCGCAGTTTCTCTACGCAAGCACTTCCTACTAATGACCCGGATGAACGAGCAGCATTTCATCCCTTGGAGGAATTTAATGAATACTACGGCCTTGTGCAACCAGAGCAACTGGTCATTGTGCGGTCATACGGCGATGACACAGATGACCAGGTGCTCGCGGAGATACGCCCGAGGTTCATCATTATGTACGAGCCAAATCTAGATTTTGTACGGCGTATCGAGGTTAGTCGTCAATTGGTTCAAGGTGGTTTTTCGCTCATAGGGATAGGTATACCGAGGTTCGATGCCTGGGCTCTCTGTGCGGGTATATGTAATGATGTGGGATACGAGTTCCGAGGAGGATAAGTACTTGGCGGAGGTACGACGCGAGAAGGAGTCCTTTGAGAAGCTCATCAAGGAGCGCGCTGTGAGTCTTTCCAATATATCAGTGGGCCGGTTTATTGACGATATCGCAGAGCATGGTCCTCGTGTTACAAGGGAAACCAAATCCCGCCCAGGATCGTACAGAAGCCATGATTCGCAATATCAGCAGCCGTAATGCGGGTGGAAGGACAACGGTTGCCGACCTTCCATCGGTGGGTTAACGTGGTCCCTCAAGTAGCACCTACTAATATGCCATAGGTTGTCGTCGATTTGCGAGAATTTCGATCGTCACTACCAGGCTTGTTACACGCCAGTAAAATCCTCGTCCAACCCAAGACGCTCACTGTGGGAGACTATGTACTCAGCCCAGATATGGTAGTTGAACGTAAGAGCGTTCCCGACTTAATATCCAGTTTCAACAGTGGCCGCTTGTGAGTAGTCAGGGAACCTGAGCGGATTCGTTTTGACAATCTGGCACAGGTATGCGCAGTGCGAGCTTATGTCTGCACACTACAAAACACCTCTGCTGTTAATAGAATTTGAGCAAGATAAGTCGTTTGCTTTACAGGCGAGTTTGAACTTTACCTACAACCAACTTTTCCTAAAGCACGTTGACAGACATTGATGGGTACGAAGTCGATGGCCAAACCCACAGGGAAATACCCGGTGAAGGGAAAGGCTGCACTGACTGGGGTCGACTCGGATACTATTGAACACACCAGCATTCAATCTAAGCTCGTCCTTCTCACTCTAGCCTTTCCACGACTCCAAATTATCTGGTCCTCCTCACCGTATGCAACGGCAGAGATCTTTGCAGACCTCAAGACAGACAGCCCGCAACCAGATTCGGAAAAGGCGGCTTTGGTAGGCGCAGAGGAAGAAGATGCGGAGGCTTCAGGGATCAATGCGGCTGCCGAGGAACTGTTGCGTGCATTGCCAGGGATCAATGCCAAGAACGTGCGACATATAATGAATTCTGTTGGGAGCATTCGAGAGTTGTGCGAGTTGGACATGGCAGGGGCCCAGGCGATCCTCGGGGTCGAACCAGGGAAAGCTTGCTATGAGTTTATACACCACGGACTTGCAAAATAGATAATTCTACAAATTGCCTGATTTTGGCAGTCCCAAGATTTGAGCGTCATTGTTGTCATAGTTGTCTTCGGCCATTTCTGTGCATCAAAATGCTGCGACTTCCAGCGAGACCGCTGGCACGGCAGCTCGCAGTGCCTCGCGTCCAATCGTTGCCTCATATTAGGTTCAACTCGACTACCCCGCCTGGAGTTCCACCGAGTCGAAAGTTTTCCGTCGTCCGCACTCCATTCTTGCTGGCCAAATACACCGCATACTTAGCGGGCTCAACCGTGGTCGGCATACTCATCGTTGGAGGGGCTATTTTCATCCACGACGCGTTCACGTAGACCATGCCTCCCCCGCCCCTCCACGGCTCTGTCAACTGAGTGCATCCACAGATACTCTGACCTACATGTGGATCGAGTACCCGTCTCACCGTTGGCCCTACGTCCCAAGCTTGGCGGACCCAAGAACCTTCCGGTAGCCTCCGTCGCACTAGAGGACGAGGAATCGGAGGAGAACCGCAAGTTGGCCAGCAAGCCGAAGCTTATTATCGTGGGAGGAGGTTGGGGAGTGAGAGGAGCCATTGAAACCCTGTTTCACGACTGATAAATCTCTAGGCCATTGGTGTCCTGAAAACCCTCCAACCTGGAGACTATCACGTCACGGTTGTATCTCCGGAAACATATAATACCTTTACCCCCCTTCTTCCCTGTACGTGCGTCCTGCTAAATTGAGCACATCACCTGATTCTCGTCTCTCAATAGCTGCCGCTGTCGGCACCGTTCAAGTACGGTCCTTAGTGGAGCCTTTGCGAAAGGTAATCGCTCGAGTTCGTGGTCATTATGTCAATGGATACGCAGTGGACTTGGTCATGGGCGAAAACTTGTTAGAGGTACAAACAAAAACCGTCAACGGAACAACGCGAAATATTTACCTGCCGTACGTCCATCACGTACTTGCACCTTACATGCCACCATTTCTTGCTTATTCTAAGCCGGATCATTGGACTAATTACCCCCTTCAAGCTATGATAAACTTGTGATTGCTGTCGGATCTACTAGTGCGACACATGGTGTAACCGGCCTCGAGAACTGTTTCCAGTTGAAGACGATTAGAGACGCCCAGGCCATTCGCAGGCGGGTTCTAGGTGAGTGAACTCAGGTGCAAGCCACTTTCCGTCTCAAATACGTTTCTAGATAACTTTGAGATAGCATCGCTCCCAACTACAACTGCAGAGGGTAAGAATAACCACCTTAGGCTTTCCTGAAACTAATTCCACCAGAACGGAAACGATTACTTCAATTTGTCGTCTGTGGTGGAGGGCCAACTGGTGTAGAGACCGCAGCGGTAAGTAAACATATCAGCGTCAACCCCTGTTTAAGGAATATTGATGTGTGCCTAGGAAATATACGACCTGTGCCAAGAAGACATTCTAAACTATGTAAGATCGACTCTTTTCCAACTGGAATTTCACTTATAGACTCTAGTACCCCAAAATATGTCGGGAAGAAGTTGGAATCTACGTCATTCAGTCGCGCGACCACATTCTCAACACCTACTCGGAAGGTATCTCCAAGTATGCGGAGGCAAAGTTCAACCGAGATGGCGTTAAGGTGCTTCTCAATGCTCGAGTCAAGGAGGTCCGAAAGGACTGCGTGCGCTACACGGTCAAAGACAAAAACGAGAAGGGTGAGACTGTATTTGCTGAGAAGGATGTGCCCACAAATTTTGTTCTTTGGTGCGACATGACCGTACTTGCGAGACCGTCTCTCAATGCTGACCGAACGACGTAGGTCAACTGGCATTGCTATGAATCCGTTCACCCAAAGGGTTTCTGACCTGTTACCGAATCAAGTCCATAAGAAGGTGCGCACAACTCAATTTGCACGATTCAATGGGCACTCATGACTGCGACTGGTTAGGCTATCGAAGTAGACTCTCAACTTCGTGTCATCGGTGCTCCGTTGGGAACTGTATATGCGATGGGTGATGCCAGCACCATTGAAACCTCGATTGTTGCGCATATCCTCGATTTTGTGGACGAAGCAGACAGGGATAAGAATGGAAAGATCGACTGGGACGAATGGCAGCTCATGGGTGAGTTTCCATTTTCATTGTCGGGGATTAACGCGCTCAGGACAAACTTTCAGTTGCTCGAATCAAGAAGAAGATCCCAATGTCGAGCCAGCACCTTGAGAAAGTTCGAGAGCTGTTTGAAAGATATGACACCGATAAGGATAATTCCCTAGATATAAACGAGCTTGCCGTGCTTCTGAGCGAGATTGGAAACAAGCTCACGGCTCTCCCCGCGGTAATTTAACTCTCCAGATTTCGGGCACCACTAAACTGCTATCAGACGGCCCAAGTGGCATCGCAACAAGGAAAGTATCTAGGAAGGAAACTTTCCAAGATTGCAAAGAAATCGGCCGTCCTCATTGCGAATGGAATCTGCACACCGGAAAGCTGCGATGATGTGGTTTCTCAACCTTTCCGGTACCGCCACCTCGGAAGGTGAGTAGTATTGTCTATTCCTGGCACGGGACATCCTTCTTAGCGGCCCTTAGCTTGGCGTACATCGGTAACGCATCAGTCTTCGACTTCGGGGGATACACGTTCATGGGCGGTCTAGTGAGGGCGAAAAATCGTTCTTCTGTGTATTACTTATCACTCTTAGGCGGCGATGTATGCCTGGCGGAGTATTTACTGGAGCGAACAAGTCTCAATGCGCACTCGTGCCTTGCTCATGGGGGACTGGGTCGCTCGGTTCGTGTGATACGCATTTCGAGCATTTTCGGAATCTGACCGTTCTTTCAGGGGTATATGGGGACGAGATCTCTCCAACCTCGGCTAGGTTTTCTACTGGACACAGCATGCCGGACACACCATTTTTTGCCACATACCAGCCACTTTGTACATGTCCACCTATCTGTGCGAACGATATGGATAATTCTTTCTCAGATGTCTTGATACTGAAATGAGCCAGTAACTGCAACTCGGTTGCTTAAACTTCCAGTGGTCGGTGCGAGGACAGTCATCTTCCGGTCCGCGACGTTGAGGGCAGTACTGTCACGAGACGGGTCAGCACTTCGAACACGCGAGCGAAGGGCTCCCGCTCACATAACGATAAAACCGGCGACGTCTGCATCCAAAATCTCCTCATCGGTTGGGTGACTATCCTCGATAGAGAGCAGTGCAAGGTAGGAGTTGACTACCCCTGAGCCCGGCTGAGATAGATCAAGCAACACAGGCTGTAGCTCCCCTAGTATTCGAGATGCACCGATAGGCAATGCAGATGAGGGTGCAAACGACTCTGAAGACAAGCTCAGTCGGCCATCCACGGCGGGGTCATAGTCAGAACACATGCCTTGCCCAATACGATAGATCTTGATGTCATCGAAAGAGAGGACTGTGGAATATGGTGTCAAGGTCAGGTCCTTGGAGGCTTCGCCCCCAAACTGTAACTCGTCTGCGTGCGCGGCCAATGAAGGCGGAAGCTTGAGTGGCGTGCCGTAGAAGTAGTGCCGAAGCTGGTAAGACTGGATGCGGTCCCGATACGCCATGTCCAAATCACTAACACCGCCTGATTTTGGAATCTTGATGATCTGAATCTTGCGGGGGTAAGATCCATCGAACAGCTTTTGCATCTCGACACTCAATCTCTCATTTCCAATCACAATGATCACATTGACTAGCATGTAGTCAGGGAACAACGCGGAGACGGATCAGAAGGGCTTACCCTGAAATGCCTGGACACACGTTTTCACAAGGAGGTGTTTATCGTCTCCAGGGGCTGCAGCAAAGTTACCAGGCGTATCTATGACGAGCCCCGATCCTCGCGCTATGCCGGTTCTTTATGAGGGAAGCCTGGCTACGGGGTGGAACAAACATACACAAGTCATCGACACCAAACCTTTCACCTACCTCCTCTCCCAGCACCCGTATCAATCGGTCTAGCAATGGGGGGTTCTTCCGCAAATCTACGTAACCAAACCAGTGGACGACAGGCATTAGTTGCGAGGAGGACAAGGCTGTTGGTGCAGAAGTTGCGGCGATTCCCAGTGGGTTAGCTGGTGTGGCGGTCGGAATAGGCGTGTCGATTGCACATGCGGAGATTGTTCCAGGAATTGTAAAGCCCCCCTGCGCAATGCTCCATAAGTGGAGGACAACCGAGTAACCTAGGAACATACATCACCCGGGTCTAAATTGACGGTGAGTGGGTACGCTGGAGTTGGTCCACGCACGGCGTAGTTGGTCAGGATTTTGCACGCAGTTGTCTTGCCAGAGCTTTCCGGACCCACAACAAGGACGCGAGGGGGTTCGACTCCATAATGACTTGCCTCATCGTCAGGGTTGGGAGCAGCGCCTCGCTTGCTGCGATGGGCTCTTACGCGCATTTGTTCGAGAAGTAGGTGGAGGTTGGCGTAAGCGGTCATAGTGGTTTCTTCAGAGACATACTCGGTTGCAGTCTTGCCTGTAGCTTGGAGGAGCACCAGTGGAGTCAGGCCAGGGACCCAGGGCCGGAGGGCGAGGACAACTCATCTCGAGAGAGCAGCCTTCCCAGCTGTAGATCGCCGCTTTGCATTCTTGTGAGAAGACATAAGTCCTCCCAGGAGCTAGTTCTGAACCATACATCTCTGCGTTGCCCGCCACGACCTGATCGGGACCGTTACACCTACACCCATGGGCAATGCTTTGGACTTGGAACGCACGCGGATTGCGATTGGGGCACCAGCCTCTAACTCGAAGCGGAACTCAGATTCCTTTGGGAGCTTAATCTCTCTCACATGCTCGGGGCGTTCGTTCATCGTCCAGCACACTTCTGGTGGTTGCGGTACAAGGGTAGAAGGCGTGCAACTCGAGGCCTGCGTAGCCCCCATGTCCCAATGTCGCCCGGTTATCAACCCGTCTCCGTTCATTACGAGGATGGTTTGAGACTGTCCATTTGACTCCAACAGCAAAGTGATCCGCCCGCCTTGCTGGTGCGGCGGGACGAATGACAAAACGCTGGCCTGAAACGCTCGAGATTACCACTAATGCCGGGTGCCCTGACGCATGGTGTGGGTTTTGAATCAATCAAACCCTTGGTCCTAGTCGCACCCCACACGAACCTCGCCGCTACAACGAGGCCGGCGTGCAATCGCCACGGTCGGTCCGATACGGTGAAAATGTAACCCGACCACAACTCGGTCGGGCTGTGATAGGTCTACCTGACGGCAAGTAGCAGGCTGCAAAGGCGCGGCTTTCATAACATAAAGAGGCCTCCGATCTACCATCGATGCCTCATCATGCCACCACCGCGCCCAATGCCAGCTCAACAAGCTACCGATAATAGACCTATCCGGTACACTGAGCGGGTTGGTGTTTTCTGGGATGTGGAGGTAATCTCCCTTTCCCTTGAATGTTTTGTTTGCTGACGTATCATGGGTTTAGACATGCGGTATACCCCCTTCTATGCAAGCTTATACTACTATCACAAATATTTCCCACAAGTGCACTTCGTACGGAGCCCTCACGACCTTCCGAGCTTACCTCGAACGAAACGATGGACTTAACCCGCCAGCTCACACTCGAGATGTACTGACACTACATGGTGTGACACTCTTGCAATACCCTCAGGCGACGCGGGCCTCCAACTTCGAGAAGCTCCTTATTACCGATCTATTCACCTTTGCCCTGGATAATCCTGCGCCATCGACCATCGTCTTGATCACCAACGCAGAGCTATCTACCTATCCTATCTCGGCGCTACGTAACCGCCACTTCAAAATTATCCTCGTGTCCCAATATCCCCTGGCCTTCCAGGGTCTGGCCGCACAAGCCAGTGAAGTGGTGGAATGGAGTCATTTCTTGGGTCGTCCCCGAGAATCTAGGGTGATTGCGCCGTCATCCCCTAGCCCTACACAATCCAGTGCCTCCGTTTCCTCCCGGATCACAACTGCCAGACCCTCCCCAAGGACCACAAGCGTGGATCTGTTGACGCAGTCTCCCCGACACTCAACAGTCCAACCTCCACATTCCATGGGGACCACTAGCAATCCTACCACCTTCTCTCCCTTGCGACAGCCTCTCTCTACACCGAGCACTTTCAACCCCTTTATGGGTGGTTTAGGCTCCAGGCTTCCTGCAAGCCGCACACCCTGGTCCACCTCAACAATCTTCCCAAGCTCCTTGGGCACAGGGACTTGGGGCCAAAGTACGATTACTCAGCAGCATCAGCCGCAGCAGCCGAGCTTTGCTGGTGGTAACATATCTGGACGTGGACCCCACCACCTTCATTCTGCCGAATCTACCCAAGGGCTGCGTGGCCCGGTTCCCGAGCTCTCATATCTCCAAACCCAAACACACCCCGACCTCAATACTGCGATGAGCATGAGTTCAACCTCACCGGTTGAAATGCAACCGCAGCATGTATACCAACCATCACGACCCCAACAGCTACCCCAACAGCTACCTCAACAGCTACCCCAACAGCTACCCCAACAGCTACCCCAACAGCTACCCCAACAACCCCAACAACCCCCTCGCAGTTTCGATCTCCTTATTTCGATCCTTCGTGAGTTTCGTTCAGAGAACAAGAGGCAGCCCTACCGAAGCAAGGTAGGGTCTGAGCTTGTACAGCGAGACCGGATGGTCTACCAGCGCACTGGTGTTGCTGGTTTCAAGGAGTACGTCGGAATTGCCGAATCGTTGGGGATTGTACGTCTGGGCGGCTCTGGAAGTCCAGGAAAGGAATGGATTGAACTGCTCATTGACTGATAGTTGAGCCTACTATTTGATTACGAACACTTTTCGCTGGACGTCCAGTTCTTGATTAGCTCACATATCTCTCGATGATATATGGACATTTCTAGACTATTTGGCTATCGTGTGTTGCAAAGCCTAGTGCTTTGGTACATTGTACAAGGAGCATTGTAGCGTTGCGGACGTTATGCTATATGTCTTCTATGCTTACCTCTTCCATGGATGTGAACCTCTAACTGTGCAAGTGTCTGTTAAGCGCTGCAACCACTGATGTTGCCGAGGAATTA
>Ga0307513_10003547_pt1 | contig 21108 bp, 2 predicted proteins | sample 15_EM_MG_FD_202174 | JGI IMG/M metagenome (GOLD analysis project Ga0307513, IMG submission 202174) | Populus trichocarpa ectomycorrhiza microbial communities from riparian zone in the Pacific Northwest, United States - 15_EM | ecosystem: Host-associated > Plants > Roots > Unclassified | place...
GTGGTGCACTCGGCGATCGCGCTGCTGGACAAGAGCCTGGCGCAGATGGAGGAAGATCGGTTCCGGACGAGCCTCGCGGCCAAGGTGAACGTGAGCGTGCGGGTGGCGCAGGTGTTCGCGCAGGAGGCGCTGGACTTCGTCGCGGTGTTCTCGTCGATGCAGAGCTTCTCGAAGGTCGCCGGGCAGAGCAACTATGCGGCGGGGTGCACGTTCCTCGACGGGTTTGCGAGCCGGCTGGCGCTGGAGTGGCCGAGCGCGGTCAAGGTCATGAGCTGGGGCTGGTGGGGCAGCGTGGGGATCGCGGCCACGGAGAACTACCGGGCGCGGATGGCGCAGGTCGGCGTCGGCTCGATCGAGCCGGAAGAAGGCATGGCGGCGGTGGAGCAGCTGCTCGCGAGCCCGGAACCGCAGCTCGCGTTCCTGAAGATCCTCGAGCCGAGCCAGGCAGTGCGCGGCGACCGGCTCACGCAGGTCACGCAGCGCTTGCCCGCGCTGGTGTGCCACCTGTCGTCGAGTACGCAGCGCGTGCTTGCCGTGAGAGACCCACAGGTCACCGCGGTCTTCGAGGAGCTACAACGGGATTCGGCACAGTTGCTGTTCAGCCAGCTGCAATCGCTGGGCTTGTTCGTGGAGGCGCGCAGCTCGATCGGCGGCTGGGAGCGCCGGGTCGGGTTGTCGAAGCTGTTCAGTCGCTGGCTGCAAGAGACGCTCCGCATCCTCGAGCAGCAGGGCTATCTGCGCATGGATGGCGACGTCTGCACGGTCGCCGACGCGGAGCGCCTGGACAACGCGGCGCTGTGGGCCGGGTGGGATGCGCGCAAGGATCGCCGGTTCGCGGATCCGCAGCTCGGCGCGCACGCCCGTCTGGTCGACGCCACGCTGCGGGCGTTCCCCGCGATCCTCAGCGGCAAGCGCGCGGCGACCGATGTCCTGTTCCCCGATTCGTCGATGGCGCTGGTCGAGGGCATCTACAAGCACAACGCCGTCGCCGACTACTTCAATGCCGTGCTGGCCGACGCGCTCGTCGAGTACCTCGAGGCCCGGCTGCATCACGATCCTGGCGCGCGGCTGCGCATCCTCGAGATCGGCGCAGGCACGGGCGGGACGAGCGCGGGGATCTTCCAGCGACTCGCGCCTCATCAGCGCGCGATCACCGAGTATTGCTATACCGATCTATCCAGGGCGTTCTTGATGCACGCCGAGGAGGCGTACGGTCCGAGCGCGCCGTACCTGGCGACCCGGATCTTCAACGTCGAGCAGCAGCTCGCGCCCCAGCGGATCGAGGCCGGGACCTACGACGTCGTGATCGCGGCCAACGTGCTGCACGCGACCAAGCAGATGCGGACGACGTTGCGCAATGCCAAGGCCGCGCTCAAGGGCCACGGCGTGTTGTTGCTCAACGAGCTCAGTGACAACACGTTGTTCGCGCACCTGACGTTCGGATTGCTGGAAGGGTGGTGGCTCTACGAAGATGCCGAGCTGCGTATTCCAGGCTCGCCGGCGCTGTCGCCCGAGAGCTGGCGCCGGATCCTGGCCAACGAGGGCTTCCGATCCATCCTGTTCCCCGCCAGCGCGGCGCACGACTACGGGCAGCAGATCATCGTGGCCGAGAGCGATGGCGTCATCCGGCAGCCTCGGGCTGGTGAGCCACGCGCCGCCGCGAGGACAGCGACGCGAGAGCCGGCCGCGGTGGTCGAAGCTCGCCCGGTCGAAGCTCGCCCGCCGGCCGTGGCGCCACCCGCGCCACGTGCATCGAGCGCCGAGCCGCGGCGCGAGCTGGCGGATGTGAGCAGCATCATCCGGGCCGCCATCGGCCAGGCGCTGAAGATCGCGCCAGGCCGCATCCAGGAAGGCGTCAGCTTCTCCGAATACGGCGTGGACTCCATCGTTGGCGTCAGCCTGATCAAGGAGATCAACCAGCGCCTCGGGCTCCAGTTGCCGACCACGACGCTGTTCGACTACCCGACGCTCAAGAGCTTGACGAAGTACGTGACGCAGGAGCCGGGCGCTGCGCCCAGGTCGGCGCAAGCGGCACAGACCGAGCCGTCGGTGGCTTCCGTCGGCGCGCGGAGCTCCGCGCGATCCACGCGCAGGACCCTCGCCGCGGAGGCGCCGGCAAAGGCGGCGCGCGTGGAGCCAGTGAGCGCGGGCGGCGCGACGTACCACCGCGTGGTGGTGAGCGGTCCTGGCCAGGTCGACGATCTGGAGATCACGCAATCCCCGGTGCCGCGGGTCGGCGAGCACGAAGTCCAGATCGCGGTGGCGGCGTTCTCGCTGAACTTCGCGGATCTGCTGTGCGCGAAGGGCCTGTACCCGACGATGCCGCCCTATCCGTTCACGCCCGGCGTCGAGATCAGCGGCACGGTGGTCGATGTCGGCTCGGCGGTGCGCTCGGTGACGCGAGGCGAGCCGGTGCTCGCGTTGATGGGCGCGAGCCTGGGTGGGCACGCGACGGTGGTGACCTGCCACGAGTCGCAGGTGACGGCGATTCCCTCGGGGCTCTCGCTCGAACAGGCGTGCGCGCTGCCGGTGGTGGCGATCACGATGATCGACGCGTTCCACAAGGCGCAGCTCCAGCCCGGCGAGAAGATCCTGATCCAGACGGCGACGGGCGGCACGGGGCTGATCGCGGTGCAGCTCGCGAAGCACCACGGCGCGGAGATCTACGCGACCGCGGGGTCGGCGCGCAAAGTGGAATACCTGCAGCGGCTCGGGGTGGCGCACGCGATCAACTACGTGGCGCAGGACTTCGAGCAAGAAGTGGATCGGCTGACGAACGGGCAGGGCGTCGACGTCGTGATCAACACGCTGTCCGGCGACGCGATCCAGAAAGGCCTGAACTGCCTGGGCAGCGGGGGGCGCTATATCGAGATCGCGATGACGGCGCTGAAGTCTGCGCGCAATATCGATCTGTCGGTGCTGAGTGACAACCAGACGTTCTACAGCGTGGACTTGCCCAGGCTGGCGCGGAGCCGGCCGGAGCGACTGGCGGAGTACCGGCGAGAGATGCTGGAGCTGGTGGATCGAGGCGTCATCACCGCCACGCTGAGCGACGTGGTGCCGTTCGACCAGATCCGGACCGCGTACCGGCAGCTGGAGCGCCGCGAGAACATCGGCAAGGTCGTGGTGACCGTGCCCGAGGCGTATCGCTACCAGCGGGAGAGCCGTCCGCAGCCGAGCGCGGTTGTTGCGAGCGCCGTGACGCCGAGGCCGGGGGCGCGCGAGCCCATCGCGATCATCGGCATGAGCGGCCGGTTCGCGACGGCGGACACGGTGGCGGAGCTGTGGAACGGGCTGGCCGCCGGCCTGGAGCTGACGGACCCGGTGACGCGGTGGAAGCTGGGCGAGCAGCTGGCAGGCGTGCTGGGCGCAGACGAGGCGTATTGCGAGCGCGGCGGGCTGCTGCGTCAGATCGATCGGTTCGATGCGGAGTTCTTCAACATCTCGGGGCTGGAAGCGACGTACATGGATCCGCACCAGCGCCTGTTCCTCGAGGAGGGATGGAAGGCGCTGGAGGACGCCGGCTACGTCGGCGAGAGCATCGAGGCGCGGCGGTGCGGCGTCTACGTGGGATATGCGGGCAGCGACTATTCGGAGCTGCGCGACAAGCAGGCGCCGGCGCAGGCGTTCTGGGGCAACGCGAGCTCGCTGATCTCGGCGCGGGTCTCGTACCACCTGAACCTGGTGGGGCCTGCGATCACGGTCGACACGGCGTGCTCGGGCTCGATGGTGGCCGTGCACATGGCGTGTCAGGGGCTGTGGAGCGGCGAGATCGAGCTCGGGCTGGCGGGCGGCGTGCACGTGCAGTGCACGCCGGCGTTCTACGTGCTGTCGAGTCGGGCGGCGATGCTGTCGCCCCAGGGCCGCTGCTATGCCTTCGATGATCGGGCGGACGGGTTCGTGCCGGCCGAGGGCGTGGGCGCCCTGGTGCTGAAGCGGCTGAGCGATGCGCAGCGCGACGGCGATCATATCTACGGCGTGATCCGCGGCTCGGGCGTCAATCAGGACGGCGCGACCAATGGCATCATCGCGCCGAGCGCGCTGTCGCAAGAGCGGCTGGAGCGGGAGGTCTACGACGCGTTCCAGATCCACCCGGAGCAGCTTCAGATGATCGAGGCGCACGGCATGGGCTCCGCCCTGGGCGATCCCATCGAGTGGCGCGCGCTGAGCAATGCGTTCCGTCGGGACACCTCGAAGACCCAGTTCTGCGCCATCGGGTCGATCAAGACGAACCTGGGCCACGCGGCGGCCGCCTCGGGCGTGGCGGGCATCTTCAAGATCCTGCTGGCGCTCCAGCATCGCCAGATGCCGCCGTCGTTGCACTTCGAGCACGGCAATCCGCACATTGACTTCGACGGCAGTCCGTTCTTCGTCAACACGACCTTGCGCCCGTGGGAGGCCGTCCCAGGCCGGCCGCGTTGCGCGGCGGTGAGCTCGTTCGGGCTCAGCGGCACCAACGCACACATGGTGATCGAGGAAGCGCCGGTCGCGGAACGCTCGCACGTGGAGCGCCCCGGCTATCTGATCGTGATCTCGGCGCGCAGGGCGGAGCAGCTCCGAGCACAGGCCGACCAGCTGGTGCAGCATTGTGCAGCCAACCCGACACTCGATCTCGGCGACACGAGCTTCACGCTGCTGATGGGCCGCAAGCACTTCGAGCATCGCCTGGCGTGCGTCGTGCGCAGCGCGCAGGAGCTGGCCGTCCTGCTCACAACCTGGCTGGACACCGGCGCGACGTCGCAGGTATTCGTCTCACCGCCGGACGCCGAAGCGCACCCCGAACAGCTCGCGCTCAGACGCTACGGCGAGCAGTGCATCGAGGACTGCGGCCAGGGTGGACCGGACGACGCTTATCTCGAGCGCCTGTCGACCCTGGCAGATCTCTATTGTCGCGGCTATGCGCTGAGCTTCGGCCGGCTGTTCGCCGAGGGCGGGTACGCGCGCCTCAGCCTGCCGGTCTATCCGCTGGCGCGGGATCGGTACTGGATCGACGCGAGCCCGCCGAGCGCCGCGGCGTCGTCGGCGCGGCCCACCGTGCACGAGGTCGTGAGCGATCGCGCGCCTGCGCCCACCGGACACCCGCCCGACGCGGTCCACGATCATATCGTCCAGTTCCTGACCCGGGAGCTGGGGATCGCGCCGGCCCGGGTCCATACGAACCGCAAGCTGCACGAGCTCGGCCTCGACTCCTTGATGGGGCGTCGCCTGGTGCGCTCCCTGGAGGATCAGTTCTCGGTGCACATCACCGGCAAGCAGCTCCTCGACAACCCGACGATCGGAGCGCTGTCGGCGCTCGCCACGCGGATGCTGCCGAGCAACGGCAAGTCGATGTCACCGCACCTCCTGCAAGCGGAGCCACCAGCCGCGGAGCGCCTGACCAACGGGGCGCTGGACGTCGAGCGGATGATCGCACTGATCGAACAAGGATCGATTGTATGATGCAGCTCGACGACGTCCTGAAGGCCTATCGTTCGGGCAGCCTGTCGGCCCCGCAAGCGCTCGAGCAGCTTCGCGCGGCGCGACCGACGCTGCCGCCGTATCCGCTGTCCGACGGCCAGCGCGGGCTGTGGGTGCTGGAGAAGTCGGCCTCCGGCGAGAGCGGCTACAACGTGCCCGTCGCGTTCCGCGTGCGTGGCCGGCTCTCGGTGGAGCGGCTGCACGCGGCGTGTGAGTTTCTCTGGTCGCAGCACCCGGTGCTCAGGACGGTGATCGAACAGGCGGACAGCGTGCTGCAGCAGCGGATCGCGCCACGGACCTCCGTGCCGTGGAGCGTCGAGGCCAGCGCGCCCGCGACCGACGACGCCCTGCGGGCGTATCTGCGCGACCAGGCGAAGACGCCCTTCGTGCTGGAGCAGGGCCCGCTGCTCAGGATCCATGTCGTCCGGCGCTCGTCGGACGAGCACATCGTGCTGTTCGTGATTCACCATCTGGTGTTCGATGGCACGTCGCTGGGTGTGCTGCTCCGGACAGTCCTGGGCGCCTATGACCAGCTGCAACGCGGTGAGCGGCTGATTCCGGTCGTCCTGCCCGCCAGCTATCGCGACTTCGTGGCGTGGGAGCACGCGATGCTCGAGAGCCCCGCCGGTCAGGCGCATCGCGCCTACTGGCTGCAACAGCTGGCCGGCGATCTACCCGTGCTCGCGCTCCCGACCGATCAGCCGCGCGCGACGCACGCGAGCGTGGCGGGCCGCACCCACGTGCGCGTGGTGTCCGGCGAGCAGGTCCAGCGGATTCGCGCGGTGTGCGCCGAGCTCGACGTGAGCATGAGCGTCGTCCTGCTCGGCGTCTATCAGCTGCTGCTGCACCGCTATACCGGCGAGACCGATATTGTCGTCGGAGTTCCCACCGCGGGCCGGCCGCAAGCCCGGTTCGACGATCTGATCGGCTACTTCGTCAACGTGATCGCGCTGCGCCATCGGATCGCGGGTGGTGACGCGTTCGCCGCGTGGGCGCGCTCGCTGCAGTCGACCCTGGTGGAGGGGCTGGACCACGCCAGCTATCCATTTGCCAGGGTCGTGCGCGATCTGCGGATCGAGCGCCGGCAACCGCGCGCGGCGATCTTCCAGGTGGCGTACGAGTACCAGAACGCGAGCATGTTGACGCCGGGAGGGCTGCGGGCGGCCTCGCCGGACGGCCTCGTGATCGAGGCGGTCGAGGGCCTTCACCAGGAGGGCGAGTACGAGCTGGTGCTCGAAGTAGTCGAGCGCGCGACCGACCTGGCGCTCCACTTCAAGCACGACGCGAGCCTGTACGCGGAGACGACGATCGCCAGGATGGCGGACCACTACCTGAACCTCCTGCAGCAAGTGCTCGAGCAGCCCGGCCTGCCGCTGTCGGCGTATGCGCCCATGACGGTGGCCGAGTCGCGCCAGGTGCTCGAGTCATGGAACGCGACCGCGGCGGCGTATCCGCGCGATCGCGGCATTCACGAGCTGTTCGCCGAGCAGGCGCGGCGGACGCCCCAGGCGACCGCGGTGACGTTCGACGGCCAGCAACTCACGTATCGCGAGCTCGACGAGCACAGCGATCAGCTCGCGCGGCAGCTGGGCCGCGACGGCGTGCGCGCGGGCGATCGCGTCGCGCTGTGCGTCGAGCGCTCGCTCGATCTTCCGATCGGCCTGCTCGGGATCCTCAAGTCGGGCGCGGCCTACGTGCCGCTCGATCCGACGTACCCGCGCGATCGCCTCGCCTACATGCTGACGGACAGCGGCGCGCGGGTCGTGGTCACCCAGTCGCGGCAGCTGCACCTGTTCGCAGGCGCTGCGCTGAGGACCGTGTGCCTGGACGACGTGCCTCGCTTGCAGGACACCGCCGCGCTGCCGGCGCCCGCGCGTGGCGATGCGCTGGCGTATGTCATGTACACGTCCGGCAGCACCGGGCGGCCCAAGGGCGTGATGATCTGCCATCGGGCGGTGGTCAACTTCCTCGCCTCGATGGCGCGCGCGCCCGGCCTGGACGCGCAAGACCGGCTGCTGGCCGTGACGACGTATAGCTTCGACATCTCCGGTCTGGAGATCTATCTGCCGCTCGTGACGGGAGCGGAGTGCCATATCTGCAGCACGGAGCATGCGCGTGACCCCAAGCTGCTCGCGCAGGAGATCGCGCGCGTCCGGCCCACGGTGATGCAGGCGACGCCGACGACCTGGTCGATGCTGGTACGGATCGGTTGGCAGAATCGCGAGGGCGTGAAGATCTTGTGTGGCGGAGAGGCGCTGCCGCAGGCGCTGCGCCAGCACTTCGTCCGCAGCGGCTGGGACGCCTGGAATCTGTATGGCCCGACGGAGACGACGATCTGGTCGACGATCGAGCGGATCACCGCGGCCGACGGCGGCTCGATCGGCAGACCGATCGCGAATACTCGGATCTATATTCTCGATGCGTATCGACAGGCGGCCGCGGTCCTGGTGCCGGGCGAGCTGTGCATCGCCGGGGACGGGCTCGCCGCGGGCTACCTCGATCAGCCGACGCTGACCGCGGAGAAGTTCGTCGCCGACCCGTTCCGGCCGGGCCACAAGATGTACCGGACGGGCGACCTGGCGTGCTGGCGTCCCGACGGCACGATCGAGTATCTCGGCCGCGGTGATGGCCAGGTGAAGGTGCGCGGGCACCGCGTGGAGCTCGGCGAGATCGAGGCGCGGTTGGCCGGATATCCCGGGATCTCCGGCTGCGCAGTGGTCGTGTGCGAACGGGACGACCACGAGTATCTGGCCGCGTGTTGCGTGCTGGCCGGCCCGCTCGACCTGACCTCGACCGCCACCGTGCGCGCGCTGCGCGAGTATCTGCAGGCGGGGCTGCCCGACTACATGGTCCCGTCGAGGTTTCTGGGCGTCACGGCACTGCCGCTCACGCCCAACGGCAAGCTGGATCGCAAGCGGCTGGCGGAGATCGCGACCGCGGCGCAGCGCACGGTGGAGCAGGTCGTTGCTGCCTCGGCGCCTGCCTCGGCGCCTCCGTCGAGCGCGGGCGCGCCGGAAGCGGACTCGGAGATCGTCGAGCGGGTGCGCCGCATCTGGCAGCGTGTGCTGGGAAGCGCCGGCATGGGGCTCGATGACGGCTTCTTCGATCTGGGCGGAGACTCCGTCATGGCGGTGACGGTCGCTGCTCGGATCGAGAGCGAGTTTGGTTGCGCGTTCGGCGCGACCGAGATGTTCCGCTTTGGCACGATTCGCCGGATCGCCCGCCACCTGCAGGGGCCGCAACCAGCGCCCCGGATGCCAGCGCCGCCGGAGCCGGCTCCCATCGCGAGCGCGCCCCGTGTAGCGTCGTCGAGCGGGTCCGCGGATGATCGGGATTGCGTGGCCATCATTGGCATCTCCTGCCAGTTTCCGGGCGCCAATGACCACAGGCAATTCTGGAGCAATCTCGTTCACGGCGTCGAGAGCATCCAGCGTCTGTCGCCCGAGGCGCTGGCGCGCGCGGGCGTCCCGGCGAGCACGCTGGCGGACGCCAACTACGTGCCAGTGCAGGCGACGATCGACGGGACGCAGTTCTTCGACGCCGAGTTCTTCAAGGTCTCGCCGCGCGACGCCGAGCTCATGGATCCGCAGCTCCGGCTCCTGCTGCAGCATGGCTGGAAGGTCGTGGAGGACGCAGGCTATGCCGCGCGCGCGATCCCCGAGACCGGTGTCTGGATCGCCACCAGCCGTAGCGACTATGCGACGCGCGCGCACGGCACCCGGGGCGCGGCGACGGGGGTGCTCGGCAGCATGCACGAGCATGTCCCGTGGCTGCTCGCGCAGAGCGGCACCATTCCGACCATGATCTCGCATCGCCTGGGCTTCAAGGGCCCGAGCCAGGCGGTGCACGCCAACTGCTCCTCGTCGCTGGTCGCGATCAACGCGGCGTATCGCAGCCTGATGGGTGGCGAGACGAAGTATGCGCTGGTCGGCGCCGCGACGATCTTTGCCGGCGACAGCCTCGGCTACGTGCATGAAGCCGGGATGCCGTTCTCGAGCGACGGCCACGTCAGGACCTTCGACGCCGCGGCGGACGGCACGGTCGGCGGCGAAGGCGTGGCGGTCGTGCTGCTCAAGCGCGCCGCGGACGCGATCGCCGATGGCGACCACATCTACGCCTTGATCCGCGGCGTGGCCGTGAACAACGATGGCACCGACAAGGCTGGGTTCTACGCACCCAGCGTGGAAGGCCAGACCGACGTCATCGTCAAGGCGCTGCAGGTGGCGAACGTGGACGCGCGGTCGATCGGCTACGTGGAGGCGCACGGAACGGCGACGGCGCTGGGCGACCCCATCGAGGTCCAGGCGATCAGCGCCGCGTACCGCCGCTACACGGCGGACACGGAGTTCTGCGGCATCGGCTCGGTCAAGACCAATATCGGACACGTGGATACCGCCGCGGGGCTCGCGGGGCTGATCAAGGTCGCGCTGAGCCTCGAGCACGGCGAGCTGCCGCCGACCTTGCACTATCGCCAGCCCAATCCTCGACTCGCGTTGCGAGAGTCGCCGTTCTACGTCGTCGACCAGCGCAGGCCATGGCGCCAGGACGCCGGCGCGCGTCGAGCGGCGGTCAGCGCGTTCGGCATCGGCGGCACCAACGCGCACGCGATCCTCGAGGAGGCGCCCGCCGCGCGACGCGACGCCGCGGCGAGTGATCGGCCGGCCCTGATCGTGCTGTCGGCCCGCACCGCCGAGCAGCTCCGGGACCGCGCGGACCAGCTGCTGGCCTGTGTCTCGACGTCACAGCCCGCCGAGCGCGAGCTGTTCGATATCGCCTATACCCTGCAGGTCGGCCGCGACGCGATGGAGCATCGCGTGGCCTTCACGGCGGCGTCCGTGCAGGTGCTGCGCGACCGCCTCCGCACGTTCGTGGAGGGTGGCGACGAAGGCCTCTACCGGGGAGAAGCACACAAGGACAAGGAGACGTGGGCCGCGCTCACCGGAGATGAGGAGTTCGCCGAGACCATCGAGAAGTGGCTGCGACGCGGCAAGCACGAGCGGCTGCTCGAGCTGTGGGCCAAGGGCGTGCCGGTGGACTGGGCGAAGCTGTATGCGCCGGGCGGATCGTACGCGCGCCCGCGGCGCGTCAGCCTGCCGGGCTATCCGTTTGCAAAGCAGCGACACTGGCTCGAGCCGACGCCGGTACGCGCCACGGCCGAGGTGACGAGTGTGCTGCATCCGCTGGTGCAGCGGAATACCTCCGACCTCAAGGAGCAGCGCTTCTCCTCCACGTTCGACGGAACAGAATTCTATCTCCATGACCACGTGGTGAACGGCCGCAAGATCCTGCCGGCCGTGTGCTACCTGGAGATGGCGCGCGTCGCGCTGGAGCGCAGCGCCGGGCCGCGCGATGGGCACGACGCCGTCGTGGTCCTGGAAGACGTGGTGTGGATGCGGCCGGTGGTCGTCGATGGGGCCAAGGACGTCCACGTCGGCCTGCGCGAACGGGAGGACGGCGAAGTCGAGGTCGAGATCTACTCGGACGATCTTCACGCCCAGGCTCGGGCGCGGCTGGTCGACGCCGGCGCGCTCGACGCGGAGCGGTTCGACGTCGAGGCCCTGCGCGCGCGCTGCCACGAGGTCATCGACGGTGCGCTGTGCTACGCGACGTTTCGCGCCGTGGGGGTCGAGTACGGCCCGGCGCATCAGGGGATCACCCGCATCCATGCCGGTGTCGACAGCGATGGCCAGCCATTCGCGCTGGCGCACGTGACGTTGCCTGTCTGCGTGCGCGAGACGCGCGATCGCTATGTCCTGCATCCGAGCATGCTCGATTGCGCGTTGCAGGCCACGATCGGGCTGTCGAGCTCGGCGCGGCTCGAGCCAGGTCTGCCGTTCGCGCTGGAGCGGCTGGAGATCCTGGGGCGCAGCCCCGACGTGGCATGGATCGTCGTCCGGCCGAGCGTCGAGTCATCCGGGAGTGTGCGCAAGCTGGACATCGAGATCTGCGACGAGCAAGGCCGGGTGTGCGTGCGCATGCTTGGATTCAGCGCGCGCGCGATCGCAGGAGCGCTGGAGTCGCCGGCGCCGGCCGCGTCGGGCCAGACGATGTTGCTGACGCCGCGCTGGGAAGCCCGACCGCTGCCGGAGCTGCCGGCCTGGCCGGTCGCATCGAGCCGTGTGGTGCTGATCGGCGGCACCGCGCAACAGCAGCAACCGTGGCGTCAGCGATATGCGCAGTTGCAGGTCGTGCCGATCGCGGCCGACGCGGCGGTCGAGCGCATCGCCGACGCGCTCAGGGCGCACGACGGGGTCGATCATGTGGTGTGGCTGGCGCCCGCGAGCGCGCCGGGCGCGGTGACGGACGAGGCGCTCATCGTAGGACAGGAAGCCGGCGTCCTCGGGCTATATCGATTGATCAAGGCGCTGTTGCTGCTGGGCTATGGCGAACGTTCGCTGGGATTCACGGTGGTGACGTGGCAGTGCCAGGCGGTCGATCGCCGCGAGCAGGCCGATCCGACGCACGCGGGGGTACACGGCCTGGTCGGCTCGCTGGCGAAGGAATACGAGGGATGGCAGGTGCGACTGGTGGACGGGCAGCCAGAGGACGACAGGTTCGTCGAGGAGGTGCTGCACGTGCCCGCGGATCCGGCCGGCGACGCGTGGGCGTACCGGGCGGGCGAGTGGTACCGGCAACAGCTGATCGCGTGCGAGCTCCAGGGCGTCCCGACGGCGCCGTACCGGCAGGGCGGCGTGTACGTCGTGATCGGCGGCGCGGGCGGCCTCGGCGAGGTGTTCAGCGAGCATGTGATCCGGAACCACGGTGCGCGGCTGGTGTGGCTCGGCCGCAGCACGATGAGCGCGGCGATCGACGCCAAGATCGCGCGGCTGGCGACGCTGGGGCCGGCGCCGAGGTACCTCGCGTGCGACGCGGCGGACCGCGACAGCCTCGAGCAGGCCTACCGGCGGATCAAGGCCGAGCACGGGCAGATCCACGGCGTGGTGCACGCCGCCGTCGTGCTGCTGGACAGGAGCCTGGCGCAGATGGAGGAAGATCGGTTCCGGGCGAGCCTCGCGGCGAAGGTGAATGTCAGCGTGCGGCTGGCGCAGGTGTTCGCGCGGGAGGCGCTGGACTTCGTGGTGCTGTTCTCGTCGCTGCAGAGCTTCGCGAAGGCAGCGGGCCAGAGCAACTACGGCGCGGGTTGCACGTTCCAGGACGCGTTCGCGAGCCGCCTGGCGCTGGCGTGGCCGAGCGCGGTCAAGGTCATGAACTGGGGCTACTGGGCGGTCGGGACTGTCGCCTCGGAAGGCTACCGGACGCGGATGGCGCAGCTCGGCTTCGGCTCGATCGAGCCAGAGGAAGGCATGGCCGCGCTCGGACGCCTGCTGGGTGGACCGCTGTCGCAGACGGTCTTCTTGAAGACGATCAAGTCGCAAGCGCTGCCCGCCGAGCGGCTGACCCAGGCCGAAGGCCAGGCGCCGTCGCGGATCCACAGCCTGTCGCCGCGCACGCAGCGCACGCTCGCCCCGCAAGCCGCGCCGGAGGCCGTCGAGGCGTTTCAGCGCATGCTCGGGCAACTGCTGTTCGTGCAGCTGCGCTCGATGGGGCTCTGTGCGGCCACGTCCATCGCGGCGTGGCGGCAGCAGGTCAACCTGCCGGCGCTCTACGGCCGCTGGCTCGACGAGAGCCTCCGCGTCCTCGCCGACCAGGGCTATCTGCGCGTCGAGGCCGGCGGCGTCGTCGCCGAGCCGACCGCGCTGGACGACGCGGCGGCGTGGTCCACGTGGGACGCGCACCGGCGTCAGTGGGCCCACGATCCGGGCGTGAACGCGCAGCTGACGCTGGCGGACGCGACGTTGCGGGCCTTGCCGGAGATCCTGCGCGGTCGGCCGGCCACCGACGTCGTGTTTCCGGACTCCTCGCTGGCGCTGGTCGAAGGCATCTACAAGCACAACCCGGTGCCCGACTACTTCAATGCCGTCCTGACCGATTCGCTGATCGAGTATGTCGCGGCGCGCTGCCAGCAGGACGGCGCGCCCCGCATCCGGATCCTGGAGATCGGCGCCGGGACAGGCGGAACCAGCGCGGGCATCTTCGAGCGGCTGAAGCCCTACGAGGCAGCGATCTCCGAGTATTGCTACACCGATATTTCCAAGGCGTTCTTGATCCACGCGGAGCAGGCCTATGGCCCGATCGCGCCCTACCTGACGTATCGCCTCTTCAATGTCGAGCAGCCGCTCGAGCCGCAGGGCGTCGGTCTCGGCAGCTTCGATGTCGTGATCGCGACCAACGTGCTGCATGCCACGCGGAGCATTCGCTACACGCTGCGCGGCGCCAAGGCAGCGCTGAAGCACAACGGCCTGGTGCTCATCAACGAGATGTCGAGCCATAGCCTGTTCGCGCACGTCACGTTCGGTTTGCTGGAGGGGTGGTGGTTGTATGACGACAGCGCGCTGCGCATCCCCGGATCGCCCGTGCTCGCGCCCGAGACCTGGCAGCGCGTGCTCGAGACCGAGGGCTTCGGGGCCATCGGGTTTCCCGCGAGCGCGGCGCACGGGCTCGGTCAGCAGATCATCGTGGCCGAGAGCGACGGTGTGATCCGGCAAGCGATCAAGGCCGAGGCCCCCGCGAGCACGGCGCCTGTCAGGCGCACGCCGGCCGGCAAGCCAGCCGAGGCGAGCGCACGCGCCACGGCCGCCAGCGAGCTCCGAAGCGAGGCAGCCTCGGGAGCCAGTCCACCGATCCCGGCGCCTCGGCTGCGCGAGCTCGTCTCCGTCGCCTTGAAGCAGCTCATCGGAGACGCGATCAAGACACCACCGGACCAGATCGACGAGCACGCGCCGCTGGAGGAGTACGGGATGGACTCGCTCCTGGTCGTGAAGCTGACCAACGGCTTGAAGGAGTTCTTTCCGGACCTCGCGAGCACGCTGTTCTTCGAGCATCGAACGATCGCGTCGGTCGCGGAGTATCTCGTTCTCAGTGAGGAGCGAGGCGTCGTCCGCTGGGTCGGCGAGCCCACGGCGACGGTGCCTTTGCCCGCGAAGGCCGACGTGGTCTCGGTCCGGGCCGTTCGGACCACGCCATCGCGCCGGCGCGCGATCGCGACGGCCTCGACGCCAGCCGCCACGAACGCAGCGACCAACCACGATGTCGCCAGCCGCGGCATCGCCATCATCGGCATGAGCGGCCGGTTCCCGGACGCGCGCAATGTCGATGAGCTCTGGGACAACCTCCAGGCGGGGCGAAACTGCATTCGCGAGATCCCGGCAGAGCGCTGGGATCACCGTGACTACTTCGATCCGCAGAAAGGCAAGCCGGGGAAGAGCTACAGCAAGTGGGGCGGTTTCATGGAAGACGTCGACAAGTTCGACCCGCTGTTCTTCCGGATGTCGCCGCTGGAGGCCGAGGAGCTGGACCCGCAGGAGCGGCTGTTCCTGCAGGAGGCGTACGCGAGCATCGAGGACGCGGGATATACGCCCGCAGGCCTCTGCGCCAGCCGCAAGGTGGGTGTGTACGTCGGAGTGATGAACAGCACCTATCGCCAGCACTCGACCTACTGGTCGATCGCGAATCGCGTGTCGTACGTGTGCGACTTCCAGGGCCCGAGCATGGCCGTGGACACGGCCTGCTCGAGCTCACTCACGGCCATCCACCTGGCGGTGGAGAGCATCCGGGGCGGCAGTTGTGAGGTGGCGATCGCCGGCGGCGTGGCGCTGATCATCGATCCGCTCCAGTACACCAGCCTCTCGGCCATGACGATGCTGTCGGCGGGCGACCGCTGCAAGGCCTTCGGCGCGCAAGCGGACGGCTTCGTCGACGGCGAAGGCGTGGGCGCGCTCGTGCTCAAGCCGCTGGATCGAGCGATCCAGGATGGCGATCACATCTATGGCGTGATCCGGAGCAGCGCGGTCAACGCCGGCGGCAAGACCAACGGCTACACCGTGCCGAACCCGGCGGCGCAGCGCGACGTGATCCAGCGGGCGCTGAGTGACGCAAACATCGATCCACGCACGATCAGCTATATCGAGGCACACGGGACGGGGACCGAGCTGGGCGATCCCATCGAGATCGCGGGCTTGACCCAGGCGTTCTCGGCGCGGACGACGGACAAGCAGTACTGCGCGATCGGCTCGGCGAAGTCGAACATCGGGCACCTGGAGAGCGCGGCAGGCGTCGCGGGCGTGACCAAGGTGCTGCTGCAGATGCAGCATCGCGCGCTGGTTCCGTCGCTGCATTCGGAGGTCTTGAATCCGCACATCGACTTCTCGCGCACGCCGTTCCGCGTGCAGCACGCGGTGAGCGAGTGGCGACGGCCCACGCTGTCCATCGATGGCGAGGAGCGAGAGTATCCGCGGATCGCCGGCATCAGCTCGTTCGGCGCCGGCGGCGCCAACGCACACGTGATCATCGAGGAGTACGAGGCTCGCGCGGTCGCGACAGCCTCGCGAACGCCGGCGCTGATCGTGCTGTCGGCCAAGGCCGAGCCGCAGCTCGCAGAACGGGCGCGCCGGCTCCTGGCTCACGTCTCGAGTGATCGTTCGGCCGATCTCGCGGCCATTGCCTATACGTTGCAGGTCGGCCGCGAAGCGATGGACCACAGGCTCGCGTTCACGGCCGCCACGCTCGGCGAGCTTCGCGACCACCTGAGCACGTATCTCGCCGGCCGGCGGGAGCACCTGCACGTCGACCGGGTGCGTCGCGACAGCGAGGCGCTCACGCAATTTGCCACCGACGAGGCCATGCAAGCAGCCGCGGAGGACTGGATCCAGCGCGGCCAGTCCGCGCAGCTGCTGGCGATGTGGGTGACGGGGCTGCGGGTGGCCTGGTCGAAGCTCTATGCGGACGGTTCGCCGACGGGCTGGTCCAGGCCAGTCCGCGTGCGCTTGCCGACGTATCCGTTTGCCCGCGAGCGCTACTGGAAGAAGCCCGAGGCGCCGGCCGTGCGTGAAGCCACCGAGCGCGCGCTGCATCCCTTGCTGCAGCGCAACACCTCGAACCTGAGCGAGACGCGGTTCAGCTCCACGCTGAGCGGCGAGGCGTTCTTCTTGTCGGATCACGTGATCAACGGACAGCGGATCTTGCCGGGCGTCGCGTACCTCGAGATGGCGCGGGCCGCGCTGGCCGTGTCGCTGGATCTGGACGCCACGGCGTCTCCGGTCATCGAGCTCCGCGACCTCGTGTGGCTTCGTCCGCTCGCCGTCAGCGATCCGAGAGATGTCCACATCAGGCTCCATGCCTTGGAGGCGAGCGCTGGCACGGGCGACGAGATCGCGTACGAGATCTACACCGGCGCGCTCGCGCAGGCGGGGGAAGACGCCGTCCATGCCGAGGGTCGTGCGGTGCGGCTCGCGGAGCTGGAGTGGGTCGGGCCGATCGACATCGACTCGTTGCGCGCGCAGTGCGATCGATCGCTCGACGTCGCGCGCTGCTATGCCGCGTTCGACGCCATGGGCGTCGCCTATGGCGCGGCGCACCGTGGTCTGGCGAGCGTGCACGCGGGGGTGGACGCCAGGGGTGCGTTCCTCCTCGCGCAGGTGAAGTTGCCGGACTGCGTGAGCGAGACGCGGGACGCGTACGTCTTGCATCCGAGCGTGCTGGACAGCGCGCTGCAGGCCGCCATCGGGCTGTCGCTGTTCGATGGCGGCGACGCGTCGTCTCCACGCGCGGTGTTGCCGTTTGCGCTCGACCGGCTGCAGCTGCTGAATCGCAGCCCGAGGGTTGGCTGGGTGGTGATGCGCCCGAGCCCGGTTGCGGACAGCCATCTTCAGAAACTGGATATCGATCTCTGCGAGGAGTCGGGCCACGTCTGCGTGCGCCTGCAGGGCTTCACCTCGCGCGTCGCCGAGGCTCCTCGGGCGCGGCGCGCGGACGCCGCGACGGTGTTGCTCGCGCCCAGCTGGGAGGCGAAGTCGGTCCCCTCGCGAGGACCGGACGCGGCCACCTCGTACGGCGAGCGCTGGGTGCTGCTCGCGGGCGCCCACCGGCAACGCCTGGAGGAGCTGAAGTCGCGCGATCCATCCGTGAAGCTCGCGGCGTTATCCGGCGACCCTGACGCGGACAGCTGGCTGGCTGCGAGCGAGCAGGTGCTCGACTGCGTGCGATCGATCCTGAGGGCAGGGCCGAGCCACGACGTCCTCGTGCAGGTGGTCGTCACCGACGAGCCAGCGAGCGAGCTCGGGGCGGCGCTGGCCGGCTTGCTGAAGAGCGCGCGACAGGAGAACCCGAGGCTCGTCGGGCAGGTGGTCATCGTGCCGCCCAGCGCGACCACCGACGAGCTCGAGCGCGCGCTGCACGACAACGCCGGCCCGGCGGCGATGCGTGATCCGGAGATCCGCTACGCCGGCGGCGCGCGCCAGGTCGTCGCCTGGAACGAGCTGCCCGCTGACAGTGGGCGATCCATGCCCTGGAGAGACGGTGGTGTCTACCTGATCACGGGAGGCGCCGGCGGCCTGGGGAGGATCTTCGCGCAGGAGATCCTCGAGCGCGCGCAGGGTGCGAAGGTCGTCCTGACGGGCCGCTCGAGCCTCAGCGCGGCGCGTCGCGCGCAGATCGAGGCGCTGCGACGCGCAGCGCCGGGCTCGGTGGTCGAGTATCGCGAGCTCGACGTGACGGACGCGGCTGCCGCCTCCGCGTGCGTGGGCGAGATCCAGCGGTGCCACGGGGCGCTCCACGGGATCCTGCACGCCGCGGGCGTGGCGCGCGACGCCTTCATCCTCAAGAAGGAGGTCGACGAGCTCCGCGCGGTGTGGGCGCCCAAGGTCGCCGGGGCCATGCACCTGGATCACGCCACCCGGCACGTCGCGCTGGATGCGTTCATCCTGTTCTCCTCGCTGTCCGGCGTCTTTGGCAATGTGGGCCAGAGCGACTACGCGCTCGCCAACGCGGCGCTGGACTGTTATGCGACGATGCGCAATCGGCTGGTCGAGGCGAACGAGCGCCGCGGCCGGACGCTCTCGATCAACTGGCCGCTCTGGGAGCACGGCGGCATGGCCGTGGACGCCGGTCTGCGCGAGACGTTGCAGCAGAAGGGGCTGGACGCGCTCACGACCATGGCAGGCGTCGAGGCATTTTATCGCGCGTGGGCAAGTGGGTTGCCCCAGGTGATGGTGCTGGCTGGAGATCGACAGCGGCTGGAGCAGATCGTCACCGAGTCGAGGGCAGCCGGACCGGTCGCCGCGCAAGATCCCACGCAGGTGGCCGCCGAGCGCGACGACGAGCTGCGCGCAGGAACGATTCGCTATGTGCGGCAGCGCGTGGCCGAGGCGTTGAAGCTCTCTCCCGAGCGCATCGAGTCCGATGTCGGGTTCGAGCAATACGGTATCGATTCGATCCTCGCGCTGAAGGTCGTACGCGAGCTGGAGACGAGCTTTGGCTCGCTCCCCAAGACGCTGTTGTTCGAGCACCAGAGCGTCGAGGCGCTGACGAGCTATCTCATCAAGGCGCACCGCGCGGCCCTGGTGTCACAGCTGAAGCTGCCCGTGGCGATGCCGGCCCCGGCTGCTCCCTCGGCGGCGAGCCATGCGCGCCGCGCCTCGAGCCCGGTGCGCGAGCGGTCCGCCAGAGCGCCGCGCGCGACCGAGGGCGCCGACCGGACTCGGGACATCGCCGTCATCGGCCTCGCGGGCCGCTATCCGGGCGCGGACGATATTCACGAGCTCTGGGAGAACCTGAAAGCAGGCAAGGACTGCATCACCGAAGTGCCGTCGCACCGCTGGGATCACGGCAAGTACTACGACGCGGAGAAGGGCAAACCAGGCAAGACCTCTTGCAAGTGGGGTGGCTTCATTCGAGGCACGGAGACGTTCGACCATGCGTTCTTTCGACTGTCTGCACAGGACGCGCAGCGCATGGATCCCCAGGAGCGGATCTTGCTCGAGGTCATGTGGCACTTGATGGAGGACGCCGGGTATACGTCGCATCACCTTCGTACACGCCACCAGCGGAATGTCGGCGTGTATGTCGGTGGGCACTCGCTCGTCGAGGCGGGCGCCTCGACCGCCTACACGGCGTCGCGCATCACGGAGTTCCTGGGCCTGCGGGGGCCGAGCTTCGTCGTCGACACGTTCAGCGCGTCCTCCGCGACCGCGCTCCACCTGGCTTGCCAGGGGCTGCTGGCGGGTGATTGCCAGCTGGCCATCGCGGCGGGCGTCTGCGTGTTGCATCCGCAGGTCATGATCGACACCGACGGCTGGCTGACCACGCGCGAAGATCGGCGCGGCTTCTCGACCGAGGGCGGGTTCATCTTCGCGGAGGGCGCCGGGGCGGTCCTGCTCAAGCCGCTGCGAGATGCCGTTCGCGACTCGGACCGGATCCTGGCCGTCATCAAATCGACGGTGCTCGACAGCTCTGGACGAGCCAAGCGGCAGTTTCCGTCCGATCCCGTCGTGATGGCAAACGTGATCCGCAGTAGCCTGGACAAGGCGGGTGTCGCCGCGAGGACGATCGGCTGCGCGGAGCCCGCCGCCACCGGGGCGGCGGCCAATGACTACACCGAAGTGTCGGCGTACACGACGGTCTTTCGCGAGACCACGGCGGATGTCGGGTTCTGCGCCATGGGCACGATCGAATCGAACGTGGGGCACTCGGTCGCGTCGTCGGGCATCGCCCAGCTCACCAAGGCGATCCTCCAGCTGCATCACGGCGAGCGGGTTCCGACCATCAAGATGGATCCGGTGAATCCGGATCTCGAGATCGCGAAGAGCCCATTCTTCCTGCCCCGCACGCCGGCGCCGTGGCCCCGACAGGGGGAGACGCCGCGACGGGCGCTCGTCACGTCGCGAGGCGCGGACGGCACGCAGGTGGCCGTCGTGCTCGAGGAGCCCCCGCTGGCTGCCGAGCGCGGCGATGCGGCCGGCGCGCAGGAGCGGCTGTTCTTGCTGTCGGCGCCGTCGCCGGACCGACTGCGTGCCATGGCAGATGCCCTGAAGGCCCACCTGGCGAAGCATCCGGCGAGCGACCTGGGCGATCTGGCCTACACCCTCGATCTGCGGCGCGAGGAGATGCAGCATCGCCTCGCCGTGATCGCGGCCAGCGCCGACGAGCTGGCCGCGCGGCTCGCCGAGTACGCCGATGGTGCAGTGTCGAGCCCGCGCGCACGCGTCGTCGCCGGCGACGCGGTGGCCGGCCGGGCGACCCTCCGCGAGCTGCTCGACGAGCAGGCCGAGGCGCGACTCCTGCGCACCTACGTCGCCGAGCATGATCTGGAGAAGCTGGCGCGCTACTGGGTCTCGGGCAGCGATGTGCGAGGCGCCGGCTTCGGCGAGGCGTCGTCCGCCAGCGCCCGCGTCGTGGCGTTGCCTCTGTATCCGTTTGCGAGCTCGCGGGTGAGCAGCAACGGCCGAGCGAATTGAGAAGGAGCGAGCAATGATGAACAAGGCAGAGATCCTGGAGCTGATCGGCAAGAGCGCACGGGAGATCGTCCCCGGCCTCGAGCGGCACGTGTTCACCGAGTCCGATCAGCTCTCGGAGCTGGGCGCGAACTCGCTGGACCGCGCCGAGATCACCATGATGGTGCAGGAGTCCCTGGCGCTATCGATCCCGCGCATCGAGCTGTCCGGCGCCAGGAACGTCGGCGATCTGGCCGAGCTCTTCCTCTCCAAGCTGAAGCAGGCGTGAGCGGTATGTCACTCGTAGGGATCGAATCGATGAATGTGTTCGGTGGGACGGCCTACCTGGATGTCGCCGAGCTGGCGCGGCACCGGAAGCTGGACA
>Ga0307513_10003548_pt1 | contig 21107 bp, 30 predicted proteins | sample 15_EM_MG_FD_202174 | JGI IMG/M metagenome (GOLD analysis project Ga0307513, IMG submission 202174) | Populus trichocarpa ectomycorrhiza microbial communities from riparian zone in the Pacific Northwest, United States - 15_EM | ecosystem: Host-associated > Plants > Roots > Unclassified | place...
AGAATAGTCGCCCAACGAAATCTTCAGATTGTTACTCTCTCGGAATGGTCATATACGAAACCATCAGCGGGAACATCCCGTTTCATGAACACACGGATCTAACAGTTTTTGTGAAGGTATTGAGGGGCGAACGTCCTTCTCGAGGAGCGAGGTTGAAGAAGAGTCTGTGGGAGATGTTGGAACAGTGTTGGGCATTTCAGCCGAACGACCGCCCGAGCGTGGAAGATGTCCTGCAGCATTTGGAGATGTCCTTGGATTCATCAGAGTCACTTTCTCCGACGGTGGACGAGGGGGTGGGGACCGACAGCGACTCCGAAGACACTTTTGATCATAGTCCCCCCATCCATTTTAACGGCCTTCCAGACCACGAGGCTGAATCTTATTCCCGCGACCCTCCTTTTTCATCCTACTCTCACACCCATGGCCGCCCCTCCTCCCCTCCTACTCAGGACCCTGGGTTACTCGGGTTTGATTCCACGCACTCGAGTACTGCCCGTCCTCTCCCCGACAAACTGAGTTCCCCTTCCCGGAAACCTTCGCACCCTCCCTCTTTAGTTGTCTCCGATGTTTCCCCAGAGAGCAAGGCTCACCCCGATCCTCCCCCACCCGTCCAGAACTTGTCATTTGGGTCCTACGGGTCTGGGTTCCCAGACGATGTCGCCATTATCGGTGGACGGGCCAACGTTATCAGCGGATCTGGGTCCTCCCACTCGCCTAACTCGATTTCGAGACTGTCGGAATCGCTGCAGTCGATGTCCGTGGGTATCTCTGGAGTTGAAGGAACTACGACTTCCCCGAACATGTCACCAGTGGTCTCTGACGCAAGGGTGCGCAACGTGCATGGGAGTGCTAATATGAATATAGATAAAGTGATGCATGATCTGGGTCTGGAGTATTACAACCCATCACACCCGCACCAGCATTCAAAGTATATGAACGGCATGAATGGGGCTGTAAGTCATGGGAACGGAGAAATGCTTCCACCCCCTCCAGCTCACTTGGGCATGGATCAAATGTATAAAGTCCCTCGCTCACAGCAACAGTACATGACGGTGCGTATTCCTCGCAGAAACTGCTGCGCCTTCTGACGTTAATGGGACGTTTGTCGTAGGATTCGCACTTCGGATATCACCAGCAGGATGATGGATACCATCGAGGTCATGCCATGCTGATGCAAGGACCCGGATGTCGCGAAGAGACCTGGATGAAATTTATACACCAGCTTACGACACCCGATGGGCAGTCTCACCACAACGGGTACCAACCCCAGATGGGACACCACGGTTGATCAGGGCCATTCCGGCCGTTTGTGGGCCTTTCGCTGTGTGATCCGGTCTCCGACTCTCGAGGTTAGGTTTGCTACTTTTTCCCTACCATGCATCGGGCTTTGCCCGTGTAGATTTTCTTCCATTACTCCCATATTCTGCGCCTATATCCCCTTCTGTATCCCGCTCCCTGCTCCCATCCCCATTCGTTTGCGATCGAGTATTAATATGTACACCGATGTCGGCGTCTCATTTTTCAGTTTCTTGCCAGGGTGGTACAGTCATTTTTATTTATCGTCCCTTTCTTGTCGTTTTCCTCCCCATTGTAGAATGGTGTATGTGAAACGGTCAAAATTTTCAGGAGCGGCTGGAGAAGCACCGACTGTGTCGGCACGAACCTTGCTTGCGTCCCGTCAATCCGACCCCTTCGCACCGCGCGGCTGACAGTCATTGCGTTCTAGTCATCTCGGTTGATCTCAGCCCCGCCGGAAATATGTTGATGACTGGTTCAGGCGAGTGGCAGGCTCGTATCTGTGCGCGTTCTCTCTTTCCCGTCTCTGATAGCGGTGACGATGTCCGGAACTCGGTTCGCAGTTATACCAGACTAGATGGTGAATGGAACAACGAATTTGTGGGGGCGCACTCGGAGGCGAATCTGATGGAGCTGATAAGCTTTTCGTTCAGAGGATCTAATGGTCGGATTGTTTATTGGGCTGCCAGGAGGTGTCGCTGGGCGGTCGATTTACATCCACGGCCAGGAAATGGTCCACGGCGGGTCCCAAGGGGGTGCGTTTTTGACGACTGAACCTGCTCACCTGCCTTACTGGGTTTACCTGTCAAATTTCAAACTTAACGTATTAACTGACCAAACTGGCCATGCCCACCTCACGGACTTCAACCTGCTCGGTCATCTTGGACCATAACTCACCGCTCCAGAGCGGTTCGGGCTGGAGAAAAGCCACCCAACGAAACCCTAATATTGTTGTGTTCTTGGGATGGTGATACACGAAACCGTAAGCGAGAACCCGCCATCCTATGAAGATACAGACTTCACCATTTTCGTGGAGAAATTGGGAGGTAAACGTCCTCCTCGAGGGGCGAGGTTCACGAATAGTCGGTGGAAGATGTTGGAACAGTGTTGGGCGCGCCAACCGTGCAGTCGACCTGGTACGGAAGATGTCCTTCTGTGTTTGATTCTTTTGGGTGCGTCAGCGGCACACTCTCTGGTGGCAGTTGAGGGAATGGGATGATTTTGACACAGCGGGCAGTTCTTCCAACGTTTTTGACGAGGCTGGGTCGTGAGGCGATAGATCTGGACCTTTGGATCGATTCGAACGCCGGGGCATCCACCGGATAACCACAACCTAATCTCGCGGGCCCCTGATTATCGGTGCAACGCGTTGTGCAGGTCTTGTTCGTAATGTCTGCAGTGATTGGAGTAAATGAAGGACCTGATCAGACATACGCACCTCAGGTGCGACTCGATGATGGCCCAACCAGGACAAGATGGTCGAGAACAATGACTTCGTGTGACTGTCCGAATGCTGTTTCAACGCGTGTGAGACGCTGAAGTCCGGGGTCCAAGGAAAAAATGCGGAGGATCTTAGCGAATCCGTGAGGACGACATTCGGGAAATTGGGAAGGTACGTCGGATAGTCTTGGCCCGTCTCTATTTATCGGAGAGTCCAGTGTAACGTATTCACGCGGTCTGTGCGTGAAAGCGGTTAGCCTACACACACGTCTCACACCTTCGAGGGCGCCATGGGACTCGCTGATCACACTCCTCCCGCAGATCTCGCGGATCATATGTGAGTCCTCCCTTAGATCACACCCGGGAACAACGTAGCATACATGAGTTCCGACGTATTTAGACTACCGTTGTAGAGAAGGTCAACCCAAGCTCGAGTTTTCGCTTCAGTTTCCGCCCCAGTCTTGGTTCCAGTTGATTTTCTCAAGCTCCCGTCTCTCTCCTTCCCATTTGTCTGAGGGCGAACATGCAACGCATCGAATATAGCAAGGACGAGATCGAGGGGCACAAGCCAGAGGCCCAGGAGGCGCTCCCTGCTCTCGACGCGCCGGGCTCATTCCGCGGTGAATGCCACGAAATCATCAGCGCGCCGGGCGAAGCCGACCCCCACCCAGCGCCCGCCCACCCTCATCACAACACCGCCACGACACTGACCGCTCTCCGGTTCTTTCTTCTTTCTCAATCTCAACACTTCAGCCTGGGAACGTTTAATCAAGCGCGAGTTCACCCCGCACGAGCCCCTTTTCCTGATCGAGACGATCTTCGCAAGTAAGGATACGAAGGATACGTCCGTTCGCGACGCGATCCGTTGCCTCCTTACGGTCGACGCGGAGACATTTGTCAACGTATTGGACGAGGTGCGTTCCATATTTGCTCATTATCACCAATCTCTCGATTAAACCGTTACGGTTCAACGACCAGACGCTAGATATCCCCGGGCTTTCTCCATAAACGAGAAAGAAATGTCTCAAATTGCTATACAGGACGTGTGGTCACCACGGACTTCTTCCGAGATCTTTGAACATCTCTGTTTCTTATGACCAAACCGGCGCCGTGTTGTACAGGGGTGGGTTTGCAGATGTGCGGAAGGGAGAACACCGGGGTCGGGATGTTGCTGTAAAGGTCATAAGGACGTATACAAACGTTGACCTACAGAAGATTATCGGTGTGAGTCGTGCCCCCTTCCGGCGTGCCTGAGCACTGACAATGTCCTGCGTAGAGGTTCTACAAGGAGGCCGCGATATGGAAGGCCCTCCGGCATCCGAATGTGCTGCCGCTGATAGGACGGTTTCCGAGAACCAGTTCGCAATGATATCGGACTGGATGACGAATGGAAACGTCAACGAAACTGTGAAGGCATACCCGGATGCAAACAAGTTGGAGCTGGTAAGCTGTTCGTTCAGAGTGCCCTGCCTTCACTGACAGTTGAATCATTTATCAAGCTGGAAGGTGTTGCTAGGGGGTTGATCTACATTCATGGCCAGGGAATGGTTCACGGAGACCTCAAGGGGGTAAGTTCCCGATGATTAGAACCACTCCTGTCTTACTGAATTTACTTTTCAAGGCAAACGTACTGATCGACCAAACCGGTCGTCCCCTCCTCGGGGACTTCGGCCTACTCACGATCGTCTCGGACCCTGCAAACCCGTCCAGCTCATACGTGCAGGGTGGCACGGTCCGATGGATGAGCCCGGAACCTCTCGATCCGGAGCGATACGAGTTGAAGAATAGCCGCCCAACAAAATCTTCAGATTGTTATGCTCTTGGAATGGTCACATACGAAACAATCAGCGGCAACCCGCCATTTTACGAATACCCGGACCTCATCGCTCCCCCGAAGGCATTGGAAGGCAAACGTCCTCTTCGAGGGGTGATGTTTATGGACAGTCTGTGGAATATGTTAGAACGGTGTTGGGCGTCCCAACCATACATTCGCCCTAGCACCGAAGATGTTCTTCGATGTTTGATTTTCTCAAATTTGTCACCGTCGCTTTCCCCAGGGGTAGATGAGGGAATGGAAGCAGATGTCAATGATTCGGACTCAGCGAGTAGTTCTAGTGATTTTTATCAGCCAGATGCCAATTGGTTTGGCCGCGAAGCGTCAGAGCTGGACCTTCAAATCAACTCAAACGACAGGGGTACCCGTCAGGTAACCGCATTCCAATCTCGCACACCCCCGACTCTCTGTCTAACACACTGTGTAGAACCTGCTCGCAATGTCTAAAATGATTGGAGTGGCCGGAACACCTGGTTTCGGAACACTGACCCCAGGGTCTTATCGACCCTCAACCACCCAGGTATGTTACCACCTTTTCATCTCAAGGGTTTACGAATCATTTGCGTCGTCAGTCTCAACCTCTGGAAGACGGTCCCGCCCCCCACCCCCAATTACCTCGCTACCCCTCACAACCCTGCTCTCACTCCCGCCACCACCGCCAATGCTACGACCGAGGCTAACAAAAAGTGGAGGAAGATGAGGACAATTTTCACCTGCCCCATCCCCGGATGCGGGGGCACCTTTACAAGGCAGCGACTTGAAAGGTGTGTTGCTTCGTCCTTTAAATGAAGGGGTCCCGACCCGCCATTGTAGGTCACATGCATTCACATAACGAGGAAAAACCATTCCGGTGCAGGTTGCCAGGATGTGGGAAAGGGTTTACCAGCAACTATGACTGCACGCGCCACGAGGAGCTTCATTACGGTTACCGCCCCCGCACGTGTGAAGGTTGCGGTAAACCATTCCAGAGGGAGGGCGCACTCAAACAGCATTGTAAGCACCTCCTCTATTTTACCCAAAGCATCCTCAGCTTATTATTCTCCAGTACACTCAGATGGAGGACGGGATTGTCAGAAGACTCAACAAGCGCGAAGACAGTGTGATGACACTGCCCGACGATGAGCCAATGTCCAATGACCGCCAGCGATATTCTGCTCTCCGCCCCAAATCCATTACCTTTGATCCACAATCTCTTCATCACTTGCATCAATAACCCCGCAATTCCCCATCTTTATAACCCCTCATTCGCCCACCGTTACGTTCCTTCTCCCACTTCCTTGTTATGCATTCGGTCGCGGACGCAGTAGTCCACCTCCCCTGTAGAATGTGCGATCCGCTGGGCCCGACAATACTCCAGCTGTATTATACGCTATCGGACCACTCATCTCTCGCATCTCCTCTGTCTCCTCCCTGTGGTGCAGAAACCAAACTACCCCTATAGTTAGATAACATGTTTCTCCTTTTTGCCCTTCTCGAGGGTGTGCTGTAGACTGATGCGGTAGGGGCAGAGACGTGCGTCCTAGAAATTAGATGATTTGTTCAGGGCGCTCCGAGGTCACGGCTCCGTTAGGGCTTACCCCACTTCGCAGCGACGAATCCTACTCCTGCAATTTTGGCCCACGTTTATTCCTACGTTTCGCCGTTTCCTTCTCGGATTTCGATCATCCGTTGTTTCCTCCGTTTATGCACTTTCACCGGGTATTGTTTCCCTTCCGGGCATCCGGGCCTTGGTGTTTCTCCGGCCTCTTTTCGTTTCCCCTCTCCGCCTTTCCACAGTCTACAAGGTTCAATGCCGGCACCCTAAGAACACATGCATAACCAGGACTTTGAGTCCGGTGGTGTGCTTATCCAGCGCTTCAAGCTTATGTGTCATTGTTTAGGTCACTTTGCAGGCGCCTTACGCGGGAATAACAAGAGAATTAGTACGGCATAAAAGGATTCCACATAACGCCTCTTCTATAATCCGGGCGGGCCGTATGTAACTCGTGCTTAGTTGCCTGTGTATCCTTCGAGTCCAACCTCCATCTCCCCACCTGCACCCCACCTGCACGCCCCACATTGAGCTGGTGATAATGACACCACGCAAACACGAGGCCATTGAGGCGTCAATCCGGGACAGAGTCAGCATCCTGCAGCAGCGCAGGAACATAGCCATGGTCTCCCCCATGAGAGGGGTCTACCTAGCAGTCAGCGCTATTCAGGTTATGGTTCTGGTCAGTGCCATCGTTCTGTGTCTATTTGCGAACTCTCAGCAGACCCCAAACTAGACCATGATCAGCAATAAGGATTTCGTGCAATTGTCTGAATACTGCTTCAACGTTTTCGAGACACTGCGGACCATAATACAAGGGAGATATCTCAGCAGTTCCGTGGTGACAACACTCGACGATTTGGAGAGGTGCGTCAATCAACCTGCTATCCGCTTCCCTGCTAAGAGGGTCCAGGGCTATGAATGGAATCCAGCGGACTCTCAGGGGGACGAGCGTGACACACATTAGATATGACAAGGGCGAGATTGAAAGGCACAAGCTGGAGATTCAAAGGGTACTCGATGCGCTGAGTATGGCTTTAGTTCCATCTTCGCCGATCTTATTGATTCTCCCTTCTTCCATCCCAACTTCAACACTCCAGCCTGTGGACGGCTGATCAGACGCAAGTCCGCTCCATATGATTTCCCCTCCCTGGTTGAGGCAATCTCTGCGAGCAAGGAAGTGGGCGATTTGATCCGTCATCTCCTTGGGGATGACGCACAGACCTTCGTTGATGTAATAGACGAGGTACGTTCTATCCTCGTGCGAATTCGTTAATATTAACACTTCCTGTCGACCAGGCGCTGGATGGGCCCAACCTTTCACCACAAACCCGAAAAAAATGCCTCAAATTGCTGTACAGGACATGCGGTCACCACGGACTCCTTCCGAGATCCTTGAAGATCCCCATTTGTTACGATCGAACCGGCGCTGCGTTGTACAGGGGTGGGTATGCTGACGTGTGGAAGGGGAAACATTGTGGCCGCGACGTTGCCGTGAAGGTCATAAGGATGTATTCGAACAGTGACCTACAGAAGGTCATTGGCGTGAGTTGCTGGTTTTGCTATCTTCCCGTGCGCCTAGGCTCTGACCATGCCGTGTGGAGAGGTTCTGCAAGGAGGTTATGACGTGGAAAACCCTCCGTCATCCGAACGTTCTGCCGTTGATAGGAGTGATAATGTCCGAGAATCAGTTCGCGATGATATCAGATTGGATGGCGAATGGGAACATCAATGACTTTGTAAAGGCGCACCCGGATGCAAACCGGTTAGAGCTAGTACGATTTTCGTTCAATGTCTTACTGCCTTCACTGACGGTCAGATTTCTCATTAAGGTGAGAGACGTCGCTAGGGGGTTGATCTATATTCATGGCCAGGGAATGATTCATGGTGATCTCAAAGGGGTGCGTTTTTTACTGCTGGAGTTATTCATCTACCCTACTGAGTTTACTTGTAAAGGCGAATATCATGATTGATCAAACTGGCCACGCCCGCCTAGCAGACCTTGGTCTGCTTACGATCATCTCGGACCCTGGAAATCTTTTGTCCTCAAGCTCATACATACAAGGTGGCACGGTCCGGTGGATGGGCCCGGAGCTCATCGCTCCACAGGATTTCGGGTTCAAGAACGGGCGCCCAACGAAATCTTCAGATTGTTACTCTCTCGGAATGGTCATATACGAAACCATCAGCGGGAACATCCCGTTTCATGAACATACGGACCTAATGGTTTTTGTGAAGGTATTGAGGGGTGAACGTCCTTCCCGAGGAGCGAGGTTCACGGAGAGTCTGTGGGGGATGTTGGAACAATGTTGGGCATCTCAGCCAAACAACCGCCCAAGCATCGAAGATGTTCTGCGGTGTTTGGAGACATGCTCGATTTTGCCAGAGCCACCCTCTCCAGGAGTGGATGAAGAGACAGAAGAGGACGGTGGGTGTGAGTTCGCTTTTGATCATAGTTCCCCTCCCACTGACGGCCTCTCAGACCAAGAGAGCGAATCTCGTTCCCGGGGCTCTTCTGCTTTATCTTACCCTCATTCCCGTTACCACTCTTCCTCTTCTGTCCAGGACCTGGAGTTACACCGGTTTGATTTCGCGCCCGGGGGGACTACCTCCTTTGTCCCCGAAAAACCAAGCCACCCCTCCCGGGAACCCGAGGAGCTATTCAGGTGCAGATTGGATTTTTGTAGGGAAGAGTTTGTTAACGTTCACGATTTGGAGCGCCACTTGGTTGTTCATGATGGCCTCCCGGACTTTAGTAGTCTCCTCAAGCAGACCACGTATTATCACTGACGATCACCGATAAGGGTTGCGGCAGGTGGCGACATTTGAGTGCCATTATGAGTGTTTCATCCATTCCACCCGGTCCACCCTCAGCTAAATGTCACCCAGTACACTTAGAGGGCAGATTTGTCAATAGGCTCGAGAAACCCAAACCACCGGCTTGGTCAATTAAATAGGTTTTGGTGTATAATAAAGCGATGACACTACCCAACGGTGAGGTGACTACCACCGCCAATACTCTGTCAACGGACATTATATTCCTTCCCTTTGCGTACGATCCGGCACACTCGAGCCATCCTGACTGGACCCCTTTCAACTAGACCCCCTTCCTCCGCTCCGTTGGACGTTCTGTGTGGCTCCGCTAAAGCCCACCCTACCCTAATCATCTCACAATTTTGTCTACGTTCATTCTTGTTTAGTTTCCTCCCAGATCATGTAGATGTTGTTCCGCTTAGCACTATCTCGTCGGCGGGTTCCCGGGCTTTCGGAGCTTATAGTTCGATACCGGTGCCCCAAGAACGTACGCACAAGCAGAACCCTGTGTTTTTGGTGTGCTTGCCCTGTACTTCACGTCGAGCGGATATCCCGGGGAGAGTAAAACGCGAAAATGTCAAAAATTCGGAAGAATGTAAGAGAATTCTGCGTGACACACTCCCCCAGTTCTTGCTCTCGTCTGTCGTGGGACGTCCCAACCTCTATCTTCCTTACCGCGATGTCTTCTGCGAATTTGCTCACTCCGGACTTGCTGCCTCTTGCACAACCCGCTCGTGCCTCACGTACAGTCTGCGCAATCCGCATGTAATCCTCACGTCCGACTACCTGCACCCTTCGAACTCAAGTTCCACCACCCTCCTGGTAATCTGGAGTTCCCCTCCCCCTCTGAACTTGAGGCTGAATTCCAACCTACCTCTTAATACATCTCACGCAGAACCAGTGATAGCGGCGGTGCTCACACGCAAGGTCGGAGTGTTGTTCCTCGATTCCCCCAACCGGAATCTAGTCGAAGCCTCCCACATAAACTGGCGTCAGGGACCGTTAGCACTATTCTAGCTCTGATCAAGGTTAGTTTGCTTTGCATCCACGCGTGAACTCTCGATGATGGCACAACCAGGATAAGATGATTGACAAAGATTCCGTGCGGTCAACGGCCTCCCCCCGCAGGAGAAACACCCCCACTAACCCCTGTGCCAAAATCATCACTCCGGCCAAGCTCTCCGCCGCCGTCATCACTGGTGGACCATCAAGTCCCTCTTCCTGGTCCGAGTCCGTATTACCGCGTTCTCCAACCAAACATCGATCGGCCCAGAATGCGAAGCGACACTCCGAGCTCGGGCACCAAGCCAGACCGACCCCCACGACTACGGATTTCCAGCAACGCGAAGACGAGTCTCCGGATGATCTTTACGCCGATGGCCCCATCGAGATTCTTCCTGGAATCTATATAGGTCCCGAAGATGTAGAGAGATGGATAGTATTGAATCCTGACGGTGCCGGCTCGCGAACCGTTTCTGATCGACCCTCTCTCAAACCTTCACGCCCTCCCTCTTCAGCCGTCTCTGATGTCCCCCCAGATAGCACGGCTAGCCCCACCCCGATCTTCCACCCTCTTCCCTTCACTCAGAATCTGCCATTTAAGTCTTATATGTTGATCCAACCGCCTACAGAGGACATCAATCCCGTCGACCCTCCCTCCAATAACAGTATCAGCGCCAATGCCGGTGGTCCACAGCCTCAGGGGAATATCCCCTCCGATTTCCACTGGTCTAGGTTCTCAAACCCCCACACGCCCCCAACCCCATCCTCGGCTCTTCGCCCTCCCTCACTCCAGTGCGGGATGTATTGGTGTGAGGAAGAGTTTGGCAGCCTTGATAGCTTGAGGTGCCACTTGGAGGGTGAACATGGCCAGGCGATCATTTGGAATTGACGTTATACGATGTGGCAGAAGCGGAGTGGTGCGCGGTCTGGAAACCACCCCCTTCCTTCGCTCTGTTGCACGTTCTGTGCGGCTCCGCTAGGGCTCACCCCACCTTACTCATCTCTCGTTGTAACAAATCGTACTCTCGCAATTTTGTCTATGTTCATTCTCAGATCATGTAGATGTTGTTTCCTTGCTTGATACTATTTTGTCGGGCATTACTCCTTCTGGGCTTTCGGAGCTTGGTGTTTGTGCTCGTCTCTCTGTTTTTCTACGATTTAGATAGTTCGATACCGGCACCCCAAGAATGTATGTACCAGCAGGACTTTATGTGCCTGGTGTGCTTACCCCGTACTTCGCGTTGAGTGAGTATCCCAGGGGGAGTAAAACGCGAACATGTCAAAAATCTGGAAAAATGTAATAGAATTCTGCGTAGCACACTTCCGGAGTCTTTGCTCCCGTCTTTCGTGGGACGTCCCAACCTCTATTTTCCTTACTGCAATGTCTCCTGCGACTTTGCTCACCTCGGACCCGCCGCCTTTTACACAACCTGCTCGTGCCCTACGTATGATCCGTGCAAGCCGCACGTAATCCCCACGTCCAACCACCTGCACCCATCGAACCCAAGTTCCACCACCCTCCTGATAATTCAGAACCCCCCTCCTCCTCCTCCTCCTCCTCCTCTAAACTTGGAGCTGAATTCAAATCTACCTCTTAATATATCTCATACGGAACCAACGATAGTGGCGGTACGCACACGCGAGGTTGGAGTGCTGTCCCTCGATCTCCTCAACCGGAACCTAGCCGAAGCCTCCCTCATAAACCCGTGTCCCGGAACTGTTAGTGTTATTCTAGCTCTGGTCAAGGTCAGTTCGCTTTGCATCCACGCGCGAATTCTCGATGATGGCCCAACCAGGACGAGATGATTAACAAAGATTCCGTGCAGCCGCCTATACGGCGGTCAACGGCATTCCCCCCGCAGGAGAAACACTCCCACCAACCCCTGTGCCAAAATCATCGCTCCGGCAAAACTCTCCGCCGCCTTCATCACTGAAGGCCTGATTCCTTGTGCCGGCCTGGGTCTTCCGCTCAATTTGGATGCATTGTTGATTTTTGCGAGGTACATGGTAGCGGGAACGCGTTGCGCAGCACGCCAGCAAGTCATATAGTCCGCACTACTCAGACTCGGTGCTTCGCAACCACTTCCAATTGCATATACGCGTTTACCCACATCACGGAGCTGGTATTACACCAGTCTCCAAATCCTCCCCACCCTCAACCTGACTCGACCGGGTTTCCATCCGGACCCCCGCAAGTCTTGACACGCTTTACGACTCCCAGATACTGCCCCACGAGTGCCTCTGATCTTCCCAACCGCTCCTCCGGACCGGGTTCTTCCACGGCATTGATTGTCAGTTGAATATCATCCCTCCTTTGCAATAAACCGTATTCCCGATTGCTGATTCGCTGTATTCTCGTAACCGGTCTCGATGGAAACGCGCCCCCTCCGTTTCTTGACGATCTCGATCCGTCCACGTTACCTCCAGGATTGAAAAAGGAAGGTGGCCATCGGTTCGCCGTACTCAACCCCAAAGTCAAACGAGTGCTGGACGCCAGCTTGGTTCACGCCCTAGCCCACGAAAGGTATGCGACCCCTATAACAGGAATCGCCAGACTAATGATTTGTTTTTGTACGTTCAGTACCGTCTTTTGCGTCTAACTGTCTGGCGCAGGACTATGTCGTGTCCGTTGTTGTCTCACACCACGGCAAGTGGCTCATGAGCAGAACCAGATACCGCGAAGTTTGATTCTGGGACGCGATGACTGGGATCGTTCAATTGATGCCGCGAGGTCAAGAATTCAGGTCGGTTATCTTCCGGCCGATCCGACCCCTTCGCACCGCGCGACAGTTCCCCCGCTTCAGACGACTCAGTTGATCTCAGCCCCGCCGGAAATACGTTGGCGACCGGTTCGGGCGGCTGGACGGCTCGTATCTGTGCACCCCATCTTCTCCGATGTCCCCGCGTCTCGGTGGTTGACTTTGGACTGCTTAGGGAGATACACTTCCGTCTCCTAATCGCTGCCGCCTCAGCGTGTATTTTATCCTGCTTTGTTCTCCCCTCCCTTTTCCTTTTTTGGTTTCTGTGCGTGTTCTCTCTTTTCCTGCCCCTGATAGGCCCGGTGACGGTGTCCGGAACCCGGTTCGCAGCGATATCGGACTGGGTGGTGAATGGAACAACGAATTTGTGGGGGCGTCCCCCGGATGTAGATCGGTTGGAGCTAGTAAGCCTCGTCCGTCTCACCATCGCGATCATCCTCCCTTACGGCGCTCCGCTTTCTCATCGTGTATCTGGCTACGGACACAATATTCTGTCCCCCCTGTAGTATGCACGATCGAGAACACTCCAACTGCATTCTACATCGTTGGTCCAGGATCTTTCCTTAGGTGGTGTATAAACCAAACTACTCCCGTAGCTAGATGGTCTGTTTCTCCTTTTTACCCTTCCCGAGGATGTGCCGTAGATTGGTGTGGTGGTAGGGACATCGTTTCGTCGTCGTTGGAAGAGCGTCGTTTTCTTCGGTCGCAGTCGGAAGCGATGTCATCCCGTTTATGTGTCCGGTGCGCTTGTCCTGTGCTTTAAGCTTTGAGATTTAAGCTTTACGGGTCACTCAGGCGTCTCGCGCTGCGTCGGACGAATATACCAAAAATCCGAAGAATTCTATGTAGCGCCCCATCATGCTCAGCCCGTGTAGAACACGCACATCCCTCTTGGCCAACTGTCTGTATCCTTTGAACTCGACCTCCGCTATCCTGCTAGTGCCCCTCACACCAAGCCGGTGGTAATGGCAATACATGTGCGCAAGGGCTCGCCATCTCGTACAGAGTACTGATTGTTTCCCGTTCCTTTCTCCTCCTTCAGCTGTAATACCTCAGCCTGTGGACGTTTAATCGAACGCAAGTTCGCTCCGCATGGACCCTCCTCCCTGATTGAGGTTATCCTCATGAGTAAGGATGCGGGTGACATGATCTGTTGCCTCTCTCCGGAAACGCAGAGCTTCATAGATGTGATCGACGAGATATGTTCTACGTCCGTGCCAACCGGTTAGGTTTCAATCCTTCTCCATTGGCCCTGGATGGGAAGCCGGGAAATGACAGCCCACAGTTCCCTCCGTCCGGTGGACTTTCGAAAGGACAATTCATGTAATTTAATAATATAGGCAGAACAGTCAATTGTACCATAGTGGTTCAAAGCACTCAACTGCCACCCTCTGGCCATCGCCTCATATTCCGCCACGTTTGCGGGCACGACCGAGGGCTGTAAATCACCAACGGTTCTGAGGGTAAATAATCCAACCGTTTTCCCGCCTTTTCAGCTGCGACAGCCCGTTTCAAAATCCGCATTGCGTACTCCCCCACGCAGTCCCAAACCTCCACACACAGCACCAACCGAAAGCCCCGCAACGCGTGCATCTTCCGCAACACCTTGAATATGTCGCAGCGCCACAAGGCTTCCTTTGTTTCTTGATCCGGTGTCATTTTTCTGTAAATGTTTGGACCCCAGGGCACGGATTCTATGCCAGAAAAATCGCCGTCCCGAAAAATGACAGTGACCCCGGAGAAGGCGAAGGACGTGATGGTCGAGAGTATGGTCCTGAGGAAACTCGAGAGGGTGAAGTTTGGTGGACAAGATCTACGCCAAGGAAGAATGGATCGCGCCTCGACCTCAAATGTTCGAAGCGACCCGTTCCGCGAGAGATCAAAGTCCAGAAGGGAAGATTCAGCTGTCGGATAAGTCGTTGGCTGGAGATGACACACGTTTCGGATACAATTGCTCACCACGAGGATCGGTCAGATCCAACTGCAATGTTTCTAACGTCCCCGCACAAGCATCCAGGAGGAGCCGCGTCTCTCCTACATCCAAAATGTACATATGACGGAACCGGATTCCCCCAAACAACTTAACCATATCCTTCAAAAGGCCCTCCCTCTTGAGACGAGACGCCACCAATCGTCCTCGCAGCGGAGGGGCAAAGGGCGGGACAAGAGTCGGGTCGTTCGCCGGCTCGCTCTGCCAGGGTTCGAGTTCGTCATTGAAGAGTGTGAGATCTTCTAGGTGCTTAAACATTCCAATGAAGAATATGATCTGTCGATGGGACCCTCCCGGTGAGCCCAGGGCGAGAGATCGGACAGTCGGCAAGAAGTGACCGAAGTATTGCGAAACTTCCGGCATGAAGCTGGGGATGTCCATGTTGTCTAACCTGAGTTCTTGGATGTTGGTCAATGCGGAAAATTGAGACAGAGTACGGCTGTTGAATCGCTCTGAGGAAAACCTGTGACAGCAATTGTTGGGCGCGTGGACCCAGAATTTCTTGACCAAGGGAAGCAAACCAAACTTGGCCGCATTCTGGAGTGGTGTGGGCCAACTAGCCTTCGGCACATAGGACCACGGACCAGGTCGGGTGGTAAGAGCGTAGTGAAGATGAGGGACAGAGGCGATGTACCAGGAGTAACACGTCAGGGAGCATGCGAGGAGACTGCCAGTGTCATAGATGAGATGGGCGATGATCATTTCGACGATCTCGAGAGGAAGGTTAGTGGCGGGGGACGAGCGTGCAGTAGAAGTCTCCGGCGGAGTATCTGTGGAGATCCATTTCCTGATGTTGACCAGACTTCGGTACCAAATTCGATTAACGAGCAGCTCAATCGCTGTAATGAGACATAATCATCAAGAGAAGCACCGAGTAGTGAGTACCAGAACTACCTGATAGCGAGGAGGTGGGGGTCTTCACCGGAGACATCGTGGTTATTGCGTAAGTGCTCCACTGGGGTTGTTTGGTGCTATTTGCCAACGACCCTCCCAAGTCCGGCCTGGGGCTGGCAGACGGCAGGGCCCGGGACTCCAACAGTAGTGTTGCCGCGAACTGAGTTGTACTGAGTTGAGTCAGACCGAACATGAGCCAGCTCACTACGACTCACTGATTGGCGCTAGAAACAGCCGCCAACCGCACGTGGCGGAAATAATTTCTTGAAGCAATTTACTGTGATGGGCGAGTTAACAGAAATGATTTGACCTCGTGGCTACCTCCCCGATACGGTACACTCCTCCCCAACTACGCCTCCGCAACTCGTTAACGGGGCCAAACCAAAGACCCACATCTCCTTCGTCTCATATACAGGCTCTCTCCCTTATCACGTGTATAGACCATGCACACGGAGAGGCCCCCACATGACAATCAATTAACATATACCCTATAATTACCCTAACCTCGTTCACTTAGCATCTAGTGCTTTCGTAGAGTTGCCACCCACGTCCTCCTCGTACGGTTCCCCACGTGGCGTCTGGGTTTTCTTTTTTGTAAGCAAAGATTAATTCAAAGTACAGCGGATTTTCTATCTCCCATAATGGGAATGATTTGTCAGCTCGGTTAAAAAAGTGAGCTGAGCCATCAACCGCTCATTGAGCCATCACCTGAGTTGGCTCGACTCACGGCAACACTATCCAACAGTTTGTGGGGTCTGGAATCAAAGTCTATTGTATTCACATTTGAATGAACACGCAAGCGTAACTATGCTTGAGACCAGAGTCGTTCGCGTTTGGACGACAAGGACACTGGTGAACGGCAACGTATTGGGAAATTACGTAAGATTTCTGTATACTCCAGCAACACCCCTGAGGCCCGCCCCCGCCGTAAAATACCCAGATATTTACCAAAGACGAAGTAAACCCGCTATGTGTGACCTAAACCCTGGAAATAAATCAACGTGGGTGCGGGTCAACGGTAGGGTCAGTACGCTGGACAATTCCTCAGATAATGAGGCTACGCGAACTTGTATTGGTCACGAATCTATCGCTGCGCAGCGGCGGACTGGACGATCTCGGAGCTCCCAAAGGGAAAGCGTCGTCAGGCTCGAGTTTCCTTTTCGGGTAACTAGTCCCTTTCGTAGTCCCATTAGAACTCGTCGTTACACTTTGTAGTCGATAACAAAAGATAACAAACGATTAGGTTAACGAAACTTCTCCTCCCCTTCCCCGGCCCCGTTGCCCTCCCGCTTCGTTTAGGAACGGTGTATGACTTTCGGACTCACAGGGTCTCTCGGGGGCCGGGGCTCTATGCATACATTGGTCTCAGACTCTGGGTTACGGTGAAACATCTGTGTTGGGAAATATCTGCTGGGGATGATGGATATCTTCTCCTGGGCCCCGGACCCATCTTCGTGCCACCTCCCTAAACACGGAATAACCTGTTCAACCACTGCCAGGACTGCCATCCAGACCTTTCCGGTGAACAGTAGTTCCTTGAACCGTTCCATCACCTCTACGAGGGGTTCCAGTCGATTGGCAGTGAGATTCGCCGCATGGTGTCCTGGAACTCCTACCCATTCGTCTTCCACGAGTTTTTCGAAAAATCTGTCGGGAGGGGGGTTGAACCATCGTACTCGGCCAGAAGCGGTAGTTCGTCAATGTTACGAAGGATGCCGAGGGTATAGTCCAGCCCTTCGCGACAGAAAGGCAGCCAAACGCCCATGGCTCTCCTGAGGTAGGAGTGCCAAAACCTGTCCTCCGACAAGATTTCCATCATCCTAAGGAATGAACGCTAGTGGTCGGAACGACCAGTCTCGATTGCGACACCGTGCAGTTGTCTGGGGAGGTCGAGGTGCTCAAGGGTTCCGTGTAGGTCTGGTGACTTGAGTCACCCATCTCGTGCGGTCAGTATAATGTCGTAAGCTGCTTTCTTGATGCTGAGTGGCTCACTCTTCTCCATCGCGTCACACAGTATCTGGAAGTTATTGTCTCGGAGGCAAGATCCCGGTCGAGCAATGTCCCTGATCGCAACGAGGCTGCAATACACTGCTTCATCCTGCCAATTACCCTCCTGCCCACTACAAGTCTTGACGTTCTGCAAAGTATAGTTGAAAAGGACATTTTCTAGGGCGTGAAATGGCACGGTTCCTCCAGGAGACTGTGGGTCCATTGTACTTCCTTCGCACGGTGACTCAGGAACACGGTAAATGGATCGTTATTCATGTTTCCCCTAGCCGCATTTGCTAGGAGCCCGTTTATCCACGCGTCGTTGACAAGGGGGAGCAGTGCCTTCTTGATGAAGGTAAGAAGGGTATCTAGTACCTTTCTAGCATGGAGACGACGACGACGACGACGACGACGCAAGACAATGCCATAAACATGGTCGACTACTCCTCTAACGCGAGGTAAACACTGTTCTCAGTCAATCCCACTATCTGTGTGTGTGGGAGCGGGTCATACCTCCTGTCAACATGAATCAAATCCTCCCGGTGTAGAGGAAAGTCCATAGCCACCCCCACGTAGAGGACGCAATCTGTAAAAGTCACAGGATTCAGTGTGTCAGGTCGTTCCAACGCCTCAATGAGGTTGGGCAATCTCTCTAATGATTTGGTCAAAACTTGATGGCAGGATCTGAATCACCGAAAACCAGTAGGGGGCATATCGATGCAGGATATAAGTTCCAGTGATGCGACTGTTCGCGAGGGTGACGGCTGTGAAGAGTATGGTGTTGAAACGAGGGGAATGGGGAGTTCGTTGTATCTGTGGATTGCCGCACAAGGAGTCCGGCGGGGAGTCCAAACGGCACCGGGAACTGCCACAAGCCCGTGAGAGAAAGTCCACAAACTGGTGAATAATATCATTGACAACCTACGTAGAGGTCAAACCATGTTCCGCCATACACGACCAATGTCATTTTTACCATAATGATCTTGTTCCCCTTCGCAGCGCGGTCAGAGAATATGCTCGCACGGAGAACACTCGAGAGACAGGACGCGAGGTGCTTGGGGACCATCCAATCACATGTTGAATGGGTGTGATTTGATGAGCTCCTTCTCCGCCGAGACCGTCTTAAGGATGAGGTCGTCTGACGGTCTGAGGAATACAGTCTCCTTAGGGAGCGTCTCGAGTCCTCTGCCCTCAGAGAGAAAGGCACTTTCGAAGCGACGGGTTTCTGTAGAGTCAAGCCCAGGACATCAAGATCCCGTTAATGGGAATGTGTACGCTATTCAATACTTTCAGCGCAAGGTCTGTGCCAGAGCCTCGCACGAGTGCTGAAAAGCTAACAGGCTATTGAAGTGGGAGTCATGGCGTCTGAAGTGGAAGATGAAATGTGCAGTGATTTTGTTGGGTTATCGTGTAGGACTACGGGGTCGTACTGTTTCGTTACGGCCCGAGGAGAGGTGGGAGTTATGGAGAGAGCGTGGTCGCAATTCGTTTCTTGATACCAATCTAATCTAATCTTTTGTTATCTTTTGTTATCGACTACAAAGTGTAACGACGAGTTCTAATGGGACTACGAAAGGGACTAGTTACCTGAAAAGGAAACTCGAGCCTGACGACGCTTTCCCTTTGGGAGCTCCGAGATCGTCCAGTCCGCCGCTGCGCAGCGATACCTAAATCGGCAAAGAGCAAGCACGTGGCGGACTGGTCACGAGTCTACAGGCCAAACAGGTGTGGCGGAGTCACTGGACGTAAATGTCCCGGGAATAAACCCCAGCTACCGGCAACACCATTCTATGCTGCTTCGGGGTGTATCTATTCTTATGTAACGAGTGTGATGATAACTGGACATTCTATGTATCTCTCTTTCTTCCATTTGAGAACAACGTGCGCTTCGACAACCACCGTCGAAAACTCCTAACTCGAAACCGGCCTCGCGCTCTGTTGGGGGTGTGGGTTTGGTCTTGTACATTCCCAGTAGCGCCTCCAGGACCCGCACTGCTACCAGGAACCGCACTGCTGTTGGAGCTCGCACCGCTGCTAGGATCTATGCTGATGGTACTGGGACCTGCGTGGCCGCCAAGATTTATGCTGACGGTACTGGGACCTGCGCGGCCGCCAAGATTTATGCTGTCGGTACTGGGACCTGCACTGCTGCCAGGATTTATGCCGTCGGTACTGGGACCCGCACCACCGCCGCTGCCGCCACCACCACCACCACTGTCGCTGCTGCCGCCGCTGCCACCACCATTGCCACCACCACCACCACTGTCGCTGCTGCCGCCGCTGCCACCACCACCACCACTGTCGCTGCTGCCACCGCTGCCACCACCACCACCACCGCCGCCGCCGCCGCCGCCACCACCGCCACCGACGTTCGCCCCGACAGCAGGATCCAAGCCAAAATCTTGTACTGGAGGCATTTTCTGAACCCGAGCAGAAAGCGATGTCTGTATTTTGTCAGATACATTCCCCCTGTCATGTCGGAAAACTTACTGAAAATTCATCTCTCAACTTGGACACCCTCTGCCGTGCACGAGACACGGAGGTGTAAGCTTGTATCGGGTGCCAAGGGAACTTGCGATTGATCTCATTGATCGCATAGTCAACCTGCATTGAGCAGCTTGAGAAACCGTAAGCATGAGATTATTTAGGAGAAAATACTAAAACTCACAGAATGACCTCTGTCCTGAAGGTCTGGACCCGGATGCTCTGTGGCTGTTCTAGATCGAGGTTGGGGATCGTCCTCGTTTGCAACCTGCTCAGCCACTCGTCGTCCTGCCCAAGAAGGGCTCTATAGAAGGAGCGGCACAGGGACGTGGCTATTGTTGCAGTTGCAAGGATTGCACCGGGGATTCCAATGAGCTTGAGAAACCAGGGCTCAATACCCAAGTTGAAATCCGAGGCGGGCGGGAGAGGGTATGCGAGGACATAGGACATGGGAGCAGATTGTTGAACCGGAGGCTTCCTTTAGCCCTATGAGCCTTAGGTCACATGACCGGGTAACGCTATTAAGCGACCCGATCTCCGGATCACGCTCTATAGCGACCCGAAGGCCGGACTATATTACATGGTCCGTGCGTTTGATGTAGATGGTCCGTGCACCGTGATGTAGGAGATGATGCGGCCTTAAGCCTTCCATCGGAACATCAGTCACATTGTCACTCTGTGACCACAATAGATACCCTTAGATATATATACCCTAGGATATGGACCAGAATAGACAATCGCTCTTCTTCTCTCTTCCCCCACCAGCAACGCACTCAACACCCTCCTAAGGTAAGGTTTAGAGTACCTTGTGGTAGTTTAGAATATACCACCGCACCTGCTCAACAGGTTATGAGCCCGGGCTACGCCCGTCTCTCTCTTCAGCGCCCCTCAAGGCTGCAGAAGACGATGAGAAGGCTCTAATCTTACCTTCTGTCGCCACCATGGCTGACTAACTGTGCTGCCCTTGCGCACAGGAAGGAGAGTTCACCAGAACGACTAAATGACGATGAAAAAGCTGCTGGCAACGCCGCGCTCATTCATGTTCGTAGGGCCCAACGACGCTATCAGTCTAAC
>Ga0307513_10003549_pt1 | contig 21106 bp, 26 predicted proteins | sample 15_EM_MG_FD_202174 | JGI IMG/M metagenome (GOLD analysis project Ga0307513, IMG submission 202174) | Populus trichocarpa ectomycorrhiza microbial communities from riparian zone in the Pacific Northwest, United States - 15_EM | ecosystem: Host-associated > Plants > Roots > Unclassified | place...
TGATGATTAATGAAAATTGCAGATTTTGCATCTCCTTACTCTCCTCTCTTCTCTTCTTTGTCTTTCTTCTTCTTCTAGGCTTCTTTCTTTTCCCGGCTTTATTTATTTTGTTTGTTGTCCCGCGTCAGGAGCTAATCAACTAATAACGTTGTCTTGATTTATTAGTTATTACCTTAGCTAGTTATAATTACAGGGCTCATTGCATCAACTGCAGTTAAACTGTTTTGCTCCTCGTAAGTATGTGGTCCATGTTGATTTCTTTAAAAAAAGGTGAATGGAGAAGATTTAATATTTCTTTATATTTGCTTTTGTGTTTTTTGTTTTGAAGGGAGATTTGTTTGATCATGAAAGTTTGGTGAAGGCTATAAAGCAAGTGGATGTTGTTGTCTCTACAGTTGGTCATGCTCAGTTAGTTGAGCAAGACAGGATCATTGCTGCAATTAAAGAAGCTGGAAATGTTAAGGTATACATGTAGTTAATTTTGTTTGGGGTTTGAGAATTACTAATTTTAGCAATCATAGGCTTGTTAATGCAAATTGTTTGTTTTATTGCAGAGATTTTTCCCATCAGAGTTTGGAAATGATGTGGATAGAGTGAATGCTGTTGAACCAGCAAAATCAGCGTTTGCAACGAAGGCGAACGTAAGAAGGGCTATTGAGGCTGAAGGGATTCCATACACCTATGTATCTTCCAATTTTTTTTCTGGCTATTTCCTTCTTTCTTTTAACCAGCCTGGAGCCACAGCTCCTCCAAGAGATAAAGTTGTCATCTTGGGTGATGGAAATCCTAAAGGTAATGTTTCACAGATTCTGTTGAAGATTTTCCTGTGATGGAATAAATTCCTGATAACTTTCATATATTTATGTGCTATTCAACTGCAGTGGTTTAGAACTACTGCAAATGTTTAAGTAGGCTCAGTATCCTGTTTATTTGAGCAGACCCTCCATGGATTTTGAATGATGATCTGGATTTTATCACAAGCATTATCGGTCTTTATCTGCTAAAACTGTAAAAAAACATGTGACTGTTTTAGGCAAGTATTCACTAGCCTGTTAGGTGTTCTCTGTAGCAAGAAGGACTCCAATATTTAAGCATGCGCAAATAGGATGGTGCTTGTAGCTTGATGCTGACTGAATTGCATGAATCTTACAGTTTCATGTTTTGATCTACAGCTGTTTTCAACAAAGAAGATGACATTGCCACCTATACTATCAAAGCAGTGGATGATCCCAGAACCCTGAACAAAATTCTCTACATTAAACCCCCAGCCAACACCATCTCATTCAATGATCTTGTGTCCTTGTGGGAGAAGAAGATTGGGAAAACCCTTGAAAGGATCTATGTTCCAGAGGAGCAACTTCTGAAAAATATCCAAGGTAAGAAAATCATTTCATTAGCTTTTATGCAAACAGCCTTAATACTGACAGAGGAAAATCTCTTCAGTTTATAAGCATCTATTTAGAACTCTGTCAGCTGGGGGTACCGTCGATTTTCCAAGAAACAATTTCGAGAAAAATCTCTGCCCTTGACATAGTTTAAATATATTTAACGAGTTTAAATAATTGTTAGCAGATCTGAGTTTGAATTGTTAAGAGGTAGCATGGCAAAGTTAGCAAGTTTGACATTGCTTGTCTCTCTGTTTTTCAGAAGCTTCGGTTCCAGTCAACGTGGTTTTGTCAATTGGGCACTCGGTGTTCGTAAAGGGAGATCACACCAACTTCGAGATTGAACCATCATTTGGTGTAGAGGCTTCGGAGCTTTACCCTGATGTCAAATACACTACTGTGGATGAATACCTGAAGCAGTTTGTCTGAGTCTTCTACACCAATCAGCATTACCTAAATAAATAATCAAGCAGATCCCATATTATGCTTCACAGTACTACATGGGAGAATTTAGTTGCTTGTAATGCTTTTGCACTTCAATAATTGATCAAAATATCTGTGAACTCGACATCTTGGAGACATGTTTAGATCTCAGTGATGTATCAAGTTTCTCTACATAATAGCACCCTTTCGCCTATTAAGTTACACGAAATTGAAGTCATGTTTCGGCCATTGGAGGAGTATTAATCTGTCATGGAAACTTTCACGTTTCACTTTCTTTTAGTATGCCACTCGACACATTTAATCGTAAAGATAAAGTGGTGCTCCAGAATAGCGGTGCCTTCCTCTTGCTTTTCCATGTTAGGAAGTGTTGCAAGTTCAAGCAAATATTGGATCGCAGGAATTTGTGAATTCGCTGTCCCTTCTTCAAACACTCAATAATACAGGAACATTGCTAAGATCCATCATCATGGGGACTAACACAGCACCGCCGAGTCTCAGCCCTCCATCATCCCCTGTCGATTTATAGACTATTGAGTTTAGCATCACCCACCTTTCAGGAATGCTATACAAAGAGTACAAAATATCGGTAGCAGTTACTGTGTGACGAATTGTTCACTGTTCATGGATTAAGATGTAGTCGCTGCATTAGTTTTATGAGAAGTGCAAAGTGCAGTTTCGGTGCAAGTAATCTGCGGCAGTGGGCTGTACTTTGTCCACTGGTGCTTATGGGCCAGCCCAAAATTGTTAATATACTATCCACGGCCCAAAGGAAAGTGCGGGTCATATTTAGATAATGGGTTATATTCCTTAGTTTTAACAAGATAGTGGCCCGTTTAGGGTTATATTTCCTGCAGTTGCTAATGGGTCACGAATGGTTCAGATTTGTGCTTCGTTTATAACTCGAGCGTGCCTCAAAATCATCTCCATCCATTCTTTATCATGTTGACAAACCCAAAAGCCCACCAATGAAAAAATCCCACCTACACAGGATCTTGTCCTCCAGGCAGAAACATAATCATGGCCACATCACTTTCCTTTCTTGGGGACACAAAAAAACAACGTTGTTCCCTTTATACAGATGGTATAAGCTAAGCTATGGCCGCGAAAAGCAAGACTCTGTTTGATAAAGCACCAGATTTTGAGTATCTAGATTTTATTATATATGATATGATTTTCAGCCATGAGGTAAAAAATGGTGGTGCTACTCTTGAGTCCTCCGTATACGAAGCTCAGACACCACCAGGTGTTTGAGGATGATTAAGTCAGTATTTTATTTATTAAACACACACACACACACCATGTAGAGAATAAAGGAGTGAAATAATGGGAGAGAGAGTTGGCTACCTAGAGATGTGCAAGTGTTATTGAATTTCTTGAAGAAAAGTGATCGAGTAGGAAAGAGTTCCTTCATATAATAGGAAATGTAAAAGTATAATCCATGCTTTTAATGTGCTGAGCCAAGTAACTTCAAAATAATAAAAAAGAAAGCCTATAATTATAAGAAGGTCCAACCTGAACCTGATAGGTTTTGTAAAAGAGCTCAGATTTCGTACCTCGTCACTGTTCATTGAAGGCACAGGATACATGGAAAAATTCATGGTAAAAGCAAGAGAGTCCGCTCTCTCTATCCCTGCCAAATCCAATATCATTAACAGCTTCAAGAATCTTGGTGTCCATTTCCTCATTGTAAGTCAACCAGTATAAAAAATGTGAAAACTGAAGGAAAATGTGCTGTTGTGTTAGTTGTTATTTACTTTAGGTTTTACTACACGGAGATTTGTTTGATCATGAGAGTTTGGTGGTGAAGGCAAAAAGCAAGTAGATGTGGTAATCTCTGATATTAATCACAGTCTCTTAGGTGCTCAAGTCAAGATCATTGATGCCATTAAGGAAGCTGGAAATGTTAAGGTTGGTAATCTTATTTGGGTCAATGAACTCTTAACTTGATTGATATTCTGTCATTCTGGTTTCATTCTGACTGGGATTTGATTGTCTTCTTGTAAACTAAAAAAAAAAGAAGAAAAAAAACTAGATTGAGCAGAATTATTAACAATTCTTTTTAGCTTGTCAGTTTGTTGATGAAAATTGTTGGTTTTATTGCAGAGATTCTTCCCATCAGAATTTTGAAATGATGTGGATTGGGTGCATGCTGTGGAGCCATCAAAAACAGTATGGTCTACGAAGGTTAAAATCCGCCGAGCAATTGAAGCTGAAGCAATTCCAGACACCTAGGTGGCATCAAATTGTTTTGCAGGCTACTATCTATCAAATTTGTACCAGCCTGGAGCTACAGCTGCCCCGAGAGACAAGGTTGTCATTTTAGGTGATGGAAGTCCTAAAGGTAATTTGTGTGACAGCAGATAAGAAATCTTGATACCCTTCGTATATTGTATTCTTAATTGGGCATGGAAAATATATTGGATATTGCATTGCTAGATCATTGATTCCTATTGCTGTAAACTCTTGTTCAGCTTTGAACTACTGCTATAGCCTGCAAGAGACCCAGAATTCTGTCCATTATCAGTCTTGAAATGCAAAAAGTAGGCCATAAGTAGGTAAGTATGAAATGTATGTCATTGTGGCAATGGACTGCATTATATAAGCAAGTCAAATAGGAGGAGGGTGCAGCTCCGTGCTGTGTGTGTTGAACGAATCTTACAGTTTTGTCTTTTGATCTGCAGCGGTTTTTAATGCCGAAGATGACATTGCTACATATACTATCAGAGCAGTAGATGATCCAAGAACCTCGAACAAGATCCTGTACACTATGTCCTCATTCAACATCATTTCATTCCACGATCTTGTGTCTTTTTGGTTGAAGAAGATTGGGAAAACCCTCGAAAGGATCCATGTTCAGGAGGAGCAACTTTTGAAGGATATCCAACGTATGAATATCATTTCATTAGCTTTATATGTAAACTAGAACTCTATCACTGGAAATGAAAGATATCTTCAATTCACTATCATCTGTTAGACCTCTGTCGACTTGAGTTCGAAAAATGTTTACCGGTGTTCTTAGGAACAGTTTTGTAAAGTTTGTATGGTATGAAGTCATGGAGTTTGACATTGGTTCTCTTTTCTTGCATAAGCTTCGGCTCCACTCAAAAGTAGATTTATCAATAGGTCACTCTGCATTTGTGAAGGGAGATCAAACCAACTTTGAGATTGAACCATCATTTGGCGTGAAGGCTTCTGAGCTTTACCGTGATGTCAAATACACCACTGTGGATGAGTACCTTAACCAGTTCGTCTGATTCTTCTGCATTAAGCGGCATCACCATGATAAATAATATTTCAGATGCCACGTTGGGCCTTAAGAGTATGGAAGAAAGTTGGCTATAATTCTAGCACTTGTATCAGTACACATCATGTTGGTTCGATCCCAGACCTCTTAGGCACCTGTTGAGATCTCTGTGATGTATGAAGTTACAACACAGAAGCATTTTCTTGACTGCGAGCATTACATTTATGTTACATTCCTTAAAATTGGAGTGAGGATCCAACTATTAGGCATAAAGCAATGTGGTAATTGCTGCTCTTTTTCTTTGAGGTTTTTCAGCGGATGTTTTTTTGTGAAGGAGCAAAAAGTTGCAGCCTTCACAATAACCGCCACTGAACCAGGTGCATTGAACAAGTTCTTGCATTTTAAGTCTTGCAGGAAATGTTTACCCAAATAACGAGTTGGTTTAGATCTGGGAGAGTGATGCTGGGAAGAATCTTGAGAAGATCAAAGTACCGAAGATAGCTTAAAAAACTACAACAACAATAATACCCAACGGGATACTACAAAATCCTCTCAAGAAAATTACATTATCATATAATAATATAAATTATATCTTAAAATTTTATTTAATGGTTTAAGTTATTTAATCAGAGTTTTAATAACCAAATAGTCACAAATTCTAATTTTATCATCCCTATTTATTTAATAAAAATCAAATATAAAATAATATAAATTTATATAAATTTTAAGTCTAAAAAACTTTTACTTGAAAATATATATTAAAAAATAATATAAATTATATCATAAAATTTATCTAAAAACTTAAATTATTAAATTAAATTGTTTCTTTGCCAGCAATGATGAATTCTATAAATACCTTAACAAAGGCCTATTTACCAAAATGTTCTTACTTTGGCATTTTGCTCCCTCCTCTCAATCTTGGAGAGTTACTGGCTCACTCTCTCTCTCTACATCTCTCAATTTTCTCTACTCTGTGTGACCAACATATCTGATTCTTAAGCACCACATTTTATACACAAATATGGTGCACGAATGGCCAACAAATTCCTCAGCCAATTTAAAATTGGTGCTGGATAAATCTCCTAGGTGGGAAAGAAAGTTGGGATGAGAGCAACATGCAACTCTGGGGTCATTGATACCAAACTGATCAATCATTTTCGCTAGGAACAATCTAACAATTGGCCAATTGAAGGGCTTCGTGAACTTCAAAAGCTTAAAGTCTTCGCCTACCAAAACCTTCTTCTTCTTGTGTTTTTTCTTCTTTTAAATCAACGACCAAACTCTTCATTCAACATTGAAAGGCCACCAACCAATTCAAAGTTTCACCTACCAATTCTTATTCTAGAAACTCAAACACTTCACGACAATTTCCAAAACGAAGAACTTCACTGGAGCTGCTGAGAACTGAAACTGTCAACTAAAACTAATTACAAAGATTTCCTAAGCAGTTTTGATCCTCCTATTCCTGCGCATTCTAAATAGCATTTTCAGGATATTATCTCCATTTTACCTCCTGCAGCATTGTGAATCCTGGATTTCCTTGCTTTCCAAACAGAATGCAACTAGGATTACCAAGCAATACTTTTCTTTTCTACCGAAACATCATAGCCCACCAGAATTCAGCATCCCAATCGCTAACTTGTCTGACTCGTTATTCGATTTTCTTTCATCTAAAATGATGCCAAAATCTGTAGTTCATCTCAGCAGACACTCCATATCCGGAAAACATGCAGATGATTTTCATATACTCAGCATTTGTAAGAGGAGATGGCACGTATGCTTTGGAATCAATTCTTCAAAAGGGGTCAACGTAACAAGATTGTATATAGGGATATAATAATCTGTTCGATTGATCATGAAAGGAACCCCCCATGATGGACGAACCACATCAGCTCATGTGCTGGTGGGCAACTTATCCAAAGTCTCTAATTTATCTAATAGATTCTTCTGATGTTAACAGATAACAATTGTATTTATTCTATCTAATTTATTTTGGAATTGTTTACTCTACCAATCTCTTTAGTGGCTTTAAAAAAATATAGGCATGGTTCATAAAAAAGAAAAAAGAAAAAAGAAAAAAAGAATAGCAATCGAGACTTTAGGCCTTTTCTTTTGGATCCTTCCGATGGTCAAACAAGAGCAACCATCAAGTTAATGCTTTTCACCAAACAAATAGGGGAAATTACGAATTATTTAAAGCCAACAACTCTAAGAAAACCCCATAAAAGACCACAAATGCAAAACTAACACCCCCTTGATCATAGAAAAAGAGACTCATGGCAACATGTGACAATCTCTTCATGGTCAAAAGTATACACCTGTAATTTTTCAAACATATATTTCCGTACTATAAATAGTGACCTTTAACTTGGCTCAATCTCAAACAGTCTTCGGATTATTCTAAAACCATTTTTTTTCCCTACCCAGAAAGTTTAAGCAATGGCCGCGAAAAGTAAGATTCTGTTCATCGGGGGAACAGGATACATAGGAAAATTCATAGTGGAAGCAAGTGCCAAGGCAGGCCACCCTACTTTTGCTCTTGTTAGAAAGTCCAGTCTTTCTAGCCCTGCCAAATCTAATGTGATTAACAACTTCAAGAATCTTGGTGTCAATTTTCTCACTGTAAGTCATTTTCTTCTTTGAAATGTGAAAAGTAGTGTTATAAACGATGGTTGTTTCTTTATAATTGTTTGATTTTTTATTTTTTTGTAGGGAGATTTGTTTGATCATGAGAGTTTGGTGAAGGCGATAAAGCAAGTGGATGTGGTGATCTCTGCGGTTGGTCACTCTCAATTAGGTAACCAAGACAGGATCATTACTGCCATTAAAGAAGCTGGAAATGTTAAGGTTGGTGTAGAACTTCCTTAATCAACATGCTGTCATTCTTGTCTCGTGCTGGACTAGGTTTTGAGTCTTCTAGAAAACCCAGAAAAAAGAAGTTAATGATGTTGTGAACACAATGGATTGGTAATGAGAACTCTTTGTTTTATCACAGAGATTTTTCCCGTCCGAATTTGGAAATGATGTTGATAGGGTGCATGCTGTTGAACCAGTAAAATCAGCATATGCTCACAAGGTTAAACTACGCAGAGTTCTTGAGGCCGGAGGAATTCCTTACACCATTGTGTCAAATAATTTTTTTGCTGGTTATTTCCTTCCAACTTTGAACCAGATTGGAGTTACAGCTGCTCCAAGAGATAAAGTTGTCATCTGGGGTGATGGAAATCCTAAAGGTAATATAGCAAATTCTACTGAGAATCGTTTTGTGATAGACTGAAATTCTCTACTTACAGTGCTCTGCTTAATTGTTGAAAGAATTTAACAATTTTTTCCATTTCATGTACAGCGGTGTTTAACGTGGAAAATGATATTGGCACCTATACTATCAGAGCAGTGGATGATCCAAGAGCCTTGAACAAAATCCTCTACATTAGACCCCCAGCCAACACCATCTCATTCAACGATCTTGTGTCTTTGTGGGAGAGGAAGATTGGGAAAACCCTTGAAAAGATTTACATTCCCGAGGAGCAACTTTTGAAGAATATTCAAGGTAGGAATATCATTCCATTAGATTTATATCCTCATTTGCAAGCATCAATTTGACCTCAGCTAGGATGTCAAGTTTCTGGAAAAATTATAAGAAAAATTGCTTTGTGATGACTTGCTAGTAGTTGATCTAAACAATGTTTTAACAGTATTTTTCTTAGTTTGAGAAGTTTAAAATTGTAACCAAGATAAGTTTATCAAGTTTGACATTGATTCTGTTCGTTCTTTCTGGTTTTGCAGAAGCTCCATTTCCAGACAGTGTGGAATTAGCACTTTTTCACTGTGTCTTTGTGAAGGGAGATCACACCAACTTCAAGATTGAACCATCATTTGGTGTAGAGGCTTCTGAGCTTTACCCTGATGTCAAATACACTACCGTGGATGAATACCTTGATCAGTTTGTCTGAGTCTCCTACATTAAGCAGCATTTACCTTGACAAATAATAGTGAAGATGCCATATTGTTCTATATATGGCGTGGAAGAAAATAAATGGCTGCAATCCTTGCACTAATTATATTATTGGTCTATATATTGGTCTATATATGTATCATGTTACATGCCATACAGAATGACATTAATTTTGAGCAAAAGTATTAAATTTCTGTGAACACTTCAACCAATGGAAGCAGATCCAAACCTAGCTGCATTAAACTACCTCGTCCTGACAAATAAAATACTGTGGTTGCCTGCCCAAATTTCAGTGTCCTAGAGTAGCGATGGTTGTCTTGTTTTTGCTGTTTTAGCAGATGTTACAAGAATGAAATATGCAGCCTTAGCCATCTTCGTTAGAAAGGCAAAATTGTGTTCTTGATAACCAGCAAACGTCTATTAGGAATGCATATTTTTCGAGATTACCAAGGTAGGAGTGCATTTTCATTTTACTGTGGCCTTTCTCTTAGAAGACAAATGATAATCTTCCCCGACCTTGAAACGGGGTATATCAAAAACAAATAAATAAACAAAGCAACATGCTCATTAACTTTGGCAATGCTGCACAAAAGATTCTGATAACTCTCATAAACATACAGCAAAATTTATAAGCCTCGACAGGCTTCAAGTCTTCGACTGTTCCATTGTTTAAATATCATAAGAAACCAGGAGGAAAAAAAAAAGCTCACAGAATAATTGTGTGCAAGAAGGCTGGATTTCGAAGCAACAACTTCATCTTTTCAGATGTTCAGATGCAAACCTTTATTCATGCATGCCCATCTTTTTTCCTTTCTTTCCCTTATTTCCCTTAGCTGAAGTCTTTGCAGGCCCTTTACCTCTCTGGCCCTTTGCATTCTTACCCTTCTTCAAACCACCTTTTCCTGGCTTTCCCATACCACGCGCATCCTTTTTCATCCGCCGATCAACAAGGACTTTCCCCTTGCCAACCTTGACTGTAACTCCTTTCTTTGCAACCACATATTCCTTCTTAGGCCTTTTTGGTGCAGCCTTTTTGTATAGTTGCTCAATTAACCTGCCCTTTGAGTGATCAGAGATCTCCGTCTGCTTTGATATATCATTTGCCTTCTTGCGCACCTTCTCAAGCTTCCTCGCAGCTACCCTCTTCTTTCGAGCCTTGGCTTCAGCCACTTTCTTAGCAGGCCGAGCATTTATTTCTTTGAATTGTGCTCGCATAGCAGCAATCTCCTCTTTGGTAACCGGCTTAATTGGCTGGCAGTGTCTCTTCTCTTCCTCCACAAACCAGCCAGGCAGGCCCTCATCATCAAACATATACTTGTTGTAGGAATCATCAAGCATCTGCTCCCTTCGCTTTTTTCTAAGCATCTTCTTAGCACAAGCCAATATCTCAGCCTTTGAGTCAACATCATCATCCTCAGATTCATCTGATGATGAATCATCACTAGAATCTGTAGCTGGAGCAGGGACTATCTCAAAATCATTTTCTGCCGTAGAAGATGGGGGTTGAGTACGATCAGACCCTGCAGCATTCTTTGCAGACTTTTTTGGAGTCGCAATTTCTTTCTCCTGTCCATCTACCAGCATTTCATCTTCACTTTCATACTTCTCCAAGTTTCTGGCCTCTGCAGTTTCCAAGTCTCCATCCTCTGCAGCTTTGGCAAAGATATCCTGATCAAACCACTTCCTTGTAATCTCTTCTTCAGTTGGCACTTCCCCATCATTGAATGGTACCATCAGAGGATTTGCTTCATGATCACCCGTTTCTTTATCTGAATCATAATCTGAATGAACAATATCATTGTCACCATCACCCTGCACAGCCAAAAGAATGAGTATGCTTTGCAACAGCAAGGAATGTGGCATTAAAATTCACAGCCAAAATAACCCACCCAAACAATATAGGAGAACATCAATGCACAAAATGCAGGACATGTTTTACTAAGGAACAATGGATGGCAAGGAATGCGGGGTTAAACACCGAATGCACAACCAAAATAACCCACCCAAAGAATACAAGAGAACATCAATGCACAAAATGGAGGACACATTCTACTGAGGAACAGTTAACCCTTCAGAGTCGTTATCTGAAGACGTGGGGAAATTAAATTAATTAATGTCTCATTGCAACTTAGAAGTAGAACAAAATACAAGAGCTTTATACCTCCAAAAGTTGTTCAGCATAGGCTTGCTTTGCACGTTTCCGCTGCTTGGTACTTCCTTCCCTTTTGGTCACAAACCTTTCATAAGCCTGATCAAGGATCTCTTCCATTTGTTCATCAAATCTAACATCAAAACACAACATTGAATTTCAGAATGATTTTAGAGGTTGCATTCTTCAAAATTATATCAGCAATAATGCAAATATTTAGGAACTACCTTCTGCGTTCCTCATCAGAATCTACATCACTGGGTGAATGCTCCTGGTTTTCCTCATCAGTTTCTTCATTTTCACCATCCCTTAAGCCACCATTCTCATGATCATAGTCAGCAGCATCAACAGCTACTAAATCTTTCTTTCCCTGAAGGAAAATAGCGAAAGAGATTTCAGACTATGACTGTGTTTGAGATTGTGATGTAGTTAACAAGAAGTTGGTTTCAGCTAAAATGTAGGTTAGTAGTCCCAAGCAAGTATTCAGCATTTCAAAATGATGTAGTTTGTTTTTTTAAAAAAAAAAAAAACACCGTGGTTTTGCAATTGTCTGGAGAAATCTTTACTGGGATTGTCCATATCCAGTTCAATGAACCACTTTTTATGACCGAATGCTGCCACTTCAGTTGGCGCAGATTCATATTTAAAGAATCCAAAGCATATAACCAAACTCTGCATCCAAGATAAAAGGCACCAACTTTTTACTTATATGCACATATTGCCATAATATCAGGGATTCTGAAGAAAGCTTCCTCGCCCGGAAGGAAATTTAGGAGGATGGTGAAAAGAACCATCAATAATTGCTTTGGCTTAATGCAATATTTTGATGCAAATCAGACATCTGATTTAACTTACAATACTAACAAAGACAGAAAAAAATATAAAGAAAGTTAAAAAGAAAGCATGAAAGTGAACCTTGATGGAAGAAAGAGAGAACAATTCAAGATCAGTGTAACCATCTGCCGTTGCATCGATTTGCATTCCACCGGTTGCCTTCCGTACTTTATCCTGATATTTTCAAATATAGAAGCAGCAACACATGAGCTACAGTAATAGATATCAATAACTGGAAGAGCATGCACAATCAAAAATCAACCTTGGCTCGTCTTTTTGCAAGAAGTTTCTTTTCTCGTTTCTTCTTCCGCTCCATAGCATTTGTCAGGTCCTCCATTTCATTGAGCAACCTATCATCTTCATCCTCCTCTTTTTCATCTTCACCACCTTTTCCAATAGAAGGACTAGCTTTCTGAGACGAAGACAGGGCCTTTCTTATTTGCATCCGCCACCTACATGATAGAAAAGATGTAACAACATTTTATCTAATGTATATTAATAATAAGGCACAATGAAGAAAGTACAATACCAGAACATGCAAAAGAGTTGTTTATTATACATCAATTACATTCCTTTGCATGCATCCGCACAAGCTTAACATATTTTCATTTCTGATAAATGGCATCAGAACACTAATAAGATTTGTTTCAGACCCAAACCCACTCCTAACATATTTAGGTAAAACATTTTCTCCCATTCTAAAGACAACTACTGATAATGAATACACAGGTGTATTCCGGAAGATTTTTCAAGGAAAAGAATAGGGTGTGCGGAAAATTCATCTCTATTACTTCCAGATGCTGGAACTTCACAGATCACCTGAAATAATTGTAAAGAGTTGAAACATAAAAAAAATAGAGGGCGAGGAGGGAGACAGCACACAAATCTTACTTCAATAGATGCTTGAAGTCTTGTTTTCCCAAAACACGCAGATCATCACAAAGATGTTTAACCTGGTCAGAGGGATAGTTTGTTTAGTAGTTAAAAAACAGAAGAGAATACAAGGTATGATGGCGAAAAAAATAACAGAAAAGATTACCTCTTCTGTGGTTAAATCATGATCACGCAAGGGTAAAGAAACCTCATCATCAAAGGCTATTGAAGTAACGGAACCAAGGATCTCAAGAGGGCTGTCAGACCAAATGAAATCAGCTGCTGAGGAAACTTTTCTCACAATGGACTCTCCATCTTCATACCTGTAGTTTGATTTTAACCATATCATTACATAGAGCTATAACAATACATATTGTTTGTTTTGAACAACCACCAACAGATATTTATGTGCACTAAATATTTCATCTTCATTTGCACCAACCAGAGCATTTCATCTTCATTAAAATTCCTAAACTTATGAGTTTAATAAAAATGAAGAATTTATGCCTTATTCTGAGTGGATTACATGGAGTAACAAAAACTGGCATATTATCATTCATCTGGCTGTATGAAGAAATTCACAAACTAATGAGAAAACATACCCATCACGATGCCGCTTCTGCTTTGTTCCTCTAAGGACATCCACCACCTACATCACAATATAAACAAAACACCAATCAAAGTACAGCAGAAAAGTGGGATTGTTGCAAAGAGGGGAAAAAACAGAAAAGTCATTCTTCATGTATAGCAGATGATTACCTTCCGTTGGGGTTCGTCAGATCCCTGAAATAAATGCTTTATGTCAAGAAGACGAGGATCAATCTTAGCAGGGGCCTTGTACCTTAAACCCAAAACAAATATTTCAGCAGATGCTGAACGACTTGCTGCTGGTTTATCCACCTCGACCTTCTCAAATAACTAGAGAAAAACAAAACAGATACCACGATCACTTACACCAACTAATCACTGAGACACAACAAGGATTTTCAAAAGAGATTCAAAACTCACCTGATTAAGACAATAGATGACAGAACTATAATCTTGGGACCTGAAAACCTAAAACAACACAACAAATAAGCACTTAGCATCCGGACACAGTAAATTGAGATAAATATGAATAGACATTAAACTCGATAAGCTTTATTTTATGTTATGTATGGTTATTCATTTATAACAAGACCAACCAAACACAACAGCAGAAAATTCCTCCTTTTCTCCTCCAATTTTTTTCAACAACCAAATTCACCCCAAAGAAAAAAAAAAACTAAAAAAAAATCTTAGTCAATTTCCCTTGTGTCATTTTAGCTAATTACTCATTTCCAACAAAAGCAATCAAATGAACCTCACAAATAGCAAAAAGTTCTCTACTTTTCCCTCCAATTTGAATAACAATAAACATAATTGCTAAATTCAATAAAACACAACATCAAAAACTAAATAAATTGCACTAAAAAAAACCCCTTTACCCTCTAATTTTATCAGCAACCAAACATAATTTCTAGTTCAACAAAACCCAAGAAAATAAATCTTACTTTAGTAACAAAAGTTCCTTTAGGAGCCAAGAACTGAGTAGCCAATCTAACAGAATCGATAACCAGAGAATTTTGAGCCATAGCTTCTTGAGACCAAGCACCACCAATATTAGGTGACCCATCATGTAAAACCAAATCAAAAGCTCTAACTCCATGTTCTCCCATGATTTTCTTAATCTTAGCTCTACACTCAGGCTTGGTTATATCCTGCTCTATCGAGACAGCCCCTCGTAAAGGCGCGATTTTAACTAAATCAATGCCTAAAACAAGACTTCCTACAGGCACGCGCTGCACTGCCACCTGCATCCACCCGCCGGGTGCAGCACAAAGGTCAAGCACGGCGCGTGAGGATTGGAGGAACTTGAACTTGGTGTCTAGTTGAATTAGTTTCCATGACGCACGCGATCGATAGCCGTGTTCTTTGGCTAGTTTGTAAAATTTATCCAAACGATGCTTTCCCTTTACTTTTCCCATTGTGATTTACGGGTCTTGGAGATTTTGAGAAAAATAGAGAGAACTTTTTTTTTTTCCTTCTGATGGTTGCTGGTAGGGTTAGGTGTTCCAGGAGAGGGGGGGGGGGGGTTTAGCTAGGGTTTCGAAGGGGCGCAGTTAATAGAATTATAGAACTATTATATAATGTAATAGACCCACTGGACCCAAAGCCCATAGTTTAGATTGTTAAGGAATGAGATTTCATTAGGTTGGGCTTGGCCCAGTGAATTACCCAACACAAATATAGAACAAGCTTGCCAGTTTTCCATGACACCACCAGAAGATAAGATGAACTAGTGTCACTTTTTTTTGGTATTATACACCAGCAATCCTACTACTGGATAAGCTGTTCCAGGTGAAGTACTTGAAGCTTACCTGCTTGCTTTCCAACGTTGAATAGGATACGCCATGTATCTGATCAGGTATCTGATTTGGCACCCCATGGTGACGATAAAAAGAAGAATCCAGGAACAGAGCAATATGGACCAAACGACAGGAACACCGAACATGGAAAAGATAGTCATCATGAATGCTATGAAGAACCCGGACACCCACGTTATCAAAAAAAAAAAATTTACTTTGTGAAGGAGTACTTGGATATGTGACAGCAGATACAACAAGGTTATTTTCATGCACAGGTATATCTGAGATGGATCCGCCCTATGGTGTTGGGGAAGTGTTCAGATGGTAATTTACACAATCAAACAAACTACCAAAGATCATGAGCTCCCTGACTACTTGGTTCTTATAAATGGGGTCAACTAAGCTGGCTGTGGGGCTGGCTCACCTAATAAAATCCTTTAAACCTGGAGGTTTAAGGAGGATTTCTGTTTTTTTTGTATTATTATTATTTCATAAGAAAACAGGTTTCATTTTAAAAAAAAAAAAAACTGGCTGTGGGCCTGGCCTGATAGTTATGACTTATGGTCCGGAGTTTAGTTTCAATGGCAGAGACCAAAATGTTGGCAAGTCGAACCAATGAACATAGAGCTGGCACCCTGGCCTCAACCCTCACCATGATAAAGAGCTCGAGGGTGGAGGGGTTCACAGGTAGGCAACAGACTCCTAAGTGCATGAGCATGGACCGAGTTAGAAAGAGGCAGCAGGAGAGGGGGCAACATATCCCAATCCTTGCATGAAAAACTGAATTCAATCTTTTTACAAAAATTGAAGGATCTTGCCTTGCAGACCAGTTTTCCACATCTACAACTTGGATAATTCCTCTACTTAGTTACTAGGTGATTTAACTGCGGATAACATGGCTAAACGAAAATTGATATAAGTTGTGGTAATCAACAATTCAACATAAGCGAATTTACCAAACCATTTACATACCAAAACAAGTACAGAAGAAACATATCAGTTTCACCATTATTTGAGTACCAAAGAACAAGCACTGGTGCCAGAACAAATTGAAGAACAAGCACTAAGTTTAAACTGAAAGTTAACTTGCAAGAGAACCATCCACTACTGTCTTTCTGTGATAACTTCCAGTATTAAAGACGCATACACTTGTGGCTATAATTGCCACTTTCCATGACTACCAGCGAGGGAACTAATACCACTGCATCAAGCAGTATATACATAAGACAATATTCATTCTCAGAAACGTAAATGAATCTTCTTAATTGGTATATAAACAATAAAGTTTAACTTCTGCAACATCAGCACTCTGCCATCATAAAATGTCAAGGCACAATTGAACTTTCTGTTTGCAAGTGCATATTAGTCCATCACAACATAAAGGCATGTCCCTCAAAAAAAAAAAAATCAATTGTCATGAATCTTCATGTCTAAATTTTAACTTCCATCTGGTCCTTTTCTAGGCGCCTACCAACCATCCAGGCTTTAGTCCCCACGGGAGCCACTGCTACCTGCAGAAGACTTCTTGCCACCATACTTCTGTTAAAGATCAAAGAAACCAGAATGTTATCTCACATAATGGCAGTCCTACTACAAGAAAAAATGTTACAGTTGCCACGGTTACTAGTGGTGTAAAGCACTTGAAACTCACCTGCTTTCCAACGTTGAATGGAATATATTTGAATTTGATCATATGCGCAATTTGGCGCCTCATTGTAAGGACAAAAAGAACAATCCAGTAACAGAGTAATATAGGCCAAAAGACAGGAACATCAAACATGGAAAAGAAGGTCATAACAAATGCGATGACGAATGCTTTCGTGAAGGAGTACCTGGATATAATGACAGAAACAACAGGATTACTGGTGTGCATAAATGTATCAAAGATGATTTCCTTAATCCCCTCTTCCTTATCCCGCCCCTTCTCAATGGCAGGAGAACCCATTTCTTTTTCTTGTATTGTTTATTATAGATATGTGTTTGGTTTGTTTACTTATCCTATACCCAAAAGCAGCCCTATATAGTTAAGAGAAAGCATGGAATAGTAGAAACATCTAATCTTAATCAAACACACTACTAAAACTATTTAGCTTTCCAACCACCTATTCTTTTAAAGCAATCCTGAATCTGCAAGAACTATGAGAACCACCAATTGAAGGGCTATATATAGCCAAAAGGTACTCAAGGGTGGATCATTCATGATTGAAGTCTCGGAAGATTACCAGGAATCATTTATCAGGTTATAAAGAACAATGAAAGCAATTACACAACAGGATAACTGAGTTGATACACATACAAACAGCATGGGGGTAATTACAAGACTAATTGTCACAAGTGGAAAAATTACTTTCATTACCAGAATTTGAACTCAGGAAGTCGGCGAATGAATGGCTTGAATTCATCAGAACCCTTTGTTGGCAGCAAAGGACCATCTGAAGGATCAATTTCAGGATCAACCAGAGGTGATAAAAACCCAATTAGCAAGTTCAGTATGTATATTCCAAGCCCATAGGCAATTATGTAAAATCCTTGAACATAATAAACTCGCAAACAGTAGATAGCCATTACAACAAAAGTCCCAATCCACCTATGGACCGTATGTGGCGTGCTCTTATCAAGATAATACTGATACATCCTCCAAACATCATTTCCCCATTGCGCAACAGGTGATGCCGCAGAGGCACCCTCAGCCCCAACTCCCTCCATCCAATTTAATCTTCACAATCCTGCCAATTTGATAATATAAAACAAATTAAACCAGCCAAAAAAACCTCATAAGAAAACAGAAAACACAACAAATAACACTGCCCATATCTATGTATGTATGCATGCATATTAAAAATCCAACTGCTACTCGAAAAACATGACCATGCTTCATTTTAACTATAAAAGCATGACCATGCTTCAATTTGACCAATACTCATTCAATTTAACGAATTAAAATCCGGTGAGGTGGTACAATATCCAATTTCCAATCAAATCAAAGCATAACACCGACAAAAAAAGAAAGGAGAAAAAAACGCATGAATCTTCTTAATTACTACAGCAAAAACAAAATTGCTATTCACCAAATTTATGTTCAGAAAAATATTTAAACCGGATTTGAAAGAACCCAGATGACAAAATGTACGCAAGAAACATAAAAACCATCCAATGCAAACAAAACCGTTCACTTTCTCAATTTTTTGGAGCCCGAACTATATAAAAATAAAAACCTTAACAAATTTGAAAGGAACCCAGATGATAAAGGCACACAAAAAGAATCCAAGACCCACAAAGCCCTTTAACTTCCCAAATCTCAGGAACCCAAAATGAAGAAAATAAGCTTCGTTTAAGCAACCAAATCAAACCCAAAACAGCACAAGATCTAACAATCAAGAAACCAGGAAATACTTTCAAGAAACAGATCTATAATAAAGAGAGCATAGGAATCAAGAACCATAAACGTACAAGGTGATTGGATGTTAAAAAGTAAGGGATTAAAGGGTGCAAAGAATCAGGAAGCAAACCAAGCAGATAAAAAAATGAAAGGGGAAAGAAATAAATAGATAGATTATAATAGTAAAGAAAAATAGAGGGAAAAGAAGAGAAGAGAAGAGAAGCTGACCTTAAATGGACTTGTGATTTTGGTGGCTAGGGAGTAAAGACTGTCCGAGAGAGAACCAAGGAGAAACAAAAGATAATTTTTAGAGGCTAAGGATGTGCAGATCTGTATGAATCAGCCAGTGCCTGCTTACAGGGATATAGATTTTAGTATTTTACTGCTTTTTATTTTTATTTCTTTTTTAATTTTCATAAAAATATAAACAAATAAAGAGATGAGGAGAGTTGAGTTAATGACAGGGAAGGAAGGGTGTTTGAAGAGCGATGGAAAATTATTTTGTCTGTAAGTGATGACGTCCAGGTGGCGTTTTTGGTGGCCTATCCCAAGGAAAAAAAAACTTGGAATATTTTTTTATCAGTTTTTATATATTAAAATAAATACTTATAAAAACAAATTATTTCTATTAGAATTAAATGATACCTATTAATTATTTTAATATCTTATTTCAAAAAATAAAGCATATACTTTGACTATAGTTTTGAAACTCGTCCGACCCGGCAGGTCGATCTAGGATTGAAACCGAGCTAGATTGAAAACAGATAGGAAAAAAAAAACCCGGCGTGACCTGGCTGACCTGACAAAACTCAGTCAAAAACTCAGTTGCGACCCGTTGATTTTTGGTTTTTTACTAAAACGACATCGTTTTGATTAAAAAAAATTGACCCGGGTGACTCGGTCAAAACCAGAGATCCGAGTCGAGTCTCGAAACTATGACTTTAACCATTAAATCAACTTCATCTTTTCCTAAAAAAAAATATAACAATATTCTTTTTTTTTTATTATTTTTTTTTTATCTAAGGAGTAGGTTTTTTTATTGGCATATTAATGCTGTTGTGTAATTATGATGTTACAATGTCAATATATAGTAAATTAATAATTTTATTAGTATTATAATCTATAAATTAATATATTATTTATTATATGCACATATATATTGATATATTGATTATATGTTTGTCGATATAATAGTGAATGATAATTGTTATTATTTTAACACTTAATATATACATTGACTCTCATTTCAATATATCAAAGATAAAAGACTTATATCTCTGAAAAATATGGATCGATAAAAATTTATTTTTTTAATTGATGAAATATTAGAGAATTCATTGACAAATAAACACTCCAAAGTCAAACCATAAAAATTCTTTGCACCAGAGACAGCATTAAAAAAAAAGATAAATTTAATGGTTAAAAAAATTAAAATTGCGACATTTTTTTTATATGAAAGAGAACAACAGAGAGAGTTTTATTTATTTATTTAGTAAAACATGAAAAGAAAAGGGACAAAAGCTGTATTCCAAGGCAGAAAGTACACAAGGAAGTGTGCATACCAAACAAAAAAGGGGTAGCTGAGGTCCATGACGATGAGCATTTACTCCGCACCAATCTGTGAACAAACGAATAAAATGTATTGGGCTGGGCCCATCTTTCTCTGCAATATCAAATAGTAATTTACGAGGTCTCGTCAATGTAGCCCATTAGGCAACCTTGCTCGTGCTTATGGATCCAGGAATTGCCTCTCCTAAGTCTTGAGCCCTAGAGGTTGCTAGGAACGTTGCGAGGCTCGGTCCATAATCTGACCCGAAAATGAATTTGGGTCGTTATTAAATCAATTTGTAATATATCATCTGGAATCAATTTTTTTTTTATCAAAACAAATCCCAGCATGTTTACTTGCATTTATAGACCGTCAATTATTGGAGTGCGATCGACGAACAGAGGATTTGAAAGGCAGTCTTTTCGCACTTGAACCAGGTAAGCTTTGCCACTTAAATTAAGTGGACATGCTTTTTTCATTGTAAAAAACTATGGTTCTGCAAAGAATATTTGTCAAGATCAACAAGCAGGGAAACGTTATAATTTATATGCTGCTACATCTGTCATTTAACAGTTGTGTATTGCAAATCGGATACACACCATGGATGATTGGATGGTTTACAGAGGAAGGCCATGGGAAACGGTGAAGCACAAAACACATCAACTTTTCTATTCCGGTCGTTCAGGGGAGAATCAATCTTCACTGCGCAGATGGTATCAGAACGAAGACCATTTTTCTGCCATACTTGGCTTTCTCTCTAGCTAATTGAAATTTACAGACACATCCCATGAATCAAAGCACGAGGAAGAGCTTATCAATTCAAAGTCCTACCAGTGATTATATACTTGCGTGTGAATTAAGGTGCGTAGTGATTTCCTATAAAAGCACTCATTAACCTAAACATGTC
>Ga0307513_10003550_pt1 | contig 21103 bp, 22 predicted proteins | sample 15_EM_MG_FD_202174 | JGI IMG/M metagenome (GOLD analysis project Ga0307513, IMG submission 202174) | Populus trichocarpa ectomycorrhiza microbial communities from riparian zone in the Pacific Northwest, United States - 15_EM | ecosystem: Host-associated > Plants > Roots > Unclassified | place...
CGCACCTCCAACGGCCACGACTGTCCACGGCTATACACGATTGTGCAGTCACCGTTGGCAGGGATGTATTCCTCGTCTCTGCATATTGGGACAAGACTCGAGACGCGCCGATCAACCGCGCAATCCTCTACTCTACCGGGGTTCATTGGAGGGGGGAGGCCACGGTTGTTGGCGTTGGCCGATTCATCCCGTACCTCAAGCGTATCCAGAATGTTTGGGATGCCGAGCGCGCTCTGTCAAAGTGAGTCCGCGCTCACCCGCTTTCTCACCCGTTCCATACGCTTCTATCGTTGATCTTGGCTTCTCTTTCTTTCACCAGGTTCCTCCAGGCCTTCAAAACGAGGCGCGCCAACAAAAAGCGACCCCCAAAGCACATCTCCTAGGTAGAATCACGGTCTGCGCATTCGTACCCATCTCGAGCGTTGTTTTATCTTAGTTTTCTCCCCTTTCAAACGCATTCTCTCCCTATTTACTTAGCGTCGTCCCTTGTCCCTTGACCGGCGTCTTTCGACGATCACCACGCGTCGCTTCTTTCTCCCATCGCCTCTACCCCAATACGTAGTTTGATACATGTTTTGATTATATTACATGCGCTCCTGACCTCCGGACGGTGCGCAATGCCCTTGCCCGCAATCCCTCTCCGAGCATTCCAACATCGATCCATCGGTTTAATTGCCGATCTTCCGAGCCATATGTTCTTGATCTCGTTGATCGATCACGGAATAACTTTTGTTGACCCCCTTATCGACAATGAGATTGCCCGCAGCCCAGTTTCCCCGTCCTTCGGAAATGAATTACACGAGTTGCCGTGGGTTGCGACAGCTGACCAGGTGAGCCAACGTCTCGACTATTTACGCTATTTACGTCCGTCTCCCTCATTCTCACCGCAGAACCTTATCGATTATCTTCGAGGGTCCTCGAAGAACGGCGTTTCCAAGACTCGTGTCTCGGGTCATCTCGCCTCATCGGTATCGGGTCCTGTAAGGTTGGGTTTTTACGCAATCGACGCCTCGTTCTCGGGGGTCCACCCCTCGTCTTCGTTCAGACGTGCCCCTCGAATCAGAGTACATGAGGTCGCTGCCATGCCCAGAGGTATAAATATGCAGTATTACGCGGCACATCCCCAGACGCGACAATGGAAACACCACCACCGACAGTCCCAGACATTGCTATGGACGAACAAACCACGATACCATCCACTCAATCGAATGGGGTCGAAATTGATGGTGAGTTTTGAATCATTCTTTTCCTCCCGCTCTCGACGCAGCGCATTGAAATTCGCTACAGGCAGTCAAGGTGTACTCCAAGACCAACCTGTGTACGCATTTCCTTTCTTCCGGTCAACATTTTAATACATATTTCATCACGAACGTGTTCTAGGGACCAAAGTATAAACGGCCAACAGGAAGAAGCAGGACCTGATGTCACTGTCGACAGGGTTTTGGGCTCACGCGATACCGGCAATCCTCGCTCCGGAGGGTGGAGGAGAGTACGCGATGAAGAAGATGAAGAAGATGAAGGTGCCGGGGGTGCCAGAGGATGGGGCGGTACCGGGTGGTGGGGCAATACCAATACCGAGGGATGGGGAAATGCTGGAGGATGGGGCAATACTGGGGGATGGGGTGATACCAGAGGATGGGGCAATAGCGGAGAGCGGGGGAGGCCAAGAGAGGCACAGACCTCACTGGTCCCTGCTGCCCCCACTGATAGGGGAGATTCCCCGCCGAAGGATACCCAATTTTTGATCGAGGTTCGCGCCAGCCTCTCGATTTACGTGTTCTTCATCGCTAATGAATCCACCAGTTCAACCGAGGACACAATATACCTCAGTATGAAGTTCGTCTCGTTATTTCAGATCGCCTTGTGTTGGCTTTGTGTTTTGTTTTGATCATAGCACTTGCGGGAGACATTGGGATGTGGTTAGTGGGGCTTTCCATGGAGGACCTGTAGTTACCATGATCATGCGGCCATTCGCTATTCAAATATTCAATCCCCAAGGATGTAATCCAGTTCCTTGACGAAACGATCTCGGAACAACAGTTCCGGAGTTCCAGAGAATGTCACGGCCGGTCCCGTTTGTTTACATCTACCGCGTGGCGGCTTTCAGCTTTCCAATAGTTATACCCTTTCGGTCCACACATCCTGATATCTGTCTCCTTATCTTCGGGACCCCTCAAGTCGTTCTCCAATGGACCGTCGAACTGAAGAACAGTACAGAAAGCCTCCCGGACCATCCGTAACCGAAGGAGACGCAGACCTCGACCGATGTAGGTACCTCTCCGGATCCATCTGTAGGATTAACATCCACTCACTCGCTTCACTTTCAGTTTCTCACCCGCACTTTCGGGGGCATAGGGGGATTTCCAAGGGTCGGGCTAATGAGTTTGCGTCGCCTCAACACTCTTCTGTTGGCGTTGTTCCAGAGTACCAAGAAGAAAAGTACTCTGGTTACGATTCTGGGTCATCGGTACGGGCCATACTATCGCAATCCCTGAACGCGTTTGTAACAGCTGCTGTTCCTTAGACTCATTCTACGGCACGATGGCTTCGACCGGATCCTTCGTTGCAAGCACCACTGGACAACAGCGAACAGTATCTGAAGAGGGCGAGGGAACTCATTACGGGTGTGCGTGGATTAAATCACAACTCTTTCGCCACCTAACCTTTGCACCTAACCCTTCGTTATATCACTAGGCTCGTCGACCGACCGTAAACCCGCTTTCCTCCCCGGCGAAAAAGACAACCATTATGAATGCGAATATGAATGAAACCAGCCAAGCCAGCTTGCGAGCCAAACCCAGCCAATTCGAGTCCGGACCCCACCCTCTTGCCAATGATAAGCATTATCGTGAGCTTGAGCTCCAGGATGAGATTCGGTCACGGAATCACCCAGGGTGGAGCAACCAGACCGCGCGGGGGGCAAATCCTTCATCTGATAATAAGGTTGGTGGGTCACGTTCTTCTTGAACGTCCGTTGACTTTTCTGTCACACGGTAGGATCGTCCGCTCACTGTTCGTGACATGGAGGGGTTCGTGGAAACCATCCAAGATACCATGCGGGAGATGGGGAAACAATTTTTAGAGGCCATAGCTCTGCTCCAGAGGCTTGATACCAGCGAGAGCGAAGGGAGCGATGCGGACGGTGTGATGCGTGATTGAGTGAATAGTGTAAGAATACGGTCTACGAGCGAATACTCTGTACCCAATGATTACAAACGACTTATTACCGATTATCGATTGTCGATTGTCATTACAACCGAATACCTCGCCCTTGGACCCCCCCCCCATGACAATGGACGCATCCCGTTACAAACTCGAAACAACACTAACCTACCACAAGGATTCAATCACCAACCTTCAATTCTCTTCGAACGGCGAGTACCTCGCCAGTGGAAGCGACGATGGCATGATTCTCGTTTACTCTACGACTTCATGGAAGCCGATACGTCGATTTGTCGACGTATCTCCGGTTAGCGTCTTGCTCTGGCACAACAAAGCCCGCAATATACTCTTGTGTGGCCACAGGAGTGGGGATTTACACCTGGTAAATGTTAGCAAGTCTACGGTGCGGTGGCATTGCCGATTCTGTGTGTCCTCTCCTCATCACTTGTACAGCAGGATGCCGTTGTTGGCACGGCTCGATTTTCTGGCCCAATTCACTCCCTGGCGATCTCCCCGTCTGCAGATGCACTCGCTGTTGGTAATGGTCACAACATTCAGCTCGTGAACTTCTCTTCGAAGGCACCATATCTCAAAGACAACCCAAAGAGGATCCCGGACCCACCAACGTTTTCCCAGCTCTCCGCCAGACTTCCGGCTCCAATCGCAAGGTCCATTCATTTTCAGAGGGACGGGAAGAGTCTTGTCGTTTCCTACCTTAGCCATGGCATAATGTGAGTACCGCACGACCCCCCGCGTGTGTGTCAAACCTGACGATTTTAGCTGCTGGGATATCCCTAAGATGGACCTAGCCTGGCAGATTACCCCCAGGGCGTGTTCAATGTTGAGGCAGATTCTCAACTCGAACGAACTTGTGCTCATTTCCAACCTAGTGGACAATCAGATCTGCACCCCGACGGGACAATGATCGCCGTCTCAAACCTCTTCGACGGCGTTGACTGGTACTCAACATCTCCCCCAAAACGTGCCTATTCCGTCAAGATACCCATTTCGGACAACCTCCCAACCCCCTTGTCTTACGTGCATGGTGGCTCAGCCCTGCTTATCGGTGGTACCGCCGGGAAAGCCCGCATCATCGATTGTCAATCACTAAATGTCTTGCAAATCCTTGATCACAATGGTACGTATCCTCCATCCACGGAAATTATGGGTAACGCAAGTTCAAGGGTCCAGACAATGGATGTGTGCAGTCCGTTGTAAGTCCCGTCATTGAGCGTCGAAGCTCGACCGTTTCTGAATGCATACCAGACTTTCACACCCAACACCGGGGGAAGAACCCTAATCGCTACAGGAAATGCAGAGCTTGCAAACGGTCTAATGATAAAGATATGGCACCGGCCAGTTGAGGGGAGATGGGAAGTGTTTCGTCAATTTGTAGCGTCCGTCTCAGCGGTGCGTTGGTTCATGGTGCATGCGAATTCTAGGCTACTAAAACCACTCCAGATGTATTATCGACGTCAGTCCACTGTAGTCATTGCGTTGCTCGTGTTATTATGGGCTATTGTCCAACGCCACCTTATTTATCATTGATATTACACGTTACAATATACCTCATATTTGCTAGTGTGATGATACCAACAATCGGGTGATCTTTCATCGACTCACGATCATCTCCAGCACAGCCCAGGCCACCACTCGGCACACAGTACTCAGCGACTCAAGTACCCATGCCCAAAGCACAAGAAACTCCGGACGGATCCACCGTTCAAGACTTACTCTCAAAGGGTCATCCGTTTAAGCCTGTTGATACTGTTTCCTTGAACGCCGCCCCCGATGAGCTGTTACAAAAAATCCAAGATCACCAACGCGACGGACTTCCTCTCGTTATAACTGGGTTGAACACGGATCCTGGGTGGCCATATCGACATCTTTCGGACGAGAACTTAGGCGAGGAGAAGGTTCAATCGGAAGAGGGGCAAGGTATAATCTGGGACGCGATTTTCGCGGTATGCTCCTGACATACTATATACTCTAGGCCAATCGGGTGATGGGATCGCGTCTCTTACGGACGCTCTTCGTAGGTGGCTGAAAGCTGGGTCTAACGTCCCGAGTTGTGTGCTCCCGGATGGAACATGCAACCTGTTTCCTGAGCCACACCGAGAGATACGGCTGGTTTGGAAATCTACTGACAAAGGTATTGGTTGATTATATGCATTTTTTACAATATTAACGCCCTCGCTAGATTGGCCGTTCCAGTTGAGTCATTGTGCAACGTCTTTTTACAAGCTTACGTGCTGGATTGAACACGACTCTTCTGACAACTGGTTCATTTCTCCTGCGTCCGCCGCACAATCGCTCTCCAAGCACCTGGAAACGGTTCTTGATATTAAGAGACCCAAATCACGCGTCTTAACGATACCGGATCTCTCGAACCTACCGTCTACCATCTACGTCCACACACAATCTCCAGGGGACCTCCTAATTATTCCTCCCCAATGGTGTGTACGTCCTTGAAGGCTCCATCACTGCGGGAAGCTGATGAAACAGTTATTCGCAAAATGTAATCACGGGAGCCACTACAAGCATCTCCTGGTCCCGAATGACCATCCTTGGACTGGAGTTATCAATTTATCACGAGTTACCGATGTACAGAAGGTGAGGGAACGTACACGAGACCACTAGCTTCGCGGAATACTCAACGCGATTCTACATCGGAAGGATGTGCAATCCAGAGTTATACGGAATCCGGCAATTGCTCTACAACCATATCCAACACCTCGCATCCCCCCCCACCGAAGGACCATCTCGAAATAGCGACCACCCCGAACGTGATATCGAGACCTCTACAAAGCTAATACAACTATTCGATGATGTCCTTCAAGAGGAATACGGCCGGGAACATGACTCGCTCCCCCTTATACCCCGTACTTCACAACCACCGACTTGCGACTTCTGCGGTGCCAACCTGTTTTTGTCGGTATTCCAATGCATGGGAAAATGTGGAGCTGACGAGGTTTCTCACCCCCGGAACACTGCTCCGACCGTATGCCCGTCTTGTTTTGTGGAAGGCAGAACTTGTATCTGCGGCGACATGTCTCCCTCTCGTCTTCAAAGTTTTTCAACGGTGCTTGAACAGAGGAATCTTGCCGCAGCGGCTGTTCGTAGGCTGCAGGGCTCCGGGGCGGGGCTCCCACATGGAAATACCGATAGGCTTCACGGAAAGTAAGGAGTCTTGAGCACCCGTTTAGATGTGACCGCGCTCAACTTCACTTAGTGATTTCATGGAACGCGATGTTCCTGTGTTCGAGGCTGCCAGGGCATTATGGGTAATCAGAAACAGTGCGGTCGATAAGGTCAGCGGTTCTCAATGTAATGTGCCCCCACTCACCCATCCGCCACAGAAAACCCGAATGTGTACGCCAAGACAACAACGGCCATCACATCAGACACCTCACGGAGCATACATCAACTGTAAAGGATGTCACGCTGCAAAATGCTTTAATCATATCCTCGATGGATGTGTCCACGCTTCTGAGGCAATCTTGGCTGCGTCTGCTGATCCAGAGAGCACTACGTGGCACGGGCTTCATCAAGTGGCTAAGAATCGACAGATCCGGGTGGTTCCCGGACCATCCGGCACTGGGGGAGTCCCCCAACTTCGAATCCGCCTTGTATACTACGCGTTGAATTTCGCATGCTCACATCCCCCGAAGAGCTGGATGACGAGTGGATTTTACGATGTCCCAGCAGCAAGTATCATCGTGTTATCCGATTCCTGTCTTGCTCACGTGTGCACTCAAGGAACCCGGAACATCTACAGGAAAACCCATCGCCAGGTCCGCAACCCGATCATCGATTGCAAGTTCGGTTTCAAGAGCTAGTTCGGTTTCTACCGTTGTTGCTCCGGCAAACGAAAACACTACACCCAACGAGGTCCAAGACAGGTGGGGTGCACAGAGACAACTGAGCCGCGATGGGGCATCCAGTAGCAGTTTTCGAGGGGGGAAACGGCTCAGACCTGTGGAAGAGGAGGATGAAGAATATTTTCCAAACAAGAGGAGTAGACTCTCAAAGAGGGTTGTTTCGCAAGTGAGACCCGATTTTCTCTTGTCCCGCAATCGATCTCACTGCGGTATTCTACCCAAAGTCAGCGTCTCAGGTATCTAATATTGATGAAATCCAAGATACTGGCGACACGCTCCCCCCGCAAGACCGCGCGAACCTAGGAGGTCCGGTTGGTAGTGACCCGAAAGATATAACCCCTGTACCCGCCAGGAATCGCAACCCGGTTCGGAGATCAGTTTCGGCTAGCGCGCTCGCACCCTCTCGTTCCTTCAGAAGCGACAACGACACTGAGAGGAGCAGTCATCCTAGGGCGCCGATAAGTAGGACGCCTTCCATAGTGCGTTTCCCCCTATTACTGCGCAACACAATATAACGTTGTACTACGTTCCAGAGCGTTGAGCCTGCACTTCCCCTCCAATACTTCGACCCTGATCGGGATTTGCAGTCGCGGCCTCAGGCTGACGGCCGGAGTAGAACTGCTCATTCCAACGCGTGGCTGCCCCAGGAAGTCCCCCGTCCGTCAGAGCCGAATCAGCAAATTACAAGCAAACCGCCATTCAGTAGGTACGTGCCATCCCAATTCATCGTCACCAACAACCCCCTAACTTTACACATGGAAGACACCGGGGACCTCTCGAACCCAGGGCTCATTCTCACTCAACCACGCGGAACTCGGCTGCGTACAGCCCACCCATTCAAGAAACGTGGAGGCCCGCTACTAGACAAACCAGCCCGGTTCAGCAGGATGCGCTCCTACCATCTCATAAAGGTCCCGCAGAGTCAACCGCCGGTATGTTGCAACCACTCGCTTTTCTCCCTACTTCATCACTCACGGTTTGCAGGACTGCTGGATACGACCACAAACCAATCACACACTCGAATTATCGTGCCTCCAGCTGACGATCCTACGCTTGACCACGACGTCAATCAATGTATTTGTATCCACATCATAGTATCCGCCTTACAACTAACTACGTCATCAACAGTTAGCGGAGATTCCCTATCGAAGGAGAACATGCAAGCATACCTCGAAATTTTACTCAAAGCCGGAGCCTTGCAGGGTGATCAATCGTTGTAGGCTACGCCGCTCGTTCTACTTCTACACTCCTCTTTCTCTTGAGTCTTCATGGCTGGTAATACATCATAGTCCGCACATCTACTAGGCCATGGCTGCAAGGGGTCGATCGGGAAGGTGTCGTGAGTGAGCGACTGGCACTACCGGCGGTCCAACGGGGGAGAGGGAAACGCCTGTGCCTCAATCGACATCCTGCTTTTCACTCCTACGTCCAGGTACCCTATTTAGTATTCCCGAATCATCTTTTTCCACCTTCCTTTATCCTCAGCGTCGAAGTTTTCTCCCCCCCACTACACCTGTTCATTCACGAGGGTGTCTCGACGATCGCTGGAGGCTAGTATACTTTAGTCTGTGATAAGCGCCTCAGAATACGTCACACCACAAACCGCGGTCGTAACCCCCCCGAGCTTCTTTACATCTGTGTTCGACCGAGTGAACGCTCGGTTCATACCCGGCTACTGACGGCGTGCTTATCGTCGTTACCTCGGATGGGCGTTGGACCACGTGGCGTGGCAACGAGCCACTGTCATACACCGATCCCCACTATCCTTGATTCCTTCGATTCCTGATGTTTGTTGTTGGACGAGCCTGAGCTCCTCTGGAGTACTCCAGTATTACTTCGTTGATGTTACGGTTTGTAACGACGAGAATATCGGGCACATCTGTTGACCAGCTAGTCGTACGGTAAACGCTCACCTGACCCGCTTACTAGCGTTCGCCTTTCATAGAAACTGTGGCGCCTTCAAGCACAATGGGCACCCTTTACCCCTTGAATAGGCCCACGCCGCATTCGTCACCCACCCGGCACAACATTTCTAAGGAATCTACTCTTACTGCGGTACCCTGAACACGACCCGATCTTCTCTTGCGGCGGTCAAGATTTCCACCCCAGATTCGTTCCTAAGAAGCTCATATGCCCGGCTATACGTATTGGCTCTCCGAGAAAGATTCCATTGGAACCGCCAACGTGGGTGTTTAGCTAAGAGTCTCATTCCCGCAGAATCGCGCCACGACTGATCGCATACGGTAGATCGGGGGCACCATCTCCAACTACCGATCCCCCACAATGGACACCTGGCTCGCTGGCTGGGACCCCCTCTTTTCCGTGGTCACTATCGTGGGCCATCTCCCAACCGCCGATGGCTACAAACAATGAAAGGGTATGTCAAAGCCCCCATGAGTGCTAGAGATACCGATAATCTAGATCGCGATTTGTGCCTAGTAGGAATGAACCGGATCAATGGGATCTGAGTATGAATCGTGAGTCACCCTGGGACACTGAACTCGAAAGGCAGAAAAGACTCAACAGTTCCAGTATCTTGTTTTTTAGACAGCGAGGCCCTCTGATCTATGAAGTGCGGTATCTGGGTGTTTCCGTATAAAGGTCAGTGGAAATCTACCACTGATTGGTGACCCCATTCTTTACCGTACCTCATGGGGCCTGGTAGTATTCCCTCCACCGAACGCACTGGCGTTGACCACGCCCTCCAAACGACCAACCAAGAGGTTCACCGTCCTGACGCCCATGTTAGACGCTGTGAGTATTTGTCGATAGATGCCTTTTTATCTTCACAAACTCTCCTGATTGTATCATAACAGACCTCCTCGACGCTGCGAGGCGGGACCCCCGCTATCTTCCAATGCTCCCTACACTCTTCACCGTGATTGAGGCGGATATTGCTCCACCCGGAACTGCCCATGTGGTCACAATTTTTTACAACCTGCTTGATGCCGAGGATCGTTACCCACCGGGCCTAAAGCAATGTCAGTTTATCGACTCACCACACCTGTGACCCCACTAATTGCTTTGTAGTCTTTAACAGAGCCGTTTTGGTTGACCCAAGTGGTATCTCTCCTTTCCTACGCTACCTCCACTCCGACCTCAGCCGTATCGTCGACAAAGATACTGGGCCGGAACTGTGTACCTCCCCTGCGACGGACATAGAGGGGGATGGTTGTGCCGCCATCGCTGTGAGCGTTGTCTTTTTCTTGGTCTTCCTCAACTTACTCATGTTCCCTTCTTCCATTCAGGGCGAGAGTGGTTCTGGAGTTGATTGGTGCTTTGAAATCCTGTCATTCTGTGTAGTTATTCCCGCATTTTTTGTGGCCGCCATCGTGATAACTTACGTTCTACTTCTTTACGTTATTGACATCGATTAGCGCGCAATCTATCGCTTTATCCATACCTCTGGTGTCTTGCGTGTCCGTACATTAATGGGCGGCAGGCATCTAAAATCAGTCCATACGTGTGCTTTCCTCCAGCCGAGTCCGAGAGCCGGCGTTTGACCAAGATGATGATCTGAGGTTCTCCGTTGTCTTCACCGCATTCCCGCATGTCAGCCAGCCAAGCGTGGTTCCATTGTGTCGCTATTGTCCGTTTCGCCCCCGTGTTCCGATGGGGAGGATTTCTTCGTCGTGGTGAAGTGCTCGAGCTGCCTGGATCTGGGGAACAAAAAAATAAGACCCTGACCCCCCCCAGTCTTCGTCCCTCACAATCCGTGGCCGCTCTCCCCTTTCAAATTGAGTGTACGGGAACCTCATACTAAGGATGATATTATTTTTGTATGAGTTGGTCCACACTTCGTCTCCTATTCGCTACAGCTGACGCGTTTTACACCTGCCACACACTGGCCGACGCTTCATGGACTCCGTCCCTGATTTTTCCACATGAGGCACTGCAGTTCGCCTTGGGATATGCTTCTGTGACGGATGATCTACCCAGTTCGTTGCCGAAGTTCACGCGGAGCGCATCCTCCTGGATTAACCCTCCGCGTTCCGCAAGTACACCAGAACTTCCCCCGAAGCCGATCTCTGCCGATGGGACTCGTGCGTCGCCACTGTTTACTCGGCCAGGTTGGCACTCTCGTTCTCCTCGTTCTCCACCCTCGTTACCTCTTGGACCAACAAGAAACGCAACCACCTTTGTTCCCTACAGGCCCCGATATCCCCTCTCGACCAGACATTGGCCGCTCGAATGGTACTGATGCCGAAAAGACCCACCGTACCTTTCAGGTAGGGAAAACTTGGACGATCTCGTACTTCACAGCCACGTTGAACACCCATTTCACTTTGCTCAAACCAGAACATCCACTCGTCCTCGCTTATCGTTGTTACCGCCCAACAACCCTCGCTGTTCAATCGATTACTTGGGGAGCATACATTGATGAGATGGATCAACGTGCAGATGCTGTACGTTTGACTTAGGAGCGCAGTTTGAGACACAACGAGGGTATCCTTGGATTGAGTGGTTGGGGGACGTTACGGGAACCGCGCGGTATGTAGGTCCGGAGGTGCGGGGGAAGAATCTCAAGTAGAAATAGTTACTAGAAACACATTCTGAGCGGGAGCGTACTACTAGATAAGGAGTCACTAGTCACGGGTTGGTGCGGATATTCTCGATCATCAGATATCTGAACGCTTGCTAATTTGGTCAGTCTTAGGTTATTTTCCGCTCACCGGAATCTCACGCGGCCTCTGCTATCCCCTACCCCCACCGTCAAGTTATCTGATGACTTATGTGTTTTGTCAGTGTAAAATACACTGCGCACAGTACAACCAAGCGACGAACACCTACACTGGCGGACAGTTGGTCACTAGGACGACCGCCGTCCAGCATCGCGCGGACGAGAACCGTTCAACTGCGCATGGGATTTTCTCTGCCAATATCACCACATCCATCCTCCAGGCTGGTCCTTTCCAATCCCCCCAGGACCCACACGACCATCTCCGTGGATCCTCGCTTGAGAGAGAATCGCTTGATCAGCAGCTCCTCACTCTCGAGCACGAGGTTGACGATCGTTGTGGATGGACCCCCACCAACCAGTGGTTGGTTTTCGCCCTCGACCCAATTCCGGACGAACCCTTTCAGCCTCCCGTGCGTTACAATGGCTACACCCCCAATAGCGGTACACACGCATTGGACCCATCCCATCCATCCAACCTCGCCTTCATTGAGAATGAGAACCGGTTGATCGAGATTCTCATACACTTGGAGAACATGGCGGGACCCGAAGACCTTCGGGAACGGTTGGCAGATGCAGTTCAGTCTGGACTTCAGCGGATGTGGTCGCATAAGGAATCAGAGTGGAACAGACAGCGTCGGAGGACTGCTGCTGCTGCGGGGGGACACGGTATCATCGAGAATGGTAAGTCTACATTTACCTGTAACAAGAGCGAAATTGACCATCTGGAAGAGAAGTATCTAGTCCCAGCTCTCCCTCAAAATCCCGTCGTTGCGATTGTGTTGATGACCGTGGTACTAGTGCACCTCGTTTTTCACCTCCCCCAGAGAGCGTCGAGAGTTCTGATTGCCGGGATAAGATCGATGCTCATCGCGCAAGGTGCTGACCGGAGAACCCTCGAACAAATCCCTATAGACCCTCGCACCTTTGTGAAGCGCCTTACCCTTGACCCAAAAACTTCTACCTTCCTCCAATGTCCCGGCTGCTACGCGTTGTACCCTTACACGGGCGTCGTTTCCTCCTCCCTCCCGGATAACCATTGCTGTAACCACCGGGCAACCCCTTCTAGTCCACCTTGCAATATCCCTCTTTTTGAGAGGCGGCAAGTCGGGGGTCGAAATGTCTACGCACCACGGCGGAAATACGTCCACCAAGGTTTGAAAGAGTGGGTCGGGCGGTTGTTGGCGCGCCCGGGGGTGGAAGAACTCTTGAAAGAACCGTGCAACCGCCCCGAAAGTCCCACAATGGAAGATATCTGGGACTCTCCTGTCCTTCGGAATTTCCGTGACATCGACCAGGAAAGTTTCTTCCGTGGGAGGAATGAAGACCTACGACTGGCTTTTAGTCTCAACGCCGACGGTTTCAATCCATTGCACATGTTAGAGTCGAAGCAGACGCTAACGTGCACCGCAATTTATCTCGTGGTCCTCAACTTTCCACCCCACCTACGATACCTCTTTCGAAATATGTACCTCGCCGGTGTTATCCCTGGTCCAGGGAAGCCGTCTCTCGACCAGATAAACCACGTCCTGTCGATCGTCGTCGCCGAGCTCCTCGAGTTCTGGAAGGGCATATTTTACACTGTCACTTCATCTTCTCCTTTGGGGCGCTTCGTCAAGGGTGTCCTGATCCCTCTGGTGTGTGACATGCTTGCCGCACGCCAGCTAGCCGGGTTTAGCAGTGCTACATCTACCTTCTTCTGCACGTTCTGCCTCACGACGATTCACGACATTGAAGACCTAAACAAAGCAGGCTGGCCACTCCGCGACCTTTCCAAGCACCTTCACTATGCCAAACTATGGAAAGACTCTGCGAGTGAAGCTGATCGACAAGCGCTCTTTAGGAAGCATGGAATCCGTTGGTCGGCGCTTTTAGATCTTCCGTATTGGAACCCGATCCTATTCTCTGTTGTCGACACCATGCACTCAACCTACCTTGGGATGATTCATAGTCATTGTCGTCGTATATGGGGTACTGATATATCGGTTGAAGGTGGAGATGGATCAGTCCTTCAATCCAAGAAATCAATCCCCCGACCCCCCGACCATGTGCTGACCCGGTGGCTCAATGCCATTCGCGAGGCAGAAGATCTAGAAGTGCTGAAAAACCTCCTATCCACTGTCTGTACAAAAGATACCCTGTGGCACATATGTGTTGATAATGGGATCCGGAGTGCCGGAGGACGAAAACAGATGGCACAACGAATTGCGGAATGGGTGAGTTTTGATATCGTGCCCGACTCTTCTCAAACTGAATTCAAGACTCCAGAGATCTCGGGTGGATCCCTCATCCATTTCTCTGCCAACTCCTTCGCAGGCGGCTCAAGAACACCGCCCGCTCCCTCCAGATATCGCCAACCATGAGTCAGCCTCATCGAGTTCTAACGTTACCGAAACAGGCGCGGAATTCGCTGAAAAGTTTGAGAGGGCCGAAGCAGCGTTTGTGGACTATAAGATAAGGGACCTGAAGGCATTGAACCTTGCGACTCTCCAGGCGATGTGTCGAAGGAGGGGCCTTGATGAATCCGGTCACAAAAGTGACCTGTCTACTCGACTCTCTGAATGGGTATGTGCGGTCAGGATGCGTCCGGTCCCAATTATTAATTTTACACCACAGCGCGAGTTGCATATTGCCCACCCTCCTGAGGAGCCGGACTCAGATCGGGAACCAAGGGCTGTCCTGGGAAAGGATATTCTTACTTCTGTCTGGGACGATATGGCTCTCACCCAACTCCCATCGTGGATGAGTGCTGCCCCCCGAAACTGGGGAACAGCAGCGAGGGGAAAGCTAACAGCAGACCAATGGAAGGTTATCGCCACAGTCCATCTTCCTATCACCCTCATGCGTTTGTGGGGGAGAGATACCAACCGGCACTTCCTCCTCTTGTGTAACTTTATGGACCTGAACGCCGCTGTTCAACTGGCCAACCAGCGTATCATCGCCGCGAACCACATCGAGGACTACGAATTCCTGCTGTCGCGATATCTTCGGGGAATAATGAGTTTATTCAAGGACAATAGTCTACAACCAGTCCACCACGTCTCATTACACACTGGCGACTTCTTACGCCTCTTCGGCCCCACACACTCCGTCCGCACCCCTGGATTTGAGCGGTTCAACGAAATGCTCGGGTCGCAGAACATAAACATGAAATCAGGCATGTTTTACCTTTGTATCGTCCGCTCAGAAGCCCTGATACCTGCTCTAGGAGAGCTCGAGCTCACATTCACGATGACTGCATGTCGGGCGGCAAACATCGAGGCTTTGATGGACGGTGGGTATATACCGACTGCCGCACAAGAACTTGCGAACGCGTTCACGACGGTTGCTAACGAAGACCATCGTGGAACACGCCTCGCCGATGAGACTCACTTCCCCCCGACTAAGCCCCCAACTCGCACCCGACTCGACCCGAGGACCTTTCACCTCCTCACCCAACTCATCGTAGACACCACGGATAGGTCAGATGCCTGGAATCTTGTGACTGCTGAAGTCCTCGAGCTCGAAAAATTCACAATCTCCGGAGTCATATACTCGGACCACAAGTCATTGCCTCGCGACAGCAACATCATATTCCAGCGTCCCGGGCGGGCTTCCCACTGTGTCGGACGGGTGGATTCAATATTTCAGCCAGGAGATGGCAGGTCACCTGGCACGACGTTCCTGGCCGTGTCTCAGTTTTCCCTCGTCCGCGAGCACCCTATGCAGGACGTCTGTAGAAGGTTCGGATTTGCCGGCGGATACATTTGCACAGAAGATCGTGTTACCCATCGGGTGATTCGGGCCTCAGATGTTATCTGTCATTTTGCAAGGACCCCGATGGAATTGGAAGGGCGAGGACTCGTACATGTACTACCTCTGAACACAGTATGTTCATCTATCCGGCTCTTTTTCTCTCCCAATTTTGACTCACTCGTTCCCAGAAGATGCACGATTACCGTATTCCAGACCCATACGAAATTCCAGATCACTAATGCGTATCGTCGAACCAGCGTAGAATTTTAATTGTACAATACATCGTGCGTCGTGCGTCGTAAGAGCTTGAGGGTAGCCCAACGAGGTGGGGTTGGCGCTCGCGCTGGAGATATCAGTCGATTGGTGCGATGATTATCTACTGCCGATCGTCCGGGTTTTATGGTGGGTGGGAGCGCACTGGAACGGATGGCTCGTACGGAGCGTTCGGGTGGGTATCGATGGAGAGCGTTTTGGTCACAGAGGTCCTTCTCCTGGGCTATTGGGAAGTTTGTCCGTTAAATCTCTGTGGCGCGGACGATGTACACGTGTTTTTACAGATCTTTCCTTTCCGCCACGACGACCCGACTTACTGGCCGACTGCGCCCATATGGTCTTCCCCCGTATTCCAACCCAACCTTCCCACCACTGTCCCATCGAGTTGCGTCCCTGGCAAAACGCACCAGTCCAAGGCCGTCACGTTCACCGTTGTTTTATCTCGTCGATTTGACCAAGACCGATTGCGACCTCCTCGACCGTCGGCACCACCCTCGATACCGCCGGTTAAGATTCATACCTCGCTGCCTAACTGTTTGTTCCCTATTTTCCTTCTTTGTGGCTCGTACGTCTCGTTGATCAAATTTCATTCCACAACTACCTCGATAGGATCACCAAGATGTTATCCGCCGTCGGGACTCTAGATCTCCCTTGAATCACGTCAAGTTTCCTGGTTACTCCTCCGCGCCCACAACTCAGAAGAGAGCGGAGAGTTAGAAGATAGGGTCGCTGGGAGCCGTACGCGGGGAGGCTACGATCCTCGTGGTAAGGCCATTCCTTCTTTCTCAACCGCGGACGCGATACTTATTCCCCGTTGTAGGGGCATTCTCAGCGCAATACGGCGAGGTCGATCTCCAGAGACGTGGCAACAAAACGGTACCATGCTCAGTAGACCATCCCCCACTTGAAATATGATCCGGTCCCCCCATCCAAGATACCTTCAAGGTTCCCCCTTAATTGAAGGAATGGCGAGGGGTGTGGTGTGGTTGGCTGTGTTCGCAGGGCTTTGGCGCCTGGTGCGTATCGACCGAGCCTGTTTCTCAGTGATATTAATGACCTGTCCTCTTCTAGGTTTAGAGCCCGACTGTACAAGCACACTGGGCCCAATTGCCAGCGTCGGTTCTACCGGGCTTGCGCCGATTATGTCCACGCTGTTGCAAAGGAGGCCGAGCACAGGGCACCAGGCAAGGTCCTCGACCCTGCCTCGCACGAGAAACATCGACGGGACAACTATGCAGTTTACGCTTGCTTTGCCCTGTTCGAATACAGTCTGGACATCGATCTCCCGAACATTTAAGAGTCTCGAGGACTGGGGCTGTGAACTCGCGCGTTGGGCCAACGTGAGTATCCGTCGTCCCGATCCTGTCTCCGACTTGTCAACTGATCCCCTCCCTTTGCAGGATATCTGTAGCTACGATGTAGAACAATCGAAAGTCCCGGAGGGTAACAACATCCTGACGGTGTTGATGGAGGCAAATGGTTCCGACCTCCGGGAGGCGGCCGACCACGCTGGCGTACATTTCGGCGGTCTCGTAAGCCGTTTCATCGCGGAGAGAAATAAGCTGCCATCCGGAAGACCAGATCTCGACCGAGACGTCAGCTGCTACGTCGACGCCATCAGCTGTCGGGTTATTGGCAACGCCTGTTGGAGTTTCGAAACTCTACGTTACTTCGGGTCCCCCCTTGAGGACGTAGGGCGTACGCGGATCGTGAAGCTGTGCCCACGCGAGACCGAGACAGGATCCGACGAGATCTTCCTTACGAGAAACCCGCTTGAAACCTTCACGCTCCCCATTCAGCGTTCGTTCGGTCCAGGCGTCAATGTCATACCTGGTCATCTGTAATAGCTGAGCGGTTTCTCGACGTTTGGGTGTTCTGGCGGCCAGGAAGGGGTTCGTGGGGCTTGGGTTGTCCCTGTCTCACCTTCGCGTACATCAATGGCGGCACTGTCGGACGGCGCCGTTCGGGATCTGCGATGGCAGTTCCACGGTTTCTAGGGTGGCAGTCCGTGTGTCGTGGGTGGGGCTTGAGTTTCATTCTCGTCGCCAATGCGCTATCGGGTGGTACGCTAGCCGGACATGGGACCAAAGTCGTTCGCAATTTAAAATATGTATTACTCCTAGATAGAGGTAGAATTGGATGTGGGTGGGCGTGACTGGAAGACCGAGACGACGGACCACACAACCACGACCCGACCGAGGCATCGACCACGGTATAACCTCGGGTCCGACGGCCAACCCAACGTGCCACCCAACCGCGAGGACGATGTGAATACCGACATCCGATGTCGAAATCGGGTTGTGATTTGCCTGGACCAAATCCTGCGGGTAAATGCTGGGCATTTTCAAAACTTGATCACATTTTTCTCTGTAAGTATTACATAGGGCAAAATCAAAAATTCCACACTGCATGTCCACCTTGAGTAAATCATGATAGGTATTTAAAACATGACTTCACAGAACCCAGCAGGCCTGGCCTGAACTCATCCCAGCACAAATTGTAAAAATGGCCACGATGTGCCTGTTAGGACAAATCAGTGAAAATACTGGAGTATTTTTTCATTAGGAGCAGGGGGTTTTTTTATAAAATGCTGGTTACTCAAATCCTGCACAAGTGTTGGTTATATTTTGGATTTGCACTTGGTGGGCCTGTTGTGGTTAGTGGGAGCAAAGTTTGAAGAAGTTGTAAACTTTCCTTGAATTTGCCCACCCTGGGCTGGGTATGCTCTGCTTGGGCAAGTTTATACCTTGCCTTCCAAACAATTTGTGAAAGTATTCCATTTTTTTAGCATGCCTTACCCAGTGGGCTTGCTCTAGGAAAGGTGAGAGTGAATTGTCAAAATGGCCATCACTTGCCTGGTGTTTTGAAGCTGGGTAAATTGTGAACATAACTATATCTTGCCTGGTGGGTATGAGGTGGGTACTTGGGTGGGTTGATCAAAAATTATATCATACAGAGAGGGATAGGCAAATCCTGGTGTATTTTAACACAAAACCACCACATACTCAGCATTTGCCTACTGGGTAAGTGGGTCCATGTCCCCAGTGTCTATGGAAGGTACCTCGACGATGTCTACAGTATTGTGCTTGCAGAAACGCCTGATGAGGCGGCGAGCTTACTGTCGTTTGTCAACTTTGGCACAGTTGACCTACTGTGGGAACCGCCTAGTGATAAAGCGGACTTCTTAGATCTATCCACTCGGATCGACGGAGATAGCATCTTTCACGAACCCTTTGTGAAAGCTATGTCCCACAGGGAAAGAATTCCATGGAGCTCAGCCCACCCAATAGACATAAAGAGGGGGACATTTAGCTCGGAAATCAGTCGACTAGCCACGTTGTGTTCCGCAAGGGACACCTTTGACAGGCAATGTGAAGAGGCGGTTAACCTCTACATTGGACGTGGGTACCCATCAGCGACTGTTCGTCATTGGCTTAAGGGCCAGAAGGAGAAGCGTTGGCAAGGCAGATTGTCTGTTCACACGGATGAGGACGGTTCTCGGGAAACGTACTTCACACTCAAAACCCACTTCAATGACGCATGGAAGTATTTCAACGTAGGAGAGTTACAAACCAGGATCACCTCGCACTGGAAGAATCTGGCTGATTCAGAAAGTGTTCTAGGATCAAAGCGTGCTGCGCCGGTCGATGAAACGTTGCCTCGTGCTTCGGGAAGTCGTCCAAGAAAGGTAGTCAAAGTCGCTCTGCAGGGCCATCAGTGGCCAGGACAGTCTAGGCTTACGTTCGCCCACGGGGACGGAAGCGACATGGTGGAACAACCTAGACTTACTGCAGCTACCGAGTACACGACCAACACGCAGAGACTAGTTGAGCAGAAAGCTGCTCAGGGGTGGATCAACACTGGCCGATTTCTCGTGTCCCGTAAGAAAAACACGCAGCTGTGGGATATTACGAGGACATGGAATAAGTCAGTCTGGGATAATTTCTTGGAACAAAGTGGTGCATTGCGCCCTTTCGACCCCTCCTATGAAGGGCTGATCGTTGCTAACGAAGACGATAACTAGACATAACCAATCTTTCCGTACCACACGAGTCATTACGGCGGGGGGCCCCCTCTCGCCAGCTAGGGCCTTAGCACAGGCCGCGAAGCCAAGTGAGCGGTGTGTTTAAAGTATAGACTGAGTCCCAGTGCTAAGGGAGTGTTATTTTCCCCTGTTCTAGTTTGAAGATTCTGTATACCAACGGTCGGGCAGTCGTAACTAAGTAAGCAGCCAAGGCCGTTCAGGAAGTTTGCGTAACCCTTACTAACGGGAGCAAACCTAACCTAACCTAACCCTAACCTAACCTAACCTAACCTAACCTAACCCAAGGTATGTGTTGGAAGCTCTCTCAAGCGTTGTTTGGTTTTAACCAGTATTTTAGGGCGGTGTATGGCGTCACGGGTCACGTGACTTAACCTAACCTAACCTATCACGTGGGTGTTTCATCACGTGACCGTACCGGTCACGTGATCTAACATCCTAGGGTTGGGATAAAAATAGGTTGAGTCACGTGACCGGATCAGTCCGGCTTCGGCCGGACCCGGCTATGATCACGTGATAGGTCACATGTTGACCCGGTCCGGCTAAGGTCGGCACCGGCACTTCGGGTACGTCTGTAGCCGTTATCTTATCTCTCTTATCTTGGCGCCTATGGCGCTTAGGACTTGTAAGATTTTTTCGACTTGGAACCAGAACGGTCACGTGCTTAGTAAGCGCCCTAACAGGCGCCGAACAGACGCTGGCTTAGTAAGGGAAAGGGTTGACTAATCCCATCAGGTTTTAGGCGCTCGGGATGTTCCGGATGATTGACGCTCTAGGGTAACGTGACTTGATCGGACCGAAGTTGGGGCAAGACATGTGGCGTGGGAAAATCTTAGTAAGCACCTCGAACCTTATAAGTCCGCTAACTTCACTCCCGGCCGCCCCGCGGCCCACCCGGCTCGAACCCCGCCCCGGCGGGGTCCGACCGGGAAGACAGTGGAGTGGCTTAGGTAAGAGAGCATCCTGCACGCGCGCGATGATAAGATAAGACGCGTGGGGATTGACTGTATAGTATGTCTGTGGCGTGGGAACTGATGAGCCGATTGCCGGCGAAAGGGAAGTGGAGCGATCGATCGTTTGATCGATCTCTTCACCTCTTTTCCCTCAACCACCACCTTCCTCATTAGGACGCCCTCAAGATCTTTGATAAAAAATCGCTTTTTATCTACCTGGTATGTTCTCTCCCCTACCCCCCTTCGGGGGGTAGGGTCGCCTAACCTAACCTAACCTTAACCTAACCTAACCTAACCTAACCTAACCTAACCTAACCTAAAGGTCGCCTAACCTAACCTAACCTAAAGTCGGCAAAAGTACGAAGGAGCAATGCCGACA
>Ga0307513_10003551_pt1 | contig 21092 bp, 11 predicted proteins | sample 15_EM_MG_FD_202174 | JGI IMG/M metagenome (GOLD analysis project Ga0307513, IMG submission 202174) | Populus trichocarpa ectomycorrhiza microbial communities from riparian zone in the Pacific Northwest, United States - 15_EM | ecosystem: Host-associated > Plants > Roots > Unclassified | place...
GTTTGATTAAGCTCTCGAAGCGAAAGTGGCATCTACTTACACTTCTTATTCTTTTATGAGAACGCTTTTCGTTACAGAAAGATGGGATATGTAGGTTCTAACTAGACGCCCAATCACTATTATATATCCTGGAAGCAACCATTCCGGCCAGTAAAGCAGCCAAAACTATGCTTCACAGAAAGACTACAACGCTCAGATTGCTCACCAACTGATGTGAACCTCGTGATCACATGGTCACGCAACCCACACGCAAAGACACCAATTCCCGGAAAGCCAAGTAAATCAGGTTTGATAGGAGTGTGACACAAAGATAACTTGTACCTAAGCACCAGCACTATTGGAAACGGAGACCCCCACCCAATGAATATTGATTCGCGAACGAGAAGTACAAGGATGACGCCACGAAGACAATTGTTCTTCGATAAGTCATTTTCAGTTCTTTAGAGAACCAAGGAATGGAGATTATCCCACCAACACACAATAAGTGCAGCAAAGAAGTTTATTGATCTGAAAATTGTGTAACCTTACATGTTTGGTTGTCTTTATTTATACTGATTCTAGACTTAAAGAAACCCTAATGGACCCTTCTTAGGTGGACTTTTATGAAGCCCACTTACAATTGACCCAAATAAGTAATAATAACCCAAAAAGTAATAATAACCCAGATAAGTAATAAAAATCCAAAAATTATCATGCTAAATATGCTAGAATCAGATTTGTCACCCTTAAGAAGTCTTAAATAAACTAGGAAAAATCTGATTTGGAAAATTTGTGTTGCTGCCCGCCTTTGATGTCCTTGATTAGCTTGGATTTCCTTGTTTAACTTGGATAAATAAGAAAACAAATTTCCTCCTTTGTTGCTGATTTAATTACTTTCCTTCCTAAGTTAGGAAAAGCATTAAATAGCCCTCCCCTCTTTAGGAATAAGATATGGCCAACTTCCTTACTTAATTAGGAGAATAAATTGCTGACTTTTTATCCTTGTAGCATTATGAAAAATAACAAGCCAAACAAGGCTGGTATTGGGCCGGACACATCAACCCCTTGTTCCACACGAATTGGGCTCTTCTTGGACCTGAACTAGATGAATTAAAGGCTGTCCTTCATGCTCCTTAAACGTCCCAAGCCCTTCTAGGTCCATTTTGCATCACCAGCACTCTGACTTCCGGCCTTTTTTAGCCAGGTAAGTTAGTTGAAGTTTTTTAACAAAACCAAACGCATATGGAAGCATACTTTAGGTTATTTAGTTCCTTTTTAAAGTGAGAGGAGCCAAGTTTCAAACTGGAATGGATGATTCAGGATCAATATACCTTGTGGTTGTGATTCTTCCTTCGCCAGTTCACCAGTACAGGAGGAGGGAGCAATGGGAACTCATGGATGCTTTCCTAGCGGGAATCCAATTCAGATAGAGCCCAAGAATCTCATACCTTTCGACCATATAATCCTTTTCTTTGGACCTAAGTCATCATATCCTACTCCCGAACTCCCCTAACTACAGGAATGACCAGAGCCCCCTACTTTCCATTTCTTCTTGGTAGCGGTGAGAGTCTCCATTTCGATCCTTGTTATGAATTTGAGTGAGATTATTGAATTCTTTCTCTCTTTTTAACGATACCTGAGCCATCATGTGATAGTACAAAGCCCAAACCCGACGAACAAGATTCCCCTTCTTTCCTATGCACCTTTTGTCAAAGAGATCCCGGAAGCTTTAAGATCTCGATTGCCTCGTTGTCGATGAGCTATGAAGAAAAGAGCTGAACTGGGGGATTTTTCAAGTCAAATTTGGATAGGGATCCTCTTTCGGGTTCTCAAAAAGGACTACTAGCGGGAGTGCTTTAGTCAATCTTTCTTCTCTTTGTTCTCATGTCCCTAAGCGAAAGGAGCCCGTCCATCAATAGAAGGTGCGGCTAGCTTCACAGAAGAGTAATCTTAAATTGGCAATTCTTCTTTCTTGGTTTCCGTTCCTCTGCCACCTTCAATCCGTCCGCTGGGAATGATTCAAGCAATGCAGGTGAAGAAGGGAGGGACTACAAGCTTGAGGAAGCCTTCCCCCTCGCTAAAGGAAGCCCCATAGTAAGTGAGCCTTCTTGACTCTCTATCCCGTCTGAGTTTAGTTCGTTTCTCTGGAGCATGAGATCCTATTTCAAGCCCGAGCCATCTAGTTCTTCTTTTCTTCCTTAAGCACTGGAGCCAAACATCCATCCATCGGATTCATTTAATTGCTTTCTTGAATATGTGAATGCATAAACTACAAGTAGTCGGAGTCACTCTGACCCAGGCATATATTGTAATGTCATTGATCCCCGTCTTCCTCATCAGGACGGGGCTCCGCTGATATGCCTATACCGAAAGAAGTCCAACCAGAACCCCTATTGCTACCTCCCATGTTACTTGCACCCACTACTGGGTTGGATGCGCCAGAAGGGGGTGCCCCTGGGATTTCAATTCAACCCTTGTTAAAGCTTTTCGTCTTTCTTCTTGTATTGTAGCATTCTGCTTTTGGGTTGCCGCTAGTGTAGGCAAAGTAAATACTTTCGGGCGGGTGCCATTAGAGAACTAGGTGGTCAGTAGGCGCAATTTGTCTTTCTTTCCTTGCTAGGTGCAAAAGGCTCTTTGTCGGTCTTGATGCCGAGATCTAGAGTTCATCCAATTCTATACGTGACAGACTTTTGAGAACATTCGAATTCAACTACTACGTTCAAGAAAGCTTTTAAGGTAGCGTAGTTATGAAGTCGACAGAGATGCGTGTCTTCTGCTTGATGCGTGTTATCCGTTGTTGTCTCTTTCTTTACCATATTAATTCTTTAACATTGGCTTGAAGGAGTGTAGCGTAAGAATCTCGAATCTTTATCTTTCTTTTGTGCATTGCAAATTCGTTTTTGTTCTGAGGCTGCGCACCTTAGTTATGTTCTATGTTTATCGAGATTTTTCGTCGAACAATGACAATGTTCGAAATCTCCTCTGTGTGTTGAATCCCAAGTAGCTAACCGAAGTGGGCTTGGTGGCCCTATTTCATAAGAAAGACCGCCCCCTTTAATAAATTCCCTAAGAGAATAAAATAAAGGCATCTCCTTTCTTTTTCTCTTCTCACTTTGTCCGCCTACTGTTTTGGCTTTAGGATAATGGGCATGCTCTCTCCCATACACTGCTCTATTCTTTCTGATAGTCATACTCTGTATTGCCTCTGTCTCGTACCTAATAGCTACCCTTTCGATTCCCCCCTTGTACTTTTCAGTACACGTTGATCGAGAAAACTTGCGTAACCGCCGTGTGTGCAGCTCAGAAATTCCGGCACTACCTACTAGCAGGTCCGGCACTGATAGTCTCTGGGCTAGACCCGTTGAAATTTTTGAAAAACTAGGTAAAATGGTCAGATGGTCATTGATGCTATCGGAATTCGAGATCAAATATGTTTGGTGTAAAGCCATAAAAGGGCTTGTGCTAGTCGACCATTTGGCGGCATTGCCGATCATATAAGGTCAGCCTCTCCTGACCTAATTTCCTGATGAGGGTATTATGCACATCCACTCCCTTGAAGTTGCTCCCCACTTGTCTCACTCATTCGCATTCAACGGCGCTGCGAGCGAGCGAGGATGTGGTGTTGGGATCATACTTACATCCCTCGAAAAGGTAAAATCCCTACTTTCCTACCTGGGGATAAGAAAGAATAGAAAGAAGCAAAAACCGCACCATCTTCAACAAGACGTGTGAACAGCGCCTCTACGCCTATTCGATAGCAGCTTCAGATTCCGATAACATAGGTAATTCCTCCTCTAAGAGCTAATTCCATGGCATCGCTTACTCATTCAAATGCAACTGAGCCCTATGTTTAACACATGCTCTTCGATGTGTCCTAGCTTGAAGCTACTTTCTTACTCATCAGTACATGAATCCGCTCCTAGAGAATAGTCTATTACAGAAGATTCCATAGCAGTAGTTTCATTCCTATTTATTTTAAATAAAAAGAAGAAGATTCCCTGGTCGAAGAAGTATGACCACAATCGGATTAAGAGACAGAATAAGTTGTTAAAGAAGAAGTCGTAAGCTGTGCAAAAGTAAGCACTAGTACTGTTTCTAGAGTTATTTATAGTGTTCAATCATCCGGTGCTTTCTTTCCTGTCTCGCCCCTGAGTGTAGTTGATTTAAGAACCCTAGTTCTTTCGTTGAGGTCTTCGGTATTAAAGTTGAAAGGAAAGCGTATAAAAGAAAGAGGGCCTAGCCTAAATGGAAGAGTGTATTTGTTGAAAAATGAGGTTTTCGTTCAGAAGGCTCTAGGGCTCCTCATTTTTTAGAAGAAGAGGGCGTCGGGATCGGATCTTCTAAGGCAAACTTTGTCGAGTATGAAGGAATGAGGAGCGCGAAGGGTTAGTATGAGTGCTTTCAAGTCCAAAGGTTAAAAAGCCTTCGTCCAGAGCACTGGGAAGGGACTGGCTTAAGGAAGTCACGTTGGTTAGGCAGATAGTTGTTAAAAGATGTTAGTAGTAGCTCCCTGCTTGATAGGACCTACTGGGCTTAGGTTGTTGAAGCGATAAGACCAACAGCACTTTGTATTGACTTAGCTCAAATCAGAATGAGTTCGTTATTTTCCTAATAAAGGAAAGGCAGAGCATACCCAATGAGAGAAGGAAGGGAAGCCAAGATTAAGTTTAAGCTAGGGAGTTTTGGTCTTGGTCAATCCTCATCAATCCTGGTCCTTTTTTCGGGGCGATATCTGCAAGAATATGTATATGTGCTCCTCACCTTACCGGGTGTTTCGGGTAATTCCAATCGTGCCATCAAAATAGGTTATTTGAAAGTGAAGAAGAACAGAACGCATGAAATCGGTAACCTAACCTGAACTTAAGGTGAACATTACATTCATAGAGTAAGGCGTTGTAACTATTCATATATTGTTTAAGGGGCTGGGCCTAGGGTGAGTTATGGCTTAAAGTCTCTTGGAGCTGTTCTTCATCAATCCCTGTTTAGAGATAGACTTTAACTGAAAAAAACGGATTTGTCAATATAAGGGAATGAATTCCACTATATCAGTAATCGTTGGCGTTGGAGGAGCAGCTACGGGCGGTGGTTTCGTTCATTCATTAAGAAACCCGCCTACGGTACGTCGGTTTCATTCCTTCTATTCAACATAGAAAGTATGCTGCTTAGTTCATCCGCTAGCTCACCTTCTTCTTCTAGTTCTAGCTAGCTGGTTGCTGCGATATAAGGAAAACGTTCAACGTTCAGAATGGGTAGTTTTTGAGGATTTGGACTTTGATGGGGATTTAGGGATAAACATGCATATGAATAAGCAGAATTCTCAATAGCATTGGAAAAAGTACCAAAATAATAAGAATTAAGGAATATTAACAACAACATACTCATTTTAGGGCAAAGTAGTACCACTAATCCAATTATAGAGGTAGAGGAGGACGGTAAACAATCATAATGGTAAACCAGAGCCACCGGTTGGCGAGACTTCCAACTTCCAAAAGAGGAAGATCCATCAAATTGAGTTAACAATCACGCTGTCTGGTCAATCCAGTTCCTCTTTTATAAAATAGATGTCGATCTTTGGGGTCCTCCGTTTACCAAATCAATATCTCCACTACGGTACACTCATCCATTTGATGGAACATCTATTCCCTTTCGAGCTGTCAAATCAGAGTACGGAGGTACGACTATAGCGAAACAAGAATTCTTATTATTATATGTAATATACCCCGCACCACGCTCATTCCTTAATTCAAGTGGAAGTGGCATCTGCCCCTGGAATATGTCATACTCTTCCCGTCCAAAATGAATGTCTTGAATTATTTCCTCTATCTTTCTTTCCCTGAAGCAGCAAGAAGTACACATGAATCGATTTCTGGTAATTCAATATACCCCGATCCCTTCGAGATCTCTTTTGAAGGTGCAAAATATAGAATCTATAATAAATAGAAGTGGAATCTACTTATGGTATGGGTATTTTTTAAAACATTGGCTCAATCTTCATCTTTGTCTTTTCCAAAAAAATGGATATTTTCTTCCAGTCTCTGGTCTCCGGGCTTTCCATCCGTCCACGTCTATTTTATGTGTGAATCCATCTCTACTTCGCCCTTTTGTTAGCAGCTCTTCGATCCACCTAGGAAAGGTCTCCGAGGCCATGTTTTCTAATCCAAAAATTCACTTTCATGGCTTGAATTTTAAGCATAGTTTTCCACTCTATAACTATATAACAAGGAGTGGAGCTAGAGAAGATCCCTCCCGGCTAGGCTACTACGTTTTCGTGTTTGAAATTCCAAGTCTGGTCTTCATTGTATTTGCTTTTTGCTCACTCACTACGTTTTTTTTCTTTTTAGTTCTTCCCCCGCATGGGCGAGCTGGCTAAGGTCGATGGTGCATCCGGTAAGCTCTATCGATATTCATCTCCAGAACCCGGTCAAAGCTGACTTTCACGAATAAACCCTGGTGACGGTTACCTGCTTTGCTTAACCTAACCGACCAGAAGGTTCCTTTACCGATAGCCGACCAGAGATCTAAGGGTTGACAATTAGTTAGTTCTCTTTTCTCCGTCCGGTAATAGAATTTCTTTACCGATAGAGCAACCCGAAATCATGTTCTTACTTTAAGAGAAGGTTGTACTATTTAATTTAGTAGGAGGGGGAAGTGGATCTCAATTCAAAACTGATCGAACTAGGAAGTGATCTATACTAGAAGGAAGGAGAGCGAAATCAAGTTCTTTTCTTTTATTATTTAGTATTTTTATTATTTCTAAAAATTATATTAATTTGTTATAACTAATTATTTGTTGTCTCCATCAGTCAAATAAAACGGATCATTTCTGTCGGATCGAAGAATTTCATGAATTTCATTATACCCCTTCCCTTCTAAGATCCTTACTTTTTGTTTGTTATTTCATAGGAATAGAATAAATGATACACAGATACAGACAGTAGAAAATATTTTCTATTACTCTTATATTAAAACATTAATATTAAAAGGAATAAAAGATGCCTTTGAATACTTAAATATAGATATTGGGATGTCTCTTAGTAATTAATAATTACTTCTCGCCTGATCTGGAATAGAGTAATAGTAATATGTTCTATGTAAAACATAAACATGCCCCGTCTAGGAACTTTTAATTAAGATAGGAATACACGGTTAGACAAAAAAATTGTTTTTGCATCAGCCTAGAAAGGTCCGTTGAGTGCCTCGTGGCTATGACATAATAGATCCGAACACTTGCCTTAGATCGACTTCCAGATCATAATTGCTCTAGTGAATAGCTAACGAAACTAGATAGATAGAAAAAAACTGATTAGAAAAATCTCTCATAGGTTCACCAATTACTTGACTGTTGGCAGGTCTCTTTGTATGTGTTGTCCGGAAAGAGGAGGACTCAATGATTATTCATTCGACGGAACCAAAAGTCAAAATTTTGGTAGATAGGGATCCTATCAAAACTTCTTTCGAGGAATAGGCCAAACCCGGTCATTTCTCAAGAACAATAGCTAAAGGACCTGATACTACCACTTGGATCTGGAACCTACATGCTGATGCTCACAATTTCAATAGCCATACCAGTGATTTGGAAAAGATCTCCTGAAAAGTCTTTAGTGCTCATTTCGGCCAACTCCTCCATCATCTTTCTTTGGCTGAGTGGCATGTATTTCGACGGTGCTTGTTTTTTCAATTATGAAGCATGGCTAAGCGATCCTACTCATATTGAGCCTAGCGCCCAAGTAGTTTGCCTAATAGTGGGCCAAGAAATATTGAATGGTGATGTGGGTGGGGTTTTTTGAGGAATACAAAGAACCTCCGGTTTTTTTCAGATTTGGAGAGCATCTAGAATAACTAGTGAATTACAACTTTATTGTACGGTAATTGGTGCATTGGTCTTTGCGGCCTTAATGCTTTTTGCTGGTTGGTTCCATTATCACAAAGCTGCTCCCAAATTGGCTTGGTTCCAAGATGTAGAATAAGTATAGTATCAAAGATAAAAGCAATTGTCAAGGTTAGAGGATCCACTAATAGTATTAAAAATAAGTATAGTATAAACTCTTTTTATTAATCAACTAGAAACCACATACAAAGAAGGTTCCAATCGGATGATTTATCCTTAATAGTTCATTATAAATTTTTAACATGATCATATTAATTATCTTATTTTAGTAACACCATACTTTTAAATATTGTCAAGAATTCATGATGTTAACTTATGTTAACAACAAATCAAGTTCCTTTCATAGCACAGGTGTCGGTTATACCATACAGTAGGCTATGAAAGTGCCAAGTATTTGTTGTATCAAGGGTTGTACAACACAATCTAGATTGATCATTTAACAAGCAAGGTATTAAGAATTAGTAAGATAAAAAGATAAGACATGTTAATAACAAACTTTCTTGGATATAAATATTGAAGTCCATGTTGAGTTTATATTATACATATTCTAACACCATTAGTGAAGCCTTTTCACCTTTCTTAGCCCTCTCTTTGTCTTCTCAATTTCAATAATTAAACACATCAATCAATCCTTTAAATTGTGAGATATCCCTGCATTTGAAATGAACATTTACCATAAATGCATGCAATGTTTCCTCAAGATTTTTTCTAGGAGGGGGAACATAAGGAGGTGCATATCCATGAGAATTTTGAAAATTATGGTGTGCTTGAAATGGTGGTTGTGAAGTTTGTGCATTATTGTTACTACTCTTCTAACTGAAATTTGGATGATTTCTTCAACCAGGGTTATATGTTTGTGAGTTTGGATTCTGATTTGGTCTTTGGAAACTGTTTAAAACATTGGCTTGTTCATGGAGACATTCCTTAAAAGAAGGCAAAGTTGGACAATCATTGGTTGAGTGTTCATTAGTTTCATAGATTTGACATACAATTTCTTGAACAGATTTCAAATGACCACTACTTTTCAATTCTAGTGCCTCGACTTTTCTAACTAAATATGCAAATTTGGCTTGGAGGTCATGATCTTCCCTAAGGTTGTACATTCCTCCACTAGATGTATGAGGTTGAGTTTTACCTGGTACCTCATAAGTACCTGTAATGTCCCAATTCTGAGCATTTTCAACTAACAAGCCCATGTATTCCATTGCTTCATCAGGGTTTTTATTTTCAAAAGTTCCATTGCACATCAATTCTAACATTTGCCTATCTTTAGGTGTTAATCCTTCATAGAAATGTGAAACCAATCTCCATGTTTCAAAACCATGATGAGGACATGTATTAAGCAAATCTTTATACCTATCCTAAAATTGGTAAAATGTTTCTCCTGGCTTTTGAGTGAATGTAGTGCTTTGTCTTTTGAAGAGTTCTATGAGATGGAAAAAACTTCTTTAAAAACTGTTGTTGCATTTCATCCCGAGCACGAATGGATCCTGACCTAAGATTGTATAACCATGTTTTAGCTTTATCTTTCAAAGAAAAAGGAAAAAGTTTTAATCTGATGGTGTTCATGCTACAATTTAAGTCATTATAAGTGTTACAAACTTCTTCAAATTCTCTCAAATGCAAGTATGAATTTTCTAGATCTAAGCCATGAAAAGTATGTAAAAGTTGAATAATGTCTGGCTTAAAATTAAAGTGAGATGCATAAGGAGGGAAAACTATACATGAGGGTGCACTTGTTCTTGGTGGATTCATATGGTCTCTAAGTGTTCTAACACGATTATTCTCATTATGGAGCGACTGATTATCCTCTTTAGCCATGTTTTCTGAAAATGATGAGGATTTCCTAGAAAATCTACCACTTAATGTGCGTGACCAAACTCTCATACAAGTGCAGAAGGAAAGAAAAAGAAAAGGAAGAAACAAAGAAAAAAAATTAGAAAAACAATAAAAGTGAAAAGAAAAACAAAACAAAATATATAATTTATAAAGTAACTTACCTCCCCGGCAATGACGTAAAAAACTTGACACGATCAAAAGATTGATGTATTATCTCAAGTGCAGGAGTGTCGAAGTAATAAATAACTCGGCAAGACCGGGTTTGAATCACAGGGAGGTGAACTATATAAAATTATAAACAACAAATGAAAAGGAGTTGAAGAGAACTTTTGAGATGTGATATTGATGTGAGTATTAATCAAAGATAAAAGCAATTGTCAAGGTTAGAAGATCCATTAATAGTATTAGAAATAAATATAGTATAAACTCTTTTTTTTATCAACTAAAAACCACACACAAAGGAGGTTCCAATCGGATGATTTATCCTTAATAGTTCATTATAAATTTTTAACATGATCATATTAATTATCTTATTTTAGTAACACCATAATTTTAAATATTGTCAGGAATTCATGATGTTAACTTATGTTAACAATAAATCAAGTTCCTTTCATAGCACAGGTGTTGGTTATACCATACAGTAGGCTATAAAAGTGCCATGTATTTGTTGTATCAAGGGTTGTACAACACAATCTAGATTGATCATTTAACAAGCAAGGTATTAAGAATTAGTAAGATAAAAAGATAAGACATGTTAATAACAAACTTTCTTGGATATAACATTGAAGTCCATGTTGAGTTTATATTATACCTATTCTAACACCATTAGTGAAACCTTTTTCACCTTGACATAATAAACTTAGCTAAACATTGTGAATAAGAGAAACATAAATAAACTAGATAAGAACATAGTTATGATAAAAAGCATAAACAAGAGATTAATAAAAGCAAAACTTAAACATTACAAAAATACAAAGAAAGAAAACAAGAATATGATCTTGATCTGAAAACAAGATGTCCAAATATATGGCGAATGCATCCTTTTATAGGCTAAAATTCAGAATTATTGATTTGATGACTGATTATTGAGTGGGTGGCCACCTCTTGACTTGGTGGCAACCATTATCTTCTTGTTTGAACAAAACGCCATTGCTAACGTCAGAATTTGAAGAGATAGTCTTCATTAAAGTTCTGGGCATTTGTCTCAGCTTTCCAACAAAACACGAATGAGCTCATTTGAACTTCTAGAACTCGAGATATGGGTTGAACACTGAACACTGAACAGTGTCTAGGCTGCAGGACATATTCCAACTTCTCTTTTGTTGCTACAATTTGAACTTGAAAATGGCCGTTTTGAATCTTGGACTCTTCATGAAAGTTTTAGGCCTATGTCTTAGCTTTCCATCCATATAAACCAAACCTAAATCTATATTCTACAGTTCCAGTTATGATCCAATAACCGAATGATGTTCCAGTTTAAATTGAACCAACATCTCTTCTATAAGCTTAGCCCTCTCTTTGTCTTCTCAATTTCAATAATTAAACACATCAATCAATCCTTTAAATTGTGAGATATCCCTGCATTTGAAATGAACATTTACCATAAATTAAAGATATCTTATATTATCAGACTTGTTATTATAAAACATGCTTAAGTTAAGGAATTTAATGATACTTTAAGTGCAATATGATGATATAAAACCTTGATAAAAATGCTCTTTTAAGTACTAATCATCAGCTATTAATAACTTCCTACCGAGTCTATCTTTAATATTTTACTTCACATATTCATACAACTTTATGCCATATTATTTTATTTGAACTATGCTCAACAAAAAACTGATGACATATATTATGATCTGGAATCCTTGTATATAGAATTCTTCCAAACATAACTATTTGTTCCTAACTACGATCAATTTTGTATATGGTTCTTTAAACATTAATTCTGATTGTGAATAGTGTATTATACTTTGTATTTCATCGTATCACTAAATGTTTTCAAATGAGATGGTTCACAACACTCATTACTGATGATCCTAGTATGGACCCAATTAACTTGAGTGATGTGAACCTCGTGATCACATGGTCACGCAACCCACAATCAAGATTGAGATCTGATCCCGGAAAGCTAAAAAAGTGTGACATAATGGAAACTGCCCCAAGGCACCAACACTATTGGAATGAAGTAAAATGATGCCACGAAGCCAGTTAATCCTCGATAAGTCAGATTCAATTCGTTCCAAAACTAAATAATGCAAGAATTACTCTCACACATTAAAACTAAAAAATTCAGAAATAATATTCATCAATAGCTACCGAAATTTAGGTTACATGTGTTTAAATAGTTCTTAAAATTAACCCTAATGGATCTACCCCTGTGGGTTGAACTGACCCAAAAACCTTAAACTGAAAAACCTATAAACTGATCCAAACAAGTCTTGGATGAAAGAAAATAATAAAAATAACTAATATGTCATTAAATAGCACCAGCCCTTCTTTCCTTGTGTAGCTAGGATGAATAATGAATCCTTATAAAAAAAGGATTCTAAAACATTAATGAATCTTTACCACACTTGGAGATTATATTGCTGCTCATTAAAGATTTTTCTAAAACTAGGAAATTCATGAAACAAGATCCCACATCCTTGTAGGAAAAGGATCCTTGCCAAATAAGAAGTCCACAAGTAAAAAAGAAGTAAAAAACAAAATTTGTACAGCCTGTTCTGACCCATATCACAAGTCCATCTCGAACTCTGATTCTCCTGAAACTTTACCCCGACATATAACAATACCTCTGGGATATTCAAGACAAGTTTCAGCTCGATCCAACAGTTGGATTTTTAGTTATTCTCAGAAGGGTAAAAGTGGACAGTAAAGAAATTTTACGACAAAATCCAAATCTGACGACAAAATCCAAATCTGACCTTGCTTGGATCGTATCATTCCCTCTCTCTGCAAGATGATTCATCCTCGAATCACCAACAAGTTTAATGGACAATCCCTTGGCCTCTTGTTGAAGCCTTTGGAGTTCTTTTCTTCCACGCAATTGCCTACAAGTTTTGACCAAGTTAGATTTGAAGGATTCATTGGAGTATCAAGAGAAGGTCTTGTACATTTTATCCATGTATAAGAGGGGCCCAATCTAACCTTATTTGGGCAATAAGGAGAGGACAACAAAGGAAACAAAAGAATCTTATTACAACTTGGAAACAACATGGGTGACTACATTTTCCTTCTGTTTCTAGGATTAATGGGCTGCATGGAAGGCTATAATAAGCCTTGAATGTGTTCTGTAATATTTTATTTCCTTCACTTCTTCTCATGGTAGAACATGGATTTAATATTATAGGCTTTATTTTTATTTTTGTTAGTTGCAGTCCAAGGCTTGTTTGGGCTTAATTAATACCTTGTTTTTAGTTAGGATCCAAGGCTTGTTTGGATCAGGTTATGGGCTTTTCAGTTTAGGGTTTTTGAATCAGTTTTGTGTGTGGGTCGGTTCAGCTAACAAGGGTAGATCCATTAGGGTTAATTTTTAAGAACTATGTAAACACATGTAACCTAAAATTCAGCAACCATTGATGAATATTACTTCTACATTTTTCAATTTTAACATGTGAGAGTGATTCTTGCATTCTTCAGTTCTTGAACGAACTGAATCTGACTTATCAAAGATTAATTGGCTTCGTGGCGTCATTCTACTTCATTCCAATAGTGGTGTCTTGGGGCAAGTTTTTATTGTGTCACACTCCTATCAAACCTATTTTGGTTTTTCAGGATCAGATCTCAATCTTGATTGTGGGTTGCGTGACCACGTGACCACGAGGTTGGCATCATAATGATTCCTTTCCCTCATGAAAAATATAACTCTTATAATACTATATATGTTGCAGGTGTATATCACGAAGTGGGTATGCGCTAGTTGTGTCGTTTCACTATTTATAATTTTGTTAGGTACTTATTTTATGTACTATAAACACTTAAAATTGTGTTAATAATAACTACACCTTAAAATGCACTAAATGGTATGATTGTATTTCTAGTATGTGGTTATTGCATCTCTTTTGTTATGTGTGTGTGTGTGTGTATCCGTTATGCTTATGTTTTAAGTACATGGAAAATAGAAAGCATATAAGATGACTTGTGAGAAGCGATGTGGAAGAATCAATTGGAGAAACAATTGAACTGGTGGGTAGCTGAAGGCTACTACGTATATGTAATAGAGTTATTTGATATTATGTTACCCAGCAGGATAATAAAAAAATTAAGGAAATGTATAAGTTATTGGGGAAACTCTGTTGTAAATTTGGTAAACTAAAGCATCAATAATGGAATGTATTGTCAAATAGATTGCACAAAAAAAAATTACCCCATTATACTCAGACATGATGATTAGAAATATGAAAGTTACATGGAAATTTTAGGTCGTTACAAAAGTTGCCAAATAATGAATCTAATTCCATTATTATGGTAGCTTTGGATGTATGGAATCACAATGATTTTTGTATGCAAGAACTAAATCTTGAATAGACTAGATAATACACAATATGATGGCTCGATCAAGAATGCAAAGGCACTTTGGAAAGCTTTGAAAAAAAACTTCAAAGTTGAAGTTGTCGTTATGAAAATGTTCATAATCAACAAATTTCAAGATTGTCGACTCAAGGGTTGTTATGAGTCAAGTTCAAGAGTTCCAACGCACCTTACATGATATTTATGTTAAAGATATGGTTATATATGAATTCTTTCAAGTGGTTGTAATCATTGAAAAAATACCACTATCTTGGAAACAATTCAGGAAATACCTTAGGCATAAGAACAAGGAAATGAGAGTTGAAAATCACATCTTAAGGGTAAAAGAGGACAATAAGGTTTCTAATAGAAGAGCTAACTCTTCTAGTATAGTCCCTAAGGTAATTGTGAAAGAAGAATCATACCTCAAGCCCTTCTTTCCTTGTGTGGTTAGGATGGATAAGGAATCCTTATAAGGAAAGGATTCTGAAACATTAATGAATACTTGCCACACTTGGAGATTATATTGCAGCTCATTAAAGATCCTTGTGGAACTGGTAAATTCCCAAAACAAGCTCTCACATCCTTGTAGGAAAAGGATCCTTGCCAAATAGAAAATCCACATGTCAAAAGGAAGTAAATAACAGAATTCGTTTAGCCTGTTCTGACCTATATCGCAAGTCCTTCTCGAACATGGATTCACTTGAAAATTTACCCCAACATTGACAAATACCTCTGGAATCATCTAGTAAAGTTTTATCTCGATCCAACGGTTGGATTTGAAGTTATGCTCAATAGTGTAAAACTAGACGGTTTAAACTTTTACACCAAAATTCGAATCTGACCTTGCTTGGGTCGTATCACAAGGCTGAACCGTATCACATCATCTATAGTGTAGAACCCCAAGCTTTTATTATAAGAAGAATAATACGATATAAATATTGTTTTCTTTGGAGGGTCTAAACTAAAAAGAAAGAAGGACAAAAATTGTTAAAGAAAAAAGGATTAGGGTCAAATGTGAGATATGCAAATTAAAAGGGGGAGTAAAATGAATATAAGGGAAATAAGAGATATCAAAAAAAAAGGAAGTAACAACCTCTCTTGGAAAGAGAGAAACCATCACTTTAAATAAAAGGGAGAAGGGAAAGGAAGAACTCTCTATGAATTTTTAATTCTAAGAGAGAACACATTAGAATAAGAAATTGAGAGAAACACACACACACAGAGAGAGAGAGAGAGAGAGAGAGAGAGAGAGAGAGAGAGAGAGAGAGAGAGAGAGAGAGAGAGAGATATTAGCCTTAAAAACATTAAATAAACAAGAATCCAAGAAAACAATATGGAATTTAAAGAAAATAATGAAAAATAGGAGAAAGAGGGAAATCAATCAAGAAAGTGATCATTTGTATTCAAAACTCATTGGTAAGGTGTCTTGAAACCATTATTCTCTTATATTTCTTAATCTTGAAATGGAAAGGAAAAGCCCCAATTTGTTTTGTAAAAATTAGGATTCATGTAGATTGGAGAAAATTATTAATTTAGTAAAGATTTCATGAAATAATGTTGTAATAAAAAGTAATTATAATAAATAAACAACAAATTGAAGAAAAATCTAAGGGTAGAATCATTAATTAGGTTCGACCAATTAAGGAAAATTCTTTGTGTGATATTTGCTTGAATTTATGCATAATTATGGTGATATAAACATTAAGGATGTGATAAAATTAAGTTTAGGCATGAAAACTAGATGGAAAGATGAGTTTCTTGAATTCTTGAATTCCAGAGTTTAGAATAACATTGGGGCAAATCATGTTTCCTTAAGAAATAATGACATTTTATGATTAGGGAATAGAATTAAGGGTAATATTGTTGAAGATTTGAAAAGAAACCTTCAGGGAGGAAGATGGGGGTTTCAACCATCATGAGTTTTGTGGGGGAAAGTGGGATTTGTAATATTTTAGTGTGTGTCCTTTTAAGAATTCATCATTTGGTGTGTTAAGTATGTAACTTGAATGGGTATGAATTGATCTTGAAAGGAAAACTCAAGAATTTCAAGGATAAAGGTTTCGACTAAAGAAAGAAAGAAGAGGAAATTTTCTAGAAACGGACTGAAAATAGCCAGACTGATTTGAGAAACGGTCGGACCGTTTCTCAAAACAGTCAGCCCATTTTGACTACTATCTAATTTTAGGTGAATTTGTGTTTCGATCTTTTTGGGTTTTTTTTGTTCATTTGGGTTTGTTTCAGGGAGATGGAAATTGTTTGATTTAATTTAACATAATAAATGTGTTTAATGATGATGACTAAAACACAATCTTAAGAAGATGAAGTAATGCATACACATATGACCTAATAAGGGCTGTTATAATAGTTTAATATGTGATAAAGGGCACAAGTATTCATGAGTAATAAGTATCCAAATTGTTAAAAGAATATTAAGAAATAAGTTTTTCATATTTAAGAGATGAATTTGATGTAAGACCCTGTGTGATGTAGGAGAGGTATCAGTTGCGGGACCCCAAGTAAACAGGACAAAGTGAGAGGAACATGTAGATGCTTGTCACTCATCCTTTTTAATTTACAACAATTTGTTTAAGTCTTTATTTTTAGTATTAATAAGATAATGATTTGTACATATTTATTATGGAATGATAAAGACTAATGAAGTTTCAATATGGTGATTATTTTTAGACAAGTGTTGTGTGCATGAATGTAATCCTAGGAATGAACTTTCACATAAATTGAAAATAATATATATGGAAAAAGGGAAGTGAGATAATTAATGTGCAAATTTAATAAATTGGAGTTTGAAAAGTTTTCTATCATAAATTTCCCGGTTAAAATATTTTGAAATGTTAAAAAAAATATTTAAACCAGAGATAAAGAGGGTAAGGTTAAATGTAAGGAAACCAAATTAAATTCAAATATTAAGAGGTGGAATTATAAAAGACAAAAAGAGGTATAACTAAATTTGTACAAGGAAAAAGGAATGGGGTACAAAAAGAGGTGGAAAAAGTAAGTGGGGTCAGTGTAATTAAAAAAAATGAAATGAGACTATAAATATCTCATTTCCTTCTCCCTAAAGCCAGCGACAATGATAACAAAAGGACGAGATAAAAATTTGATTTTTCCACCAAAAATTGAGAGAGAAACACCAAAACTTGCGATGTTTATACAAGATTTAGATCAATTGGTAAGGAAAGTATCATTAGGCAAGGAAATTAGCAAAAAAAAAGTGAATAAAATGTGAGGAGAAGAGAAAAAAAGGGTCGATTGGTGTGCAAAAAGGGAGGAGTTGAGATTTTTTGAATGGTTAAGGATCGAAATCCAATTTATCACTAGGTAAGGAGGCCTAAACTCTATTATGCAAACCAATTTGAATTCAATTAGGAATTAGTGTATTAATCTTGATTTTAAGTTAGGGTTCTTGAGAAGAATTTGGGGAAAATATAGAATTATGTGGAATTGAATTAATTAGGGTATTGTTGATGGTGCGAACCTCGTGATCACATGGTCACGCAACCCACACGCAAAGACATCAATTCCTGGAAAGCCAAGTAAATCAGGTTTGATAGGAGTGTGACACAAAGATAACTTGTACCTAGGCACCAGCACTATTGGAAAACGGAGACCCCCACCCAATGAATATTGATTCGCGAACGAGAAGTATAAAGATGACGCCACGAAGACAGTTGTTCTTCGATAAGTCGTTTTTCAGTTCTTTAGAGAACCATGGAAGGGAGATTATCTCACCAACACACACACACACACAAAGTGCGGCAACAAGAAGTTTTATTAATCTGAATATTGTGTAACCTTACATGTTTTGTTATGCCGTTATTTATACTGACTCTATACTTAAAGAAACCCTAATGGACCCCCCTTAGGTGGACTTATATGAAGCCCACTTACAATTGACCCAAATAAGTAATAATAACCCAAACACTAAGAAGAAAAATAATAAAAATCCAAAAATTATCATGCTAAATATGCTAGAATCAGATTTGTCATCCTTAAGAAGTCTTAAATAAACTAGGAAAAATCTGATTTGGAAAATTTGTGTTGCTCCCCCCTTGATGTCCTTGATTAGCTTGGATTTCCTTGTTTAACTTGGACAAATAAGATAACAAATTTCCTCATTTGTTGCTGATTTAATTAATTTCCTTATTAAGTTAGGAAAAACATTAAATAGTCCTCCCCTCTTTAGGAATAAGATATGGCCAACTTCCTTACTTAATTAGGAGAATAAATTGCTGACTTTTTATCCTTGTAGCATTAGGAAAAATAACAAGCCTAACAAGGCTGGTATTGGGCCGGACACATCAACCCCTTGTTCCACATGAATTGGGCTCTTTTTAGACCTGAACTAGATGAATTAAAGGTTGTCCTTCATGCTCCTTAAATGTCTCAAGCCTCTCTAGGTCCATTTTGCTCCATATGTTCCGAACAAGCCCATTCAATGCTTCTTTAAGCTTCTTTGCCCTAGCTCTTGTGATTGGCCCAATTGGCACCTCCAATGGGTCGTTGGCATGATTATGCTCGGTGTTGGGCTGATCCGCATCAGTTGATTTCTTTGAATGTGAAATTATATAAAAATACCAAAAAAAATTCAATGGTTAAAGAAGCAAAGGTGGTCGACCATTGGAGGAGTGAATTGGAATAGAATAATTTATAATTTTCTTTGTAAATTGCATGTGATGTGTTGTTTATAATGTGAACAATGGCTAAGTAAGATAGTTATTACATGAGAAGAAGAAAGGAACCCTTGGTCCCCTTAGGCCAAGTGTCTGTCAAAGCAAGGTTAAGGGAAGGAGAGATTTTGAGATTTCGTATGTTAATAATAAATAGATTATGTGTTGAAGAAACTTTTTTTTAGCAAGTAAAGCATGACGATTCAGTTTTGCAAGGAAAAAAAAAACCATAGTTTTCCCTAGGGGGCTCTCAGCCCAAAATAGCCATAAAAGAAGAAAAGATGAATTGTGTGAATAAATAAAATTTCAATAAGAGGGGCAAGGATACAAAGTATAGTTTTAAATGAGAAACCATAGAACTTAACAAAAGTCATTTACAAAACTAAATCAAATGAATGTGTTATGTAAAATGAAATGAATCTATCAGCTATAATGTATAGCATATGGCTTGATTTAGGAGGAGTTGTGAAATGTAGGGTAAATGTGGAATCCAATGTGTATATTTTCCTAAAATGGTTTTGACCATTTTACATAAAAGGGCAAGTTAGGTTAAACTGATTCTTGGGAAGTCATTTAGTGAGGTTACCATACATATAATGTGGAAATGGTTGTTTTGGAGGAAGAGTGGAAAATGAGGATGTTTGAGGGTTCATTTAAATTGTTGACAAAAATAGACAAATTCATCTTCCTAATTTCTAGAAGAGATTCGACCCTAAAAATGTTAGAATTTGGGATAGGTTCCTACATTGAAGTTATAGCCAATGATGTTAGCATTCCAACAAGACTTACCTCACTTAATTTGAAGTTCTAAAACTCTAGATGTAGGTAAACATCTAAGGAGAGGTCAATCTGCAACCTTTGCTGACAGTTTCAACAAATTGCTAGAATAGGTAATTTAGACGTATTAGGGGTAGAATTGAGTTTCTTTCCCTTCAGAAAAAGAAAATGTGTAGTGCTATGTCTTAACATTCAAAGGAAATAAGCCATGTTCAAAACCAAAATTTATAATGTTAGTTATGATTAAATAAAGAACAATGATTTTAAAAGATGTAATGGGAAACACAAATGTGAAGGAAGAAATTGTTGAAGGGAAGTCAACATTTGTTGTTATTATTGTTATTACGAGAAATGTAACTTGAATAGAAAATAATGTAGTATACATGTGAAGACAAATAGGACCACAAGAGCTGTATAGCAAAGCATGGGTAGCACGAGCTGAGTTTCTGCAACAAGTACTTGTTCTACACCTATACCCTTTTTAAATGTATATAATTATGAAAATTTGTTTAAATTTTTGGATTGTATATATAAATGTTGCCAAAAAAGGAAACGTCTAATGAAATGGATGAGAAATGGAAGCAGACGTGATTAACTATTTCGAGTTAGGAATGGTTAATGATATCAATGGGTTCCATTGATATCGACACTACCCTGAACTTGATTAGTCAATTCTGAGTACAGGAGGCTAGTGATGTTAGTAAGAGTTACTAACATCGGCATGATCACCACAGAATATGGGGGATATTGAACTTGATTAACTATTCCGAGTTAGGAATAGTTAATGATATCGATAGGCTACATCAATATCGACATTATCATGAAACTAAATTAGGTATTCTTGATATGGAGGCTAATGATGTCAAGTGTAACGACCTGAAATTTTTATGTAACTTTTGAATTTCTAATCATCATGCAAACCTCTTGAACATGCGGTCAAGCAACCCACACACAAAGACACCAATTTCCGGAAAGCCAAGTAAACCAAGTTTGATACGAGTGTGACACAAAGCTAACTTGTACCTAGGCACCATCATTATTGGAAACGAAAACCCTCACCCAAAGAATATTGATTCACGATATAAGGATGACGTCACAGAGTCAGTTGTTTTTTAGTTTGTAAAACTTATTATTTCAGTTTGATTCAAGTTATTTCATGTTTATTAAAGTGTTCTTATAAATAATCATGGTTGGCTAATCTCTTTCTTGGATCCAAATCAAGGATGATGGTGGTTGAGGTGAGTTCTTTAAGATATGAATGAATCTTAATGTTTATCTTCTCATTTTCTTCATGAATGTTTTATTATTGCAAAGAAATTTTAGAAATCATTTAGGTAATGTTATAATCTTGAATTTTTATGCACAAACCTTAGTTTTGGTATAGAGATTGCTTGATTCAATGTCTTACT
>Ga0307513_10003552_pt1 | contig 21092 bp, 19 predicted proteins | sample 15_EM_MG_FD_202174 | JGI IMG/M metagenome (GOLD analysis project Ga0307513, IMG submission 202174) | Populus trichocarpa ectomycorrhiza microbial communities from riparian zone in the Pacific Northwest, United States - 15_EM | ecosystem: Host-associated > Plants > Roots > Unclassified | place...
GGCTGTGTACCGAGCATTCTCTCTCCGGCGTCAGTTATCACACCGTTGCGGGTATATACGACCATCAAGTCCCTGGGACAGGTTATCTCCACGGATCCTTTTCTTGCCTCGCCAACCAAGACTACTCGACTTCAAGAAGCCATCCAATCGACTGTCTCCAAATACCCTTGGAAAGGTAGATACGCGTGTCCAGGATATCCATGCGCATATAACTCGTTTCAAGATACTATGAAGGACCAGTGGCTCGGCGCTCTAGCTGTGGACTACACCTGCATGGCAGCCTTTGTGATTCTGCTCTACGATTCCATCATCACCACAGCAGATGAGGTGAGTGAGATCAATGTCCTTGTGTTCTTCAAGTCCCACCGTTAACGTACTGTTACAGGTGCGATTAATATGGCCGGGACGCCTCACTGTCCCAAAGCTTCTTTATTACATCAACCGATACTTTTCAATTACATGGTCGCTCTATCGCATTCCTGCATTGTTTATCTTTAGTGAGAGACCAGACCAATTGGATACTATAGTACGCAATTTTCATCTAACTATAAGTAAACTCTATTTACTCGATACCATCAGTTGTTTGTCGTTCTCATTCCTATGTGATTTGCTCTTATGTGGGTGATCCAGTGGCTACGTTTTGAGCTTACTCTCTGGCATAGTCATATCAACAGCAGGAACAGGTGATAACCCATCCTTCCATGCAATTCATTTCACTTAACCACTAACAGTACTACTCTGTTTACGGGTGCATGCCTTATACCGGCAAGTCAAATGGGTTAAGCTGCTGGTGTGGATCAGTTTTGTGCTGCTCCACAGCCTGCGTTCCTACGTCTACATCACCAGTATTTTGTTTAACCAGTATGTTCTGTAAACTGAAAAATTCTGGCACACGTTATTAATTTATTTCTTATTAACGGCAGATGTATTCTGTTCCGGTCTCAAATTCCAGGCATACTGTTGCTCCCTACAATACTGGATGTGCTCCTTTTCACCCTTACGATCATGAAAACATATCAAAATGTCAAACTGGTGAAAGGAGAGTTTGGCTCATCAGTAGTATGTCAGGTGTCATTAATATTCGAATTCAGCTTTGACATTTCTTTGAAGTCGTTCACATTGCTCCTGGATGGGATTCAGTGAGTTTTCATCGTGATCCGGTATTTTTCCCCTAAATTTATTCCACAGATATTTTGTCGTTATCGTGTGTTGCTCCTGCAATACTCAAGGTCTCTTTACTTATAGTTCTCTTTCAGGTACTGGTACGAGTATCGAACGCAATTGTGACAGTGGCACTTCAAAATGCGACACTGTGTGTTACTGGTAGTTTCATAGAGTTGGCACTTGAGGCAAAGTATGTTACATTAGATCCCTATATTCCATTTAGAGTGCTAACACTCATACAGGCTCATATCTCGATTATTTATGAACCTACGATCCAGTATGTCCAACGCTTCCATCAGCCATCATACAACAGCATTTGCGTTCGACGACGTTCCAGAAAATGTCCGTCGTTCGCGACACAGTTCACGAGACGCCAATCCGTAAATGCAGTCAGTCGTTCATGAAAGCACCGACTTGAATGCATTCGAGGGTGCAGATACCCATGAGACTTGTCTGCACCAAATGGACGGTTGGGGATAGGGATATTTTAGAAATAAGTTCACCTAAATTTGTGTGGTAGCATCCACGGATACCTTTTCATGCTTGAAATTGACACTGTATTGTATGTCTGGTGCCCACAGAACAAGTCACTCAGGTATGGAGACGCTGGATATGTACGGTACGATGTCACGTATGTTTTCGGAATATTCTCGCGACCATTGACAACCCTAAAGATTGCTTCAAGGCCGTTCTCGATTCTAGTCTCCGTGCCAGAAAAGCACAATCATTTGGTGAGGTATCTGCTTACCACTCTGAAGAAAGTGGAATATGGAATGGCGACGTCCATATGGACGCATACTGCCTATGGACTACATGACCAGCTCTGGTCATGATGCCCATGTGGCCTGATGGTTATGGCGCCCAAGGATAACTGTAACACCTCACTTCGTTCCCGACAGCGGCTTAACACCGCCTTCTGATGTGACTCTTAAATCCGTCGATTTGCAATGCTGGGAGTAAGTGCGGGTCGTTAGAAAGAGACTCGCGCGTATTGATATCATTCACATATTGCTTCCCTTCGTTCATTTGGGTACTGCCCGTACATCATCGCCACCAAGCAAGGCAAATCGCATTTGAATTTTTATTCACGGCAGCTCGGACGTACTATCTCTTGCACAAAATTACATATAACATGTGACCCCGAGAAAACATTCCGCGGCGCGATTCCCTCCTCAGGGGTAATACGCGCGGTATAGCACAAGTGGCTCAGCGTTCCCACTGTTAAACGTAACTCCGACACCTGTGCCGATGAACACCACACTGCCTTCCTTCAGCCCAATGTCCTCCTCTTCCCCAGGTGTACCGAGCCTTCCCGAGCCTTCCGTGACAATGAGAATTGACGGCCCATTAAACGCAGCATGCGCCTCCCTCGCGCCGGGCGGCAACGCGACCTGTACGACCGAAAACTCCGGCACGGGCGGGTCGTACACACGACTATACACTGTCCTCACCGGCGAGAGCAGCGGCGTGGGGATCACCAAGTGCTGCACCCCAAACGTCCATGTCAGCGATGCTAGCAGGTTGTCCACATCGCGGTGTTTGGGCGTGAGCCCCGCCCGAAGGACGTTGTCCGACGTCGCCATCACTTCGACGATGTCTGCGCGTCGGCGTCGTCAGCGCGTGGAAGACCTGAGAGTAAGAAATGCAAAACGAGGTGGGTTGTGAGTGGGAGAGTGGGAGGGTGCGCACCTCCGGAGACGTAGGCGTGTGGCTCGCCCGCACCGAGGAAGATGGCCTCCCCCGGTGCGAGATCAACCGTCTGTAAGAAGAACGCGCAGAAGATCCCCACATCCCCAGGGAACTGCTCGTCCAACTCCAGTGCCAACTCGACCACTTTCTTCGCCTCACCCTCGAGCTTATTCAGGCTCAACGCTCTGGAGCAATCACGCAGGAGGTCCCCAATCGCAACCTTGACTTTTTCCACACCGGCCTTCATAATGCTCTCGAAGAAGGGTTTGAAGGTCTCCGTCGAGGGGTTGTCGACAAAGTTTTGTACGATGGAGATATTGCCCAGTGCGAACAGCTCGGGTGATAGGTCCAATACGAATCTACGGATCTCGTTCAGCTCTCTGAAGCCGCACATGGCTCGGAACTGTGTCAACGCGATGGCCATTTCGGGTTTGTGGTTCGGGTCTGTTCATTGTTGATAAGGACAACAAACGTGTATGTCGTGTTAAATATTCTGCGTCGCGCACCTTTGTATAAATTTGGCGCGACGGCGTGCAATCGTTCCGCAAACTTCTTGTCCGGGTGCGATTGGATGCTGAGCGCCTTGCGGATGGCGAGTACCTTAAACAAGAAGGGCAGGTCGTCCAAACCCCGGTTACCTAGCAGCTCTGGGTTCTTCCTCAGGCGTTCCCCGAGGGTCTCCCCGCCGCCCTGCAGGAGCTTCGACGGCAGCGTCGGATGTGTGCCCATCCACAGCTAGGGATATGCGCGCGATGTGTGAGTTGGCAGAGCAGAGGATACGAATAGGACGAGGGGGAGTGATCTACAGAAGAAGATGGCTACTGACCTCCGCGTACGGCTTCCCCTCGTCGATCTCGAAACCTGGAGTCGCAACGCGGGCGTACGAAGCCGCCTTGGAATCCGATCCCAACTTGCCCCAGTCATAACTCTGCGTATACGCCTGAAGTGCGAGAATGCCCGTCATCCTCTGCCGTGGTAAGGGTCAAACTCTCCGACAGTGGCACACCCACTCTCGTCTTTTCATATAAGTAAACGCACAGGACCAAATACCAATAAACGTATTCTTTTGCATAAGGTCGTAACAATAATGACAGGACATAACACCGGAACACGCTCCGGGAGGTCTATTGGAGGACGGAAGAGTGGATTGTTTGAGGGAACGAGCTGTTGGGTCAATAAGCACCACAGACACCATATAGTGAGTCAAAGAAATAAAGAGGGCGAGATTGTGTGGGTGATACACGGAGGAAGAACGAAGAGAGAGAGCAATTATCAAATCCGTATATCCACAGGCACTATTACGTCATTGAGGCATTCGTGTCGGGTCTAGTTTCGCAATCCAGTACGAGAGTTCCTTTTCATTCGGCGCCGAGAACGCGTGTGAGTTTGAGGCGGTAAAGAGTGTGAAGGTGAATCGTTTCTGGATGTGGATGCGCTTTCAGTACAATAGTACGTGAAAAGATCCTCGAACTCACCCCGAAGAGCATCTCCATGTCCGGATTGTGCTCCACCTTGACGCCAGTGAGGCTGATAATTCCAACTTCTTCTAACTCGTTCGAGTGTGCATATATATACAAGTACGGTCTACGTAGTTCTTTCAGCGTTGGCAGAGATACGGATAATGGGTCATACGAACCTTCGAAGAACAAACCAGTATTTTTGCCATATATTCTCTCTAGCGTTGATGAGTAAGAGTAAATGACCCTTCTTCGTGGCATTGTCACTGAGCTGCGTGTGAAAAGGACATCGTTGCTACATATAAGAAACTGCTCACATTCGCGGCATGAGCTTCGATTGGGCCACCAGCTTGAGCGGTTGTGGAGGCAGCGTAGGCAGCGTTAAGAACGCCGAGGACTTGTCAGATTCGTCATCTGCAGGATCTTGGCTGAGGACGATCTAAAGAGTATCGTCAGCGAAATGGGACCATCGGCGACATTGAAATGATACCTGGCCCGGGTGTCCAAACTTCTTCTGCCAGAGTTTGAGAGACGCCTCTACTAGCTCTGTCTCTGGCTTTCGTCCACGGTATGGAACAGGTGGCCAAACCGCGAGGATTACCTTTATCGCTTGAACATCCGCAGACCGTTTCTCCGTGGAGATCAATCGTACATAATCTTCAACCACAGATATACCTCTCGGCTTCCATCCACCTAAAGCCTCTTCGCCTCGGACATACTTCTCTGAAGTATCCAGCCTCCACAGATCCTTAGGCGAGCGGGTTAGTGGGGGGGTAAGCTTGAGCGTGAATACTGAGCTGCTCTTGCTAAGTTGCCTTGTAGATCCGAACAGCGAAGCAAATCGCGATGGTCCACCAGCATCTCGCGCCCGCATCGTGACTGCCATATCCATCGCGAATGGAACGGGCTCAGTACAGCTGTCTATATCTACAAACCACTGCAATTGGAGTAGTACTCGTTGATTCGCAGCAGTGGCTCTGTTGAGAAGGAGTGAATCATGGGCAGATGAGTCCCAGAGCGCTTCGATGCAAAGCTGACCCGTTCCATCAGGCTTGAATTCGACGGTTTGCTGTTTTCTGAGTTTGACCTCGACCATATCTTTAGACTCGGACTCGTGGACGCGCCCTTTCGGGTCCAGAAGCCGGAGGTTTCCCACTCGTAAGCGAGTGACCGCAACCCAGGGGAGCTGCTTTCCGGAGTTAGACGACAGCTTGAGGACGAGGCGACGTTGCAACCCTTGGTGCAGGGAGAAAGCACCCGGGTCCAGAGGACCAGAGGACATGACTGGCACCGGGGTATACTTGCCATCCGCAGCGAGTTCGCATATGGAGAGCCAAGTGATGACGTCGTGTATTTGCTCCACCACAAAGTCATTCTCCGATCTTCGCATGAGAGGTAGACTAGGATTGGAGCTACTGGCAGTATTCGTTCCACTACATGGTGATCGCAGTAGAGGAACGTTCCTCTGTTCACGCATTTCGTCCCATCTCTCCAACCGTTCGAGATATGTAGGCTGGAGAGCAGCGAAAAACTCGATCGGCGCATATCCGTCCCGGATATGCGCTGCAACCTTCGACGTTACTGCCAATTGGAATGTGCGTCGGAACTTGAGCTCCGAGGATCCGTTCCTGCTGAGATTGATAGCGGAGGAAGCGTACACTTCTTGCGTTTGTACACTGGGGCCAGTAAGAGACGCAAGTCGGATCTGCAGATGGATCGAAGAGAAGTCATGGGATGATAAGCCCTTGACCTGGTCGACGGTCAGGAAGAAACTGAGCTTGCTACCCGTGGGGATGGTTCCAGGAATGAGCGAAGACGCTCGAGTTGAGGTCGTTGAGCCATTTTTTGACGGGCTGACGACGTTGACTACTCGAAGATCAACTCGACAGGAACCAATAGCCTCTGCGGTATACCGACAGAAGATAGGGAGGGTGACAGTGGAAGACAGCTTCCTTGACAGCGGTGTGAGGGATACCAGGGCATTTCCAATGAAGGAGTACTCTGGAGGTGGTGAGTCGTAAAATGGCTCAGCAGAAGAGAAGTGCTGAGAGTAAGAAGGACGGTCGATATATGTAGTCAGATTGCGCATTTTCTGCAATTGTTGCTGCAGTCGGTCCAAAGACCAAACATAGATGGCGCTGTGGACACGATCAAGGACCTTGACGGCTACCGAGGGCTGAGTGGCAGAGGCGAGCACCGGGTCTGCAACGTCTCCAAACTCCCCAAGTCCAGCGATCGTCTCGAGCGCTGATGCGGGGGCTGCTAAAGAGCCTCCTGAGGCAACGGTAAAATTGTATGACACATCCTTACTCAACTCTTTGCTGCAAAGCGCTCGTCAGCCTACCAGAAAAGAGCACTAATCCACTACGTACCTGAGAACGTTCGCCTCCTTGACCAGAACAGCACTGGACAGCACAGTTTCTGCCATCGAGAAGCTCCGATGTGCCCTCCACTTATCCAAAACCTTGCGAATAAGCCGCAGCTGCTTCGCAGTGTAGATAACTGGTTCAAACACTTCGACATGCTCATCAATCGCCCCTCTCGAGCGCATTTCAAGCAGCCTGTTCATCTGCGCTTGGACGAGCGTAAGTTGATGCTGCATGTGTTCCTTCTCCACCTTCAAGTCCTCGGCCTCAGTGCCCTCCCCAATCGACTGCAACCGGCTTTCAAACTCCGCCCGTTGTGCCTCGAGCTGGCCTTGCATCTCCTTCATCTGCTCCTCATGCGTACCTCCACCATCGATCAGTGACGTATCATCCGTCAGAATCTCGCTGCTGGCGACTGGCCGGCCCATCTCGCTCCACACATCGTCCAGCTGTGAGAGGGACATGCTGCTATCGGGCCGGGGTTTGAACCTGTGCTCGCGAAGCGTCTTTACTTTCGTGATGCGCTCATAGAGTTGGTCGAGTTCTTCATCGGGCATATTATCCGGGTCTAACCCAGCAAGCCGGAGTGCGGCCTCGCGTTTGGCAAAGTTCCAGTCTACATCCGCAAAAGTCGAGATGGGCGAGTCTGGACGCGTGATAGGGGTTCCAGCGGTGGAAGGGTCATCTGTGTCTGCATTTGTATTCGCTACAAGTGTCGCTGCGCGCTGCTTGTCGCGTTGTTTGCGGACCTCTTCGGGGTTGTTGAACCGGAAGACGTGGTGTTCGCCGAGGATTATTCGGAAGCCGGACCGAAGCTTGTAAGGTTCCACTGGGGTGCAAACTTTACCGTTCAAGAGCTAAGAGCGGTTCAGCTTAAGTATGGTATGCCAGGGTTGGTGGCTCACCGTCTTGCTACTTGGAGAGACAGTAAGTGTGACTACGCCATTCTCATTGTCAAGAAAACAGTGCTCTTCCAGGATACTCTCGCCGCTAAGTCGAATGGCAGCTAGTTTCTCACTGTCTAATCGCCCAACAATGGTTCGACCAGGCTTGAGTTGATAGATCAGACATTCGTTCATGAGAGGATCTGCCCATCTTGTTAGTTCTACAGACCCTCAGGACCGGACAATGCGTACCTTCATTCAGGTTGACCAAATGCGGCATCCTTTTTGGCGCATGGACACCAACCATATTCTTCTCGACAGTAATACCAAGCTCCTCAAGGGCCTTCTCACGTTCTTTGTGCACCTCTTGCGTCTTCTGCAATTTCTCCTCCCAAGTCTCGTTGAGACTCTGCATGAGCTTCTCGCTGCTCTCGAGTTGCTCCTGTAACTCTGCCTTGGTGACGGTTTTCATGCTTCCATCCTTCGCTTTATAGTGAACTATTTGCTTCTCGGGAGGCAGCGCAGGGTCGTAGCTGTCCGCGCCAGCAGAGCCTTGCACTCGAGCTATCAACCGATAGTGAGTCCCATCCTTTCGGAACAAAACTAGGCTCAACATACCTCGCAGCATCTCCAGCTCCTCCTTGAGTTCACGTACGAGCTTGGCATTCGGGTCTTCATTAACAACCGCCTTGTTCTTGATCTTCTTCGCCTGATCAGCATATCGCAGCGTCGACAGCGTCTCGTCATAGTCAGCGGGGGAGATAGCAGCAATCATGGCTGTTTTCGAGTTCCCGCCTAGTGAATCCTTCAACAGCCACGTAAGGACGGAATCGCGATACGGGATAAAGTCTTCGGCTTTTTTCTTGCCTTTGCCTTTGCCCTCAGGCGCGCTGCTTGCCATGGCCAGGGCAGAGATTACCTTTCCGAGCGTGGTGAGTGACTTATTGATATTGGCGCCCTCTTTCAGGCGTTGACCCGTTGCACCAGTTGAGTTGGCACGCTCAGATCCAGCAAGATCGATGAGATTGATACGCGAGACCTTTTCGGTGTCGAGGTTCGTGGCGCGGTCGTGCCTCTTCATCGTCAAAAGGAGGGTGAAAACCGAGTGAGAGCGAGAGGACCTGCGGACGGTCAGTAATGGACGACGATGGGAAGGAACATGATGACGTACGTCTCGTTCATGTTCGTCGCTGCGACTGTGCGCGCCTTGTTGCCCTCATCCATCAGCGTGATCATTTCGTCATAATTCCGTACAATTAATTTCGACAAATCTTCTACATATGGCCCAAGACTACGGGAAATCAGAACAATAGGAGGTCCGGATATGGTGCTTACCTCGGATGTTCGCGGACTTTGAGGTTGCCCGTATTCTTTGGGCTTAAAAGATCACGCACTTTCTCATTATAGATCTAGTGAGAGATCAGTACGGGAGTCTGGAAGACCGTAAATAGTGGAGGGCATGCATTCTGTCTTCCGCCCAGTCTGTTGCTGGCTCCGCTCGCCCATGTCAACAGCCAGGTGGAATGCTTGGCCGCTGTTGCCATATCCATTTTACTTGACACATGAACTCAGGCTCACCTCAATAAAAGACACTTCCACACGAAACTCGGTTTCTGGATCCGCTGATCGCTTCTGCTCAAGACGCCCAAAGAGCTCTTCGCAAGTAAGTGGTATAATACCCTTGTCGGCACCGTCTGTAAATATTGTCAACGAGAGAGCGAAATACTTCCGGTGGCACTCACACCCCATCATACTGTACGATTTTCCCGAGCCTAAGAGTTATTAGGTCGCTTTCAAGCATTATAATGTGTAACCCTGTACCTGTTTGTCCATCTTTGGAGCAAAGATCAGCACAAAGCGAACGGCTTGAACATAGTCCTGAGACCTACAGGCCAAAATGCACGCGTTGAAACCGTTGAACGCGTGGTCGAGGAGCTCCTTTCCGAGATCTTCAAAGAGGGTCTGCTGGGAGCAATATTTCGGGTCGTCTCGATCTCCGGCGCTCCAGTACGACTTGTCGAACGAGAAAGGCATCGTCTTGCGTTCCGTTGCGCGGGCAGACTTTTGCTGACCTGGTTCCTCTGGAGGGTCTAAGAAGGTCTGGTTGCCTTCCATCCGAATGAGGCCCTTTGCCCCCCGCGCAAGTTCTGGTTTCCCGCTGGTCAGTCCCGAGTCGTCCTCGCCGTTGTTTGAGGTGCTCACCGCGCGAGTTGAGAGGCCGACATCGGACGACGACCTTAATGTTGGTGTCCCCCATCGCGCTCGGAGACCAGAAGCGTCGTCGGCAGGACACAGAATGGTCCAAGTTCTAGACGGATTTGGGTGAGGGCGGCACGGCTCTGGGAGAAAGAGTAAAAGTCCGAGGAAAAACTATGGGCTATCAATATGGCTCTGTAGCATTTCAAGGATAAAACCGAGGTTTGGACGCTCGATTTCCGGTTCTGTTCCACCCAACTTGGATCCAACTACAACTCATGGCGTTCAAACCGGTCGTGACATTTGAGAACGCGATCACATTCACCTTTGTGGGTACATTTGGGAGTATTATTCTTGCTGGTTAGCAGCCCGAATTCTTCACCTCACCGTCTATGCTAACCTCTCGGCTAGTGGTTCGTCTTCTAGGCCTTTCTTGAAGCACCTGATAATTTCTCAAATCTATGGTATAGTTGGGTTATGGATTCGACCATGAGGCACGACGATTTCGTTTCCTTGGCGTTCATAGGTGATAAACGAGTTGACGTCGACTAGTGGGAACCTCTTACAGGCAGCAAGCACGATCCAAACAATCCACACGTAGTGGCTGGAACTTGCTACTCTGCTTCTATCGTATACGCTGGTATTGGTATCTTCACCGCGCTTCAGGTGGGAGGCTCCCTACTGTATCTCCGGGGATAGGGGGCTGAGGTTTATACCACAGCTTGTTCTGCATGCGCGAGCAGCGCGAGGTGGTGACATTCACCTGTGAGGTGACGAGCGGTCAGTTCAATGTCTGCTCTCGCCTTTCGCCCGACACTCATAGTCTCGACTAGACATTCCTGTTCTCTTGGCTCGAACGTTTGTCTCAGTTGTATATTCTTCTTGCCAATCGATGGCTCTCATTATTGGGCAATTCCCCTTGCACTCCGTGGAAGACGTGGAAGATATGCAAACCTACCTCAAGGGACGGTCCAGTGGAGTACCTTTCTCTCATCTTGGGCTTACGGTGTACAGGCATCGCCTTCGCTCAAGTGTCTCGCTGCCCGAGTTCTTGGTTGAGACTTGCCGTTCGGCAAAGGTGAAAATCCACGGGGGTATAATTACAATCGATCATAAGGTATAATGTATAGCTCTCAACAACCTTTCCGACTTCTAGCCTTTGACGTTCCTCAACGCCTGTTGCTCCTCCTGCACCTTGACTTCCTTCGTCTTGCTCTTCTCTCCAACTCGAACGAGCGCAAACTTCCTCGTAAGGAGATTAAACACACTCCCAAAGAGGTACGCAACCAGCGCCCCAACCATAATGATAACATTATACGGCATGCTAAAGTCCGGCGTCGCCAAATCTGCCAGTAACGGGGGGGTATAGACCCTCCCGCGAATATCGGTGGCCACGAGCGTCTTGGGAACAGGTATGTCCTCGCCGACCTCGCGGAGTTCTCCGTCCTCGTCCACGATGGTCTTCTTCGCGGCCTTTTGGATCTCCAGTGCTGTGCGTAGTGCGTCTTCGTCCGAGGGCAAGGCGTATGGGATGACCACCGCTCCCGGGAGGTCCCACCCCCTCTGTGCATCCGGAGGGTGCTCTGTGTATTTCAGGAAGACCTTTTCAAAGTCAATTGAAAGCTGCACTTTAGTCAACGCTGGCAGGAGCAGCGGTATTTCGAGCAGCGTGGGTGTGCGATTGTTTGAGGGAAGGTAGGTGATTGGGTGCTGGATGATGTCCGAGCGCGTTTCTGAGTTCACCAATGTGGTCAAGGTGTGTAGATAGAACTTGATGATCCAAGGCATTGTTTCGACATAGTACACCCGCTGGGGATTCTCGAGATGGTTCGTGATGTGGACTGTGAGACCACCGCGCGTTTGGTCTGAGCCTCGGAGGGAGCGGACGACAGTGAGCTGAGTGGCAGGGGGAGACGGGTTGCTTGACAAGGCTGTTCAATTGTGAGCAAGGATCGTCACGAAGTACAGTGAGCCACGTACGATATGACCACTCCTCGTCGATGAATGTGCTATTAAGAGCGAATCCAGCCGTGACTGTCCATCGATCCCAAGCCTCAGAGCCCTTGCCACGCTCGTAGTCCTTGGGGTAAGGACTTGGTTTTGACACCCCAATGTCTGGTCGCTGAAGCAACCGGATATGCGGATCGCGCATCACCACACAAGCCTTCCCGACGTTCCTCCCAAACAAACTCTCAAACGACCAGTTCCGCGTCCCAGTCGTCCGCACAGGATCGAGCACTGCTCCCACCGTGAGCCGGACTTGGACACCCTTGTCGGGGTCGAACGTGACGTGCACGCCAATCCCGTGCCAGTCGCCGTCGAAAAGCTTGTGCGGGTTCAGCAAGCTTGCAAGGCCGGCAATTCCTTTGCATGGGAGGAGCTTGAGGAATGGCGTGAGGTTCTCCGTGCAGATTTGTTCCGAGGGGTGGACAGCGTGCCGGAGATGGTGAGGAATCCGGCGAGGGAGGAAGCTTTCAGGACGGAAGGCGTATTGGGGGCTTGACGTGCGCGTATTGGGAAGGTCGTTGAGGGACGCACAGAAGAGGCCAGCGAGTGCGTTGTTCAGTCCTTGCCAGCGTTCGTCGACACTGGGACACGAGGGTAAGTGGAAATATTAGTTTCGGTTAGAGGCCGAGTAGTACCTGATTGGTCCTCCGTCGCCCATCCAGGCCCAAAGTTCTGCACCTGTCGCAACGCCGGGCGAGTCCGGGTAACCCCAGCGATCATACATCCACCTTCCAGAGTTCAGAGTGAGATGCATCTCCGTCACAGCATACTCCCGCAGTATTTGACCCAGCGCAAGCGGGAAGGATTCGTAATGTTGCGCTGTCCAGCTCGTCAGTTGCTGGGTGCACATAATGTGACTAATCAACACACCCTCGTCGTCTTGACCCAACGTTTTAGGGTGTCTAGGTCGCTTGCCCTTCGATAGGATGGTGAACTCGAAGGCAACCGCGACTTTGCCATCCGGAAGCGGTCGAATGCGCAGGCTCTCAGTCGCGTCGTCCTTGAAGGCGTCTCCTGGTGGTTGTGCGAGTGCCAACCACGGCACGATGGACCATAGTAGCGTTGATGGCCACCGCATTGGAAAAATGGTTGCTGCTCAAGTTCGTACTTCTTACTTCGACTCCCTGCTTCAGCCAATATTTGGTTGCCAACGAAAATGGGCCCAGTGCCACCACTTGTGATACACAGGGTGCTTCCACGCGGGCTATTGATGAGTGGATGGAACTCGAGGAACATGCCAAATCGGAATGGAGGGCATCCGCAAACTTTGGAGACATATCGTCCTCAATGCTCCCTCGCCTAGGCATACCTCGATATATCTCATAACAAACCACTCTGAGTAGTCTAACTGCGCTCATGCCATGGCTGCATAATGGTCCCCATAGACCCTCTTCACCTTCGTGTTGACAACGAGCGAGGGGACACTCTATGGTCTACTCTGTGATTATCACATAAGAATCGTGTCTCTGCGACTGCCTTGGAGTGACTCGTTTTCTTCGGTAGGTGAGACTTCCCATGCTTGCGGGTTCTAGATGTCAATCGTCGGTATACACAATCCCATTTAAGTCCAGAGTAGTGGAATTCTATGCCTGGAGTTCGGACTCTACGCCTAGCCGCCGGAGGGTGGTTTCCGGTGCAGTGGATTGGGCCACTTTACTAGAAGCGCGGCTTCCACAGCACTCTCAATCACTCACTACCTTGATGCTTGACCATGCCTCCGTTGGGGACATGATGTTGGGCGCAATCTCTTTCCCTTCCATCTCACTCACGTTTCTCTGTTTCACGTGATCGGCTTGCCGCTTCATATTTCTCATGAGGGGTGGGACGTGAGGCATTCTCGGCTTCTGTACCTGCTAGTGGGATGCAAGGTATTAAGGTATTTACTTCAGTGATTTAGACCCCAAAAGTGGTGTGGTTTTTATATTTTATATTTTTTAAAGTTATTCATACGGGTGCCTGCATGTGTTCTCACAACACATCTTGACTCTCTGATCATCTGCACACCTGTTCTGCGTTATAAACGCTAAGCGTGGGGTCTATTCACTGTTCGTAAGGAGGATCGGCCATGGAGAGCCTCGTTCGGTTGCGAAGCGAGACATGCCAAAATGGACGTCGCGGTGTGTTTCGAAACGAGACGCCCATCTTAAACCTTTCTGTTCTTTGGAGAGGTAGGCCGTTGTCTATCAGTTAAATATTGGTGGTATCTGACCCGCAAACCAGGAACCGCAGTTTCCTTGGTGAAAGCGTCAAGCCCGGGCCTGCTATACAATCCAGACTAAGGCTAGGCTTGTGATAGACCTTGTATTTGGTCTGCTCCCTTAGGCTGTCTATTATCCATGCATGACAGCTTCTGGCCGGTGTCAGTACTCGGCGTGGAGTAACGCTGGGGAGCTTCGCGGGTTGGGCCTCCAGGTGTTTTTGGGCAATGTGTAGATTAGGTAGCAGATCTGGAATAATGTGTCAATGCGTGATTAATTGTAATTATATTGCGCTCCCTCAAAGTTATTTCTGCAAATTTCTATCGCTCCTTTATGCTTAGTGCAAAATCATTGATTACTTTACGAGAAGTACACTCCAGGAAAATCGGCACCACACATTTCATTATGACATCACGCCAATGATGACAACCATGACTGACATCATAGGGCTGGAGCGTATAGACAATACGATTTCCGTCCCCTAAATTCCCATCCTACCACACTTAAGAAATATCGCATAAGATTCAGAAATGCCAGTCACGGACAAGAACGGTGAACAAATCAATGTTGGAGACACTGTCTCTTCCAAAATCCGTGGTGGCAAGCGTACTGGTGAAGTCACCGATATTGTGGAGACCCCAGAAGACGCCAAGAAGAAGGGCGTGAAGCACCCTCCCAAGGTTCTATTCGAGGAGCAGCACGGTGCGTATCATCCGAAATACGGTGTGGAAGCAGGAGTTGATTCAGAAATCATATCTAGGTCATCACGTCTCCCATAACCCACCCACACTCGTGCACGGTGATAACCCGTTCTAGAAGGCAGCAGGGGTTGCGGTCGCGAGGGGCATTGTCCCGTGAACGAATATATCATCAGATTCGAGTTGCATATACGGAATCCTGCAAACTGTATACCAAATAAGGCTGACGATCGTATCGAAATATCCATTAAAGCCCATCCCAGCATCATGCGTGTGCATGTATCTGTGCCCTTATCCGTTACCCGCGGTCTCACTATCCTATTCCGTATACTATGGGAGTATATTGAAGCATAAGCCGAACCAATAATCCTGAACTTCGACAGTAAACCAACCAGTAAACCAACCTCTGAGGTGGTCCTACGACACCGACCCACCACCTGCGAGCGCCCTCCTTTCATTGGCACGGTGCAACTTTCTGATCTACCGCCTGGGAACTCGCATTGGCTGGGAACAACGACCCGAGGACCTCTTGTTGGAAATGTGTATACGCTGGCGACCGAGTTCTGTGTTAGAGTTATGCTTGGACACCATAACCTTCAGGCCAAAAGGGCATCATGATCAGAGCTGATCACTTAGTCCACAGGCGGTATATATGTGGATCGTAACACTCTGGTCAGATGCACGTTGCAAACCGGAACTCCGCTGGATACACATCTAGTTACACATCATATCTGGTCCACTTACAGTGCACTATAAAAGTCATGTTACTGCAGGGTGACGCAGACTCAGCTTGCTACGCACAACTGAGTCTGCGAGTCCGTTTTACACTCTCCTGCAGCTTAATCCTAATATTCTCCCCTCGCCTATAGTACCCCTTGTTTAGTTATTTAACAACACATTTCAGTTTGCTACGCACAACTGAGCCTTATTGCTTCGCTTAGTTTTGACACCTCCAGTACCAGTGCGAGAAGCCACCCGCTTAGCGGATGGGGAACGAGAGGGACGGGCGGTGTGTTTGAAAATGAGGATGCGATACTGTTGATTCGTGACAACGAGGCAGGCATCCATGTGCGTGCACAGAACTGAGCTCGTAACTCTGAGGGGTGGAGGCGCTCGATGAGATGAGTCCAGCGACTTAATTTGGGCAAATAAAGGGTCATGAGGTGGGTTCATTCGCAGTCACATTATCGAACCTTTACTGATCAGCTTTTAAGCGTTGGTCTCGACGCGTAATCCGCAACTGACAGTTCATCTCAGTTGCACTAGGGTGAGTCGACTCTGTTATTCGGTTGTGCAACCCAGCACCCGTGCCCAAGGATGGACAACCATACAAATTCATAGCAAGAGCTTCGTGCAATCAAATATGATTTGATTGCCTTTTATTCCTAATCCTCCGTATTTCGTCAGTCTCGTCGAATGGAATTGTGGTAACATTTGTCCCATTCTTTCCGCACATCCCCGGCTTCTTTTATGCACATCACTTCCGTGTCAGCGCACTTTTGTTCTTGCCTACACCTCGTATCTTGCATTTCGTGCACCTGCACCCATATAAAATAATATGTACATACACACAGATACAGGCCTAGATGTGTATCGTCCTCAATGAAACGACATACATTTTTCCTTTCGCGTTGTTTCGTTTCACCAGTGTACCCTTAGATAGAGGAAGCAAATTACATCTGGAAATCATTAGACACGACGATTTCTGAGTACTGAGCTGGCCACGTGGACTGGCGGGGAAGTCCCGGTAGTACAAAGAGTGTGCGTCCTAAACTCGGTTGAGCCAAGCTGAGGGAGCCATGCATGAAATCCTGAAGTCGACAATCGACCGCTGATATGCTGTGCAACTATAGTTCCGATAAACGTCTCGGCATTGACGGAAAATGCGCTCTAAGTACGAATGGATGAGAACTCCTTGTCCTATTATCATCTACAAGGACACTAGTTAAGTACTAAACAGCGTATCAAATCCATGTGAAATACGGATGGAAACCAATGCTGACACAGGGCCTTGGTTTGCAAACCTGCATATGACTGGTGCTCGGTAGTCAGCGCCCATTTCCAATAATATAGCTCAGGGATATCCATATGTAACGACGAGAACAACCATATTCCAACAGGCATCGATTTGGAATTGGGCTTTGAATTCTCCTAGATAACACTGCTATCGCGGCCACCAAACTCAATTTAAGAGACAGACAAATTTGAAATGAGCAACTGACATGCACCTGGATGCAGACAATAGCCAGAATCCTACTGGCACGTCCACATACCGAAAACTTGCATACAATACGCTTGCATATAAATGGCCCCTCTGTAGTCGAAGCCGTGTAAGGCCCCTTGGCGCTTCACAGGAGTTGGTCCCATTCCCTTTTGCTGAACATACTCCCTGTACTGACCCATACAATAGATGGAAAACCCTACAACCAATACCACCACTCCCAGCAATCCTCCGTATTCGTGGATTGGACAACCCAAGCAGCGGACTACGTTTGGAATACTCTCCATCTGTTTCACCACTACGATCATATGCGTATGGAGCACTCTGCACTTCAACATACCCTCTAGACGTCACACTCCCACCCGTCGGTTTTTCCTTCAGGTTTCTTGGATGGTCGTCGCTCTCTTCGCACCAGAGGGCCTCCTATTCCTGGCAATAAGTGAGAGGATTGATGCTACTGTTTTGATGAAGAGGACCCTGGCATTCCACCCACATTTAACGAAACCCGGAATGCTTCATCGCGTCTACAACTATATCCGAGCGAAGTTAAAAGATGTGAGTGTCCCATACCAAGCCTCTATGATCTAGTAGTAGCTCATTGGACTGAGCAGGAGCACTATGATCTCATAGAGCGGACATCTCAACCACACTTCGGCCTTGTGCACGCGTTTTATGCGGTCATGGGCGGATTCGCATTTTATGGATCCGACACGGACGAGATCCCCACTGTCGAGGAGTCCCTCGATGATTTATCAACAAATCCTCGTTTTGTTGTTGAGGTCCCCAGATTTGAGACGCTCACTTATATCATGGAGCACTTCCCCCAGATCATCACTAAGACCGATGAGGAGACCATTCTCGACCGTGCAGAGTCTAGTGGTCTGAGCAAGGCTCTCCTGGTTGTTCAGGTGGCGTGGTTCTGTACGAATTGCGCGTCAAGGCTTATCCAAGGTCTTCCGCTGAGTCTCCTTGAAGTCTCCACGGTCGCTCATGGCATCTGCACTCTGCTCACCTACCTTGTCTGGTGGTCGAAACCCACGAATGTTGCGACACCTACGATGATGAGGGGGAAACAAGCTCGGGAAGTGTATGCACTGCTCAAGTGCGATAATAAGGAGTATGAAAAGGCGTTGGAGATGGCGCAGAAAAGGGCAGGAGGAGACTCTTCGGGCCTGACAGGAAGGGAGAAAATCAACCTGGCGGCAAATGCACTGCAACATCTTCTCCCAAACCCACAGAAACCAACAGGAGATTATGATCGCCGCTTTTTCGGGCATAGGCCGAACATGATTCCCGGTGCATGGGGGAGAGTGTCAACAAGCAATGAGGCCTTCGAGTGGATAGCCATAGCCATCTCCCCGGTGCTCTATGGCGTCATGCATTTCCTTGCCTGGAATGACCATTTCCCCACCCCGCTGGAACGTGTACTTTGGCGTGTCTCCTCGATTCTGGTAACATTCTCGGGGTTCGTGGTGGTCTCGGTGCGCTTCGCATATGACATAACTGACAATTTATCTGGAGCGCTTGAAACAATACTCAACGTAATATTCGGCATGACCATTTTGATAACACCGACGGCCCACGTTGTTTCATCAGGCTTTCTTATTGTAGAAAGTTTTCGGCAGCTGTTCTTTTTGGAACCTGCTGCGTATCAGGTCCCATCTTGGACTAATTATTGGCCTCACCTCTCATGAATGAGCTGTCCCTTTATAGAAAGCACTCTATCTCGAAACATTGTTATTTGAATTGATAGCACTTGTGCCCACTGTTGTCGTGCACCAACGACTTTCAGCTTATGAGGTTTAAAATTGCACTATCTTCGGTCGATCTCGTATCTACTACGGAGGGCATGGTGCTCGAAGTGGTTTAGAAATCAAAGTGCCAACGTTGATTGGCCTAGCACGCAGCTGAGAGGGGAAAACCGTGAGGTTTGACCCACTCGGCTGCGTACTAATACATAAGTAGTGGAAGAAGTTCCTCCTATCTACGTTACCCCCTAGCAGGTATGAATTAAGGAATCAAACAGCATATATGATCCGTCACGCAGGACACAGTTCATAGTCAACTATGGATACAGCAACGAAAGACGGTCAGAATGCATATGCGCCGACAGCTGAGTTCAGAGAAGGCACAGCTATTCCCATGGGTGCGCTACGGCTGGCTCTGGCTTCGATCCTTTTTTGATCACATCGGCCCGATTATATCATGTCTCTATTTTTGGACATTACAGACTTAGTTTGTCTGTAAGTCCATCACCCCGCAGTTCTGCTGGCTCCAATTGTCTGATACTTTCTTGTAGCGCGTTCCCACACCTACCAATATAACCACAGTTTGCGGTCACGTACTGAGCTTCGCGTTCGCTTTAGGTTTCAACAAAGAGTGATGGTGGGCACGATGGTTCTAGTGAGTTACAACCATGAATATGGGCATAGTTCTGCGCTAGGTCGTTAACTCAGTCGAAAACAATCGTATATTACGCGTACACCGGCCGGGCCCCGAATAGATCTGTGGGTTCCCAGATCGCGGAAAAAGACAAACTTTGATAGCTGGCTGAGGCTCTCCAAATTACGGATGAGATATATAGGGTAAAATCAGTATGGATAGTCCTGGGGAATGCACAAAGCACCCTCCTGCAAGACAAAGAGATTCTAATTGCGGTCTTCAAGAGCATCCCGAGTAATGGAACAAATTGATTGTAGAGCAGTGGCATCAAGGTGCAACCCAAACCTGGTGGAGTATTTGTGAAATCCTACTCTCAAACTCTGTGTTGTGGAGTGGCTTACGGAGAGTGAGGTTGATATCATCAGATTGGGGAAGCAGCCTTGAGATATAACCAGCTAAACTGGCCACAGATAGTCAAGGTGTTCAATGTTGGGTATTTCGACGATATTAGAAGACAGTTCGCGGGTATCATCCCGCCATTTTGATTCACGGATGGCCAAACACGGAGGGTCGGGGGTTTGGACGAGAACACCGAGAGGCCTCATTGAACAATGGATGTCATGTTGATAGGAGCCTCTGAGGAGCCAACATAAGCCAGAGTTTGTGAAGTCGAGAGAGAGCACCCGCTAGTGCATTCACTACCTCTCCCCCCTCCAGTTGAATGCAGTCAACTTCTAGATAGAGCTCTTTTATACTTATATAAGTGGCGAGTGGTCAGTGAGGCCATCTGAAATCATACCCCATACCAAATTCGAGACATTGTCGACGGCCTTATATTGAGGCCAACACGAAGGCTTCCCAGCGGATCCTAAAGATCTACGGCTGCATCCAAAGCAATCCGGCCGGATATGAGATTATTAAGTTCACGAGAAAGAGTCTTGAGGGTGCCGTTCGGGCCTAGAAATCGCTAAGTCTGGCTCTGGCTCTTTCGAGAAACGATGTTTGAGCTTGACCGGACCAATGGGGTGCAAGACGATGGAACCAACCAAATAGCCCAAGGACTTCGAGGGGCGAGTCGAGATATTCGAATAGGATACTGATGACTAGTTTGGTAGGAAGCAATGGCGATCACCTTGCGATACGAGAGCGAATGAAGAAGATATATGTCAAAAAGTCTGGCAAGTGAGTCGACGAGGTGTCCGTAACTCGTATGCTCGTATGCCACCGACGTCGAAGTAGGAACGTAAGCTCTTGCTATAGAACAAAGGTCGTATTTGACAAGATTGGACGACTGAAGGGGAGGACGATTGCGATGCAGGCTCCAAATGATTGTGGAAAGACGGCTTCATAAGCCCCTTGTACTATCCCTCGATATCCCCAGGTTCTGGTTGTCCATCTGTGCTGCAGCGACATCTCATCCGGAGTACCAATGATGTCAAGTAGAGGCTGCTACAGGCGTCAAAGTTCTTGGCCCTTGAATCACAATATTGTTCTCTATCGACCTCATGGATGATGTTTATGAGCGATTTATAGCCATCGAAAATTTGGCCGTGTTACACCTAGCACCCGACTTGTTCCTTCTGAATCAATCCACCGCCCACTTGAGCGATGGCTAAAGGTCCAAAGTCGGACAAGAAAACCGCAAAGCCCAGTGCCGCTGCACCTGCTACACCCTCTGCGAAACCAACCTCAAAGACGGCAGCGCCAGCCGCAAAGGCTGCTGCAGCACCTGCCAAGATCGATAAAAAGGTGTGTAGCGATATCTCCATTCTTATGTGTATCATTCTTTATTACTCGCTCACCATTCTCCCAATTTTCATAGGCAAAGGT
>Ga0307513_10003553_pt1 | contig 21088 bp, 17 predicted proteins | sample 15_EM_MG_FD_202174 | JGI IMG/M metagenome (GOLD analysis project Ga0307513, IMG submission 202174) | Populus trichocarpa ectomycorrhiza microbial communities from riparian zone in the Pacific Northwest, United States - 15_EM | ecosystem: Host-associated > Plants > Roots > Unclassified | place...
ACAACCCCGAAGGCGTGACCGCGTTCAACGTCGTTCCGGGCCTGTTCGGCGTGATCCTGACGATGACCTTGGTGATGATGACGTCGATGGCGATGACCCGCGAACGCGAGCGCGGCACGCTGGAAAACCTGCTCGCGACGCCGGTCCGGCCGCTGGAGATGATGGTCGGCAAGATCCTGCCCTACGTGCTGATCGGCTACACGCAGGTGCTGATCGTCTTCGCCGCCGCGCGGCTGCTGTTCGCGGTGCCGATGGCCGGCAGCTTCGCGCTGCTGACCGGCGCGGTACTGCTGTTCATCGTCGCCACGTTGGCGGTCGGCTTCACGTTCTCGACGATCGCACGCTCGCAGATGCAGTCGATGCAGATGACGATGTTCTACTTCCTGCCGAACATCCTGCTGTCGGGTTTCATGTTCCCGTTCCGCGGCATGCCGGGCTGGGCGCAGGCGATCGGCGAGGTGTTGCCGCTGACCCACTTCCTGCGCATCGTGCGCGCGATCATGCTGAAAGGCGCGGCCTGGCACGACGTACTCGGCGAGGCCGGCGCGATCGTCGCCTTCATCGTCGTCGCCGGCGTCGTCGCGATGCTGCGCTACCGGCAGACGATCGACTGAAGCCGGCCGGCCGCGTCCGAGTTACACCCGCGACCCCGGTTCGGTGAAAACGTGCGCACTGCGGCGTTGCTGCGGCGGAACACTTTGCCCGACAATCGATCGCAGCACCATGCGCACCCCTTTTCTGACCCTGGCCGGCACCGCCGCCTTGCTCAGCGCCTGCAGCACGTTCGCGCCAACCGCCGAACCGCCGGCGGCAGCGGGAGCGCCTTTCATCGCTGCCACGCCGGCGGTGGCGGCAGCGCCGGATGCTCTGGCGGGTGTCGTTCCGGCGCGGCCACCGGCCGCCGCAGCCAGCTTGGCCGTCGGCAGCCCGCCACCATTCGCCACCGTCATCAAGGACGCCAAGCGCATCGACGGCCCGCTGGTGCTCTGGCAGAAGGACGAAAAGGTCTGGATCGAGCTCGCGCCGCAGCAGTTCGGCCAGCCCTTCCTGCTGTCGCCGAAGATCAAGAGCGGGATCGGTGAAGCGTGGGTGCTGGGTGGGCTGATGGCTTACCCGATCGGCGGCGCCGGTGGCTCGCAGATCGTCGAGTTCGTCCGTGTCTACAACCAGGTCCGCCTGCAGTCGCGCAACCTCGAGGTCACCGCGCAGGCCGGCACGCCCGAGGCACGCAGCGTCGAATCCTCGTATTCGAACAGCCTGCTCGGCAGCAGCATGGTCGCCAGCCAGCCGCACCCCGAGACCAAGGCGGTGCTGATCGAAGCCAACCCGCTGTTCCTGTCCGACATGCTCGGCGTCGGCATGATGCTGCAGCGGGCGTTCCGCCAGGGCTACAGCCTGGACAGCCGGCACACGACGATCAGCGCCGTGCGCGGTTCGCCGCAAGGCGTGGTCATCGAGACGCAGAACCACTACTACACCAGCAGCCTGGCGCTGCCGCAACCGGGGCAGTTCGGCCCGCAGCCTTCGGTGCCGCGCTACCTGCCCGATGCCCGCAGCCTGCTCGTCGGCCACCACTATTCGCTGTCGCCGCTGCCGGCCGAGCCGATGGCCAGCCGCCGGGCCGACCCGCGAATCGGCCTCTTCACGAACACCGTTCTCGACTTCAGCAACGACCTCGCGCGCACGCCGCGCCAGCGCCTCATCCACCGCTGGCGGCTGGAGAAGAAAGACCCGGCGGCGGCACTGTCCGAACCGGTCAAGCCGATCGGGTTCTGGATCGACCGCAACGTGCCGCTGGCCTATCGCGAGACGGTGAAGAGCGCGATCTTGGAGTGGAACAAGGCCTTCGAGCGGATCGGCTTCAAGGACGCCATCACGGTGCAGCAGCAGCCCGACGACGCGGCCTTCGACACGCTCGACGTCGGCTACGCTTCGGTGCGCTGGATGATGAGCGCCGAGCCGAGCTTCGGCGCCATCGGCCCGAGCCACGTCGACCCGCGCACCGGCGAGATCCTGGACGCCGACATCGGCTTCGAAGGCATGGAAACGCGCGTCCGCCGCGTCGAACGCGCACAGGTGTTGGCCGGCACTGCCACCGCCACCGCCCGCGCCGACGGCAGCGTGCCGACCGCCTTCGCCGCGCCCTACCCAGCGCCGACGGGCATGCCGAACTCGCAGGCCTTCTGCGCCTACGGCGACGCCGCTGCCGAACAGCTGAGCTATGCGCTCGACGTGCTGGCCGCACGCGACGACCTCGACCCCGGCGGCGTCGAAGCGCAGCAGTTCGTGCTCGACTACGTGAAGGACACGATCATGCACGAGGTCGGCCACGTGCTCGGCCTGCGGCACAACTTCCGCGCCTCGCGCGCCTACACCGAGGCCCAGCTCTCCGACCCGGTGTTCACGCGCGCCAACGGCACCACCGGCTCGGTGATGGAATACAACGCGATCAACCTCGCCCGGCCCGGCGAACGCGCCGGCGTACCGTTCCAGTTGACGCTCGGGCCCTACGACTACTGGGCGATCGAATACGCCTACAAGCCGATTCCGCGCGCCGACGAAGAAGCCGAACTGCAGCGCATCGCCTCGCGCAGCAAAGAGCCGCTGCTGGCCTTCGGCACCGACGACGACAACGCCTACGGGCTGGACCCGGAAACGATCCAGCTCGATCTCGGCTCGGATCCGATCGCCTTCGCCTCGAAGCGGCTGGACATCGCGCGCGACCTCTTCCGCCGCCAGGAAACCCGCTCGCTGACGCCCGAGCGCGACTACGGCGTGCTGCGCCGTTCGATCGGCTTCGCGCTCGCCGACGTGACACGCGCGGTGGCCGTGCTGGCGCGGCAGATCGGCGGCGTGCGCACCTTGCGCGACTTCCCCGGCAGCGGGCGCGACCCGCTGCAGCCGGTCGAGGCCCGCCTGCAGCGCCAGGCGCTCGACCTCATCGTGCGCAGCGTGCTCGGCCCCGACGGGCTGTCGCTGTCGCCGGCGATCCAGCGCAAGCTCGCCCCGGACTATCTTGACCGCGGCGAGTTCGGCTTCGCCGCCGACTACGCGCTGCCGCAGCGGCTGCTCGACCTGCAGCGCGGCGTGCTCGGCTATCTGATGAGCGACAGCGTGGCGGCCCGGATCATCGACAGCGCCGACAAGTTCGACCGCCGCGCAGACGCCTTCCCGCTGTCCGAGCTGTACGTGCGGCTCGGCCGCGAACTGTGGACCGACCTCGACCGCAGCACGCCGGCGCGGCGCGAAATCCAGCGCGACTTCGTCAACCGGCTCGCCAACGGGTTGCTGCGGCCGCAGTCGCGCGCCGACGCGCGCGGGCTGATGCGCGAGCAGGCGCAGGCGCTGCTGGTTCGGCTGGACACCGCCAACCGCAAGCCGCAGCGGCGCGACGCCGAGACCCGCGCGCACCTGCAGGACAGCGCCGACTCGCTGCGCCAGGCGCTGGCCGCGAAGCTGCCGCGCGCGGGCGTTTAGCCCGCCCCAGCGCTTCGCCCCCTGCGATCCGTGCTTCGTCGCACGGCAGCGCCGACGGGCTTGGTCAGCGCCTGTGCAGCGGCTATCGTCGCTTCATGACGCCCGATGCCACCTCTGCGGCGACCGCGGCCCCGCCTGCCGGCTGGCCGGCCTTCCTGGCCTCGCTGCGCGGGCCGTCGGTCGGCACCACGATCGGCCTCGCGATCATCGTCGCGGCGATGCTGAACCCGATCTTCTCGACCGCCTTCATGGTCCTGCTCGGGCGCACGCTGTTTCTGGGCATCGTGCTGCTGCTGGCCTTCGCCGCCGCGCGCGCGTGGCCCAACGCCTGGGGCCTGCGCTGGCTGCCGGACGGCCTCGGCCCGGTGGTGGCGGTGGCAGCCGCTGCGCCGTTGGCCACGTTGATGGTCTATCTGATGGCAACCGGCGGCAACTTCCTGGCCTTCGTGCAGGCGCCCGACCGGGTTTCGGGCTTCATGTGGATCGCCGGCAGCGGCATCGTATTCGGCCTGCTGATGGCCCTCGGCGCGACGGTGCGCGAGAAGCTGGCCTACACACGGTCGCAGGCGCTGCAGTTCGAGCTCGAACGGAGCCGGCTGGAGAAGCAGGCACTCGACGCCCGCCTGTCGCTGCTGCAGGCGCAGATCGAACCGCACTTCCTGTTCAACACGCTGGCCAACGTGCAGGCACTCGTCGAGAGCAATTCGCCGCGCGCCGCCGACGTGCTGAAGAGCCTGATCGCCTACCTGCGCGCCGCGATGCCGCGCCTGCACGACGACCAGCCGACCTTGGCCAACGAGCTGGCGCTGGTACGCGCGTACCTCGAACTGATGCAGATGCGGATGCCCGACCGGCTGCAATTTTCGATCGACGTCGCGCCGGCGCTGGCCGGCCGCCGCTTCCCCGCGATGGCGCTGCTGACCTTGGTAGAAAACGCCGTGCGGCACGGCATCGACCCGAGCGAAGAAGGCGGCCGGATCGACATCGGCGCCCGCACTGAGCACGGCACGCTGCGCCTGTCGGTGGCCGACACCGGCGTCGGCATGGACGCGCACTCGACGCCCGGCACCGGCCTGAGCAACCTGCGCGCACGGCTGCAAGGCTTCTTCGGGCCGGGGGCGACGCTGCAGCTGGAAGAACGGTTGCCGCACGGCCTGCGCGCCGATATCGTGATCCCCGCATGACCACCGCCCTCATTGCCGACGACGAGCCCTTGCTGCGCGAGCGGCTGGCCCACCACCTGGCGCTGCTGTGGCCCGAGCTGCGCATCGTGGCCCAGGCACGCAACGGGCGCGAGGCGGTCGAACTGTTCGACGAACACGCCCCCGACATCGCCTTTCTCGACGTGCACATGCCGGGGCTGAACGGCATCGAAGCCGCGCGTGCGATCGACCGCCGGGCGCAGGTGGTCTTCGTCACCGCCTACGAGCAGTACGCCGTGCAGGCCTTCGAGCACGGCGCGCTCGACTACCTCGTCAAGCCCTTCGACGAAGCGCGCCTGGCCGACACCGTGCAGCGGCTGAAGAACCGCGCCGCGGCGCCGGCAGCGGACGCGCTGACGCCGGTGCTGGACAGGCTGGCGCAAGAGCTGCGCTCACGAATGCCGGCGCGCAGCTTCCTGCAGTGGATCAAGGCCTCGGTCGGCAACAGCGTGCGCCTGATCCCGGTCGAGCAGGTGGCCTACCTGCGCAGCGACGAGAAATACACGCTGGTCGCCTGGGACGGCGGCGAGGCTTTGATCCGCAAGACGATCCGCGAACTCGCCGACGAGCTCGACCCCGATCGGTTCGTCCAGGTGCACCGTTCGGTGATCGTCAACCTGACCCAGGTCGCGCAGGTGATTCGCGGCCTCAACGAAACCGCCGACGTTCACCTGCGCGGGCGCAGCGAGGTGCTGCCGGTCAGCCGCAGCTACCTGCATCTGTTCAGGCAGATGTAGCCAGGCTGCGGTCGGCCGCAAAACGCGGCACCGCGGCCAGCAGGGTCTCGGTATAAGAATGCTGCGGCGTCGAGAACACCACCTCGGTTTCGCCCTGTTCGACGATCCGGCCCAGGTGCATGACGGCGACGCTGTCGCAGAGGTAGCGCACGACCGGCAGATTGTGCGAAATGAAGATGTACGTCAGATTCAGTTCCGCTCGCAATTCCTTCAGAAAAGCGAGTATCTGCGCCTGCACCGAAACATCGAGTGCCGAGGTGGGCTCATCCAGGATGACCAGCTTGGGATTCAGCGCCACCGCGCGCGCGATGCAGACACGCTGCTTCTGGCCCCCGGAAAGCTCATGCGGGTAGCGGTACAGAAAGAGCTTGGGCAAGCCGACCGTATCCAGCAACTGCTCGACCCGGTGACGCAAGGCCGGCCCGCGCAGGCGGTCCTGCACCACCAGCGGCTCGGCAATGGCATCGAAAATGGTATGCCGCGCGTTCAACGCCGAATGCGGGTTCTGGAACACGATCTGCATTTCACGGCGCAGCAGGCGCAATTCTTCGCCGGCCAGATGGGTGACGTCGCGGCCGTCGAAAGTGATCCGGCCGGCGCTCGGCTCGGTCAAGCGCAGCAACAGCTTGGCAAGCGTCGATTTGCCAGAGCCCGATTCGCCGACGATGCCGAAAGCGCCGCCCCGACGCACGCGGAGATCGACGCCATCGACGGCCTTCACCACGCTGGCGGCAAACGGGCCGCGTTTGACCCTGTAATGCTTGGCCAGCCCGGCGGCTTCTATCAGCATCGATGAATGGGTCGATGGATCAGACAGCATGATGGCAGGCCACGCGATGCATGGGCGCGAGCTCGCGCAACAGTGGCTTTTCGCTGCGGCAGCGTTCGCTTGCCAGCCCGCAGCGTGGGTGAAAGCGGCAACCCGCCGGCGGTGCCAGCAAATTCGGAATGCTGCCGGGAATGCCCTGCAAGGCACCCTGGTTGCCGGCCATGCTCGGCAAGGCCGCGAGCAGGCCCTGGGTATACGGGTGCCTGGGGCGCTGCAGAATGGCGTCGGCCGGCGCATCCTCGACGATGGTTCCCGCATACATGACGGCAATCCGCCGGCAGATCGCCGCGACCGCGCCGAGATCGTGGCTGATCATGATCACCGCCAGCTTCAGCCGGCGCACAAGATCGTCGATCAGCGCCAGCACCTGAGCCTGGATGGTGACGTCGAGTGCCGTCGTCGGCTCGTCGGCAATCAGCAAGCGCGGCGTACCCGACAGCGCCATCGCGATCAACACCCGCTGGCGCATGCCGCCGGACAACTGGTGCGGATATCGATCGAGCAGCGTTTCTGCGTCGGGCAAACGGACCAGGGCGAGCATGTTCTCGGCATGTCGGCGAATGCCGGCTTTGTCGAGCCTTTCCCCGGCCGGCTTGGCCCGCTGCTGCGCGGCGATGGCGTCACCGAGCTGCTGGCCGATGCTGAAGACCGGGTTCAGAAAGGTCATCGGATCCTGGAAGATCATCGCGATCTTCACCCCGCGGATCGCCTGCCATTCGCGTGGCTTGAGGCGCAGCAGATCGCGCCCCTCGAATTCGATGCAGCCCGACAGCGGCATGGCCGGCGGCGACGGCAGCAGGCCCATCACGCTCTTGGCCAGTACCGATTTGCCGCAACCGGTTTCGCCGACGATGCCCAACGTCTCGGCTTCGGCCACATCCAGATCGATGCCGTCGAGCACCTTGTAGGCACCATCGAAGGTGGCGAAATCGAGCCGGTAGTCGCGTATCGCGAGCAGCGCACTCACCGGCCACGGCTCCGTGGATCCAGGATGTCGCGCAAACCGTCGCCGAACAGGTTGAAGCCGAGCACCGTGAGATAGATCGCCAGGCCCGGGAACAGCGCATACCACCACCAATCGGGCATATACGTGCGCGCCACGCTGATCATCGCGCCCCATTCCGGGTGCGGCGGCTTCGCGCCCAGGCCGATGAACCCCAAGCTGGCCGCGGCGAGGATCGCCATGCCCATGTCCATGCTGGCCTTGACGATCAGCGGCGAAACGCAATTCGGCAGGATGTGGTGGAACAGGATGCGCCGCGTCCTGGCGCCGACGGCGCGCGCCGCCTCGACGTACAACTCTTCGCGCAGCGACAGCGTCTTGCTCTCGATCAGGCGCACATAGCCGGGCCACCAGACCACCGCCAAGGCCAGTACGCAATGGTCGATGCCGGGGCCTAGCGAGGCCACGATCGCCAGGGCCAGCGCCAGCGCCGGCACCGACAGGAAGACGTCGGTGATGCGCATGATCGCTTCGCGCCAGCGGCCGCCGACATAACCGGCGACGATGCCCAGCGGCACGCCGATGCCGGCGCCGACGCCGGTGACCAGCAGGCCGATCCACAGCGATGTGCGAGTCCCGATGATGACCCGGCTCAGGATGTCGTTGCCCATCTCGTCGGTGCCGAACGGGTAACCCCACGACGGCGGCTGCAGGCGCTGACTCAATTTCACCGCACCGAGCGCGTCTTCGGGGTGCGGCGCCAGCCAGGGGCCGAACAGCGCCAGCAGCAGGAACAGCACGACCAGCAACAGGCCCAGCATCGACGAGAAGCTGCGCGAGAAGAGATGGACATACAGCCGCCACTGCCGGATCGCGCCCGCATGGCGCTCGCGCCAACCGGCCGGGCCGTCGGCAGAAGCACGGGCTTCGCGCAAGGCGGCCGTCATGGCTGGCGCAGCCGCGGGTCGAGCCAGCTGTAGGCCAGATCGACCACGAAGTTGGCGAGCATGAAACACAGGCCGATGGCCAGCGTGACGCCCATCACCGGCTTGAAGTCGGAAGACAGCGCCGAAGAAACGGCATACAGCCCGATGCCGGGCCAGTCGAACACCGTCTCGACCAGCACCGTGCTGCCGAGCATCCAGCCGAAGCGCAGGCCGATGATCGACAGCGTCGGCAGCATAGCGTTCTTCAATGCGTGAACGGCGACGATGCGCAGCGGCGCGATGCCATTCGCACGCGCGCCGGTGATGTAGTCTGACTGCAGCACCTCCAGCATCTCGGCGCGATTGACGCGCAGGATCGAAGCGAGGCAGGGAAACGACAAGACCAGCGCCGGCAGGATGACATGGCGCAGCGCCTCGCCGAAGGTTTCCCATTGGCCGCGCAGCAGGCTGTCCAGCAGCAGCAGCTGCGTTATCGGCTCCGGCGGCAAGGTGGTGATGCCCAGGCGCCCGGAGACCGGCAGCCATTCCAGCCGCACTGCGAAAAACAACTGCAGCAGCAGGCCGAACCAGAAGGCCGGCAAGGCCACGCCGGAGACCGAGAAGATACGGACGACGTGGTCGATCCAGCCGTCCTTGTGGGTTGCCGACAGCATGCCGAACGGCACGCCGACGAGGATGCCCAGCCCCATCGCGACGAACACCAATTCGATGGTCGCCGGGAAATAGCGCAGCAATTCGGCGCTCACCGGGTGCGTGGACACGATCGAGCGGCCCAGGTCGCCGCGCAAGAGCCCACCGACATAAACGAAATACTGCTGGACCAGCGGCCGGTCCAGGCCGTATTCGTGGCGGATCGTCTCCACCATGTCGCGCGTCGCATTGGGTCCCGCCATCAGCTTGGCGGGATCGCCCGGCGCGACGTTGGTGATGACGAACATGATCGTCATCAGGCCCAGCAACGTGAAGCCGAGGAGCAGCAGCCGTTTGCCGAGATAGAGAATCATCGGGCGGCCGGGCAATGTCCGCTATTTGGCATCGATCCAGAGCGGGTAGAGATCGACCTCGCCGGTGAAGCGCACGGGGCTGAAGACAAAGCCCTTCAAGTAGTCCCGCTGCGCCCAGCGCCGGTTCTGGATCATGCCGAACACTTCCGGAACATCGGCGACGATCTGCTTCTGGATCTGGGCATAGAGCGGCGCCCGATCTTCCCATTTCGCCTGCGCCCGCGCCTTGTCGATCATGTCGAACACGGCAGGATTGTCGTAATGGCTCATCGCGAAATACTGGCCCCATGAATTCTTGTGGTACTGGTAGGCCACGGCGTCGGGATCGGTCGAGACCGGCGTGACGTAGACACTGGTCATCGCCGCCGTGGTTTCCGTCTTCGAACCGCGCGCCACCATGTTCGGCCACTGCTCGGCCTTGACGTCGACCTTGATGTTGAGCTTGGACAGGCTGTCGAGCAGCACCAGGCCGATCCGGCGCGCTTCTTCGAGGCCGGCCACGTGCAGGTATTCGAGTTCGATCCCGCCATTCGGATATTTCGACTTGGCCAGATATTCCTTCGCCTTCGCGAAATCCTGGCGGTATATCCCCGGCACCGGAACATAGCCCCGCATCGCCTGCGGGAACGGGCTTTGCTGCAAGGTCGCGGCGCCGTTGTAGACCTTCACCAGCGCGTCGTAGTCCATCGCATAGGCAATCGCCTTGCGCAAGTTGATGTCGGCCGTCGGCCCTTGGGCGGTGTTGAACTTGATGCCGAAAGTGGTCATTCCAAGGTGGTCCTGGATCTGGATCCCCTTCTGGGCCTTGATCGTGTCGTAATCGTCCGGCGTCAGGCCTTCGACGATGTCGACTTCGCCGCGCTGCAGCGCGGCCTTCTGCGCAGCCGGTTCACGGATGATGCGGTAGATGATCGCGGCCGGCCGGTTCTGCAGGCCCTGCGGCCAACCCTTCCAGTAGTCGCTTACGGCCTCCAGTTCGTACAGCACGTTCTGCTGCCAGCGCTTCGGCTTGAACGGGCCCGAACCGGCCTCGTTTTCCGTCAACCATTTCTGGCCGGAATCGCCATCGACTTCATTGGCCTTCACCTGCTTCGGGTTGACGATGTACCACCACGGCACGAAGGAAATGAACGGGCCATACGGCTTGCTCAGGTTGAACTGCACCGTGTTGGCGTCAAGCACCTTGATCCCTTCAGGAGCGAGAAAGTCCTTCAGCATCCAGGCGACGCCCTTGTTGAGTTTCAAGCCGCGCTCGAACGAATAACGAACCGCCTCGGCATCGACCGGGTCGCCGTTGTGAAACTTGGCGTTCTTCACCAGATGGAAGGTCCAGGTCTTGGAGTCCGGACTCGACTCCCAGCGCTCGGCCAGCCAGGGCTCGATCGTCGCCGACGTGCCGACATACTTCGCCAGTCCGTCGTAGACCGCCTGCTGCATCATCCGGGTCGACCAGTCGTAACGCACGTGCGGGTCCAGCACCGGCACCTGCTGGCGGCCGCCGAAGACGATGACCTTGCGGTCCCCCTGCCGTTCGAAGGCGCCGGCTGAAGACATGCCAGTAGTCAGCACCAGCGCCAGCGCCAGCGCCGCCCATGCCAGAAACGGAATTCTTTTCATCATGCGCCTCTCGATGTTGATCCGAAATTCAATTCAAATGATTTGCTGCAGGCCGCCGGCAACCATGCGGCGCGCCAGCAGGACCGGGCGATCGATGAGGTCCGCCGCCCTGGACCGCATCGCCTCTGAATAACCCATGCAGTGCATGACCACGAGGTCGCAATCCTTCAGCTCCTGCACCGCCTCCGGCAGGCGGTCGCCGCTGTACGGCGAAAAATGGGCCATCGAGACGCGCCGCCTGGCGTCCGAGCCGACATGGAATTCGCCGATCTGCCGTTCCAGCGGCACCATCACGCCGAGGTGCCGGCAACTCAGCGACAGCGCGTCGACGGTGGCGTCGACGACACGCTGCGCTTCGATCAACAAGGTGCGGCTGGCAAGATGGTCGAAGTAACCCGTGCATAGCAGCGTGATCGCGTCGAAGCCTTCGCCGTCCAGCCGGTCCAGCAGGGCCTGCAGGCGGTCCTGGGTCTGGCGTTTGCCGATCACCACCTCGCTGCCGTCGCGCAGACGGGTACACAGGCTGGGCTCGCCGGGCGGCGGCGCCAGCGCGGCAATCTGCTCGCGGTCGAGGCTGTCCAGCGCGCCGAATTCGCGCGCCTCGACGGCCCCTTTGAGTTGCGACAAGATCTCCGGGACCAGATCGACGCGCGGCGCCTGACCCACGGTGACGAATGCGATGCGCTTTTGACGCCCCATGCTGCCCTTCTGTGATTGCGGTGCCAGGACAGTCCCTGCGCAAACACAGGTTATCCGATGTCCTCACGACAAGCATGTACGGTTGAATACGTACAAGGCGGCAGCGCCGTGCGGGCCTGTCCACTTCCGGGGCGCGCGCACGAGCGCCCGCACCAAAATGCAGCCGTCAGCGTTCGGCGTGCTGTGACGCCAGCACCATGCGGATCAGCGCACCGACCGAAGAAGCCTCCATCTTGTCCATCACCCGGCCGCGGTGGATCTCCACCGTGCGGTGGCTGATGGCGAGTTGGCGGCCGATCGCCTTGTTCGACAAGCCCTCGGCCACCAGCGACACCACCTGGCGTTCGCGCGAGGTCAGCCGCGCGATTCGCAAGTCGATCGCCGATGATTCGGTCTTCGCGGTCTTCGGCGGCAGCGGCGCTCCGGCCACGCCGGGGTCGAGCAGCAGCCGAATCGCGCCGGCCACCATGCGGCGCGCCAGAATGACCGGCTTGCGCGAGTGAGTTGCAACGATCGTGCGCGCCGCTTCATCGTAGGCCACCGAATTGAGCACGATCATGTCGCAGTCGCTCAATGCCTCGCTGGCCCGGCGCAGAGCGGCGGCATCGTGGGTGTCGGCATGGGCGCGCTTCAATTCGCAGCCCGAAAGGCTGGCAAAGCCATCTTCCAGCAATTGCCGCGCCAGCGGGTAGATCACCCCGACCGTCTGGCCGCCGACGGCGATGGCATCGATGGCCGCTTCCATCGCGCGCTGCGCATTCACCATCGGGCAGGGACTCTGGAATTCGCGAAACAGCCCGGTGGTCAGAATGACCACCAGATCGTATCGATTGCGGTCCAGCCCCCGGCAAATGGCTTCGAGCCGTTCGCCGATCATTTGCTTGGAGACCACCACTTCGCGGCCATCGCGCAGGCGTGTGGTCAGACTCAGGTCACCGGCGCGGGGCGCCAATGCGGCGATTTCGGCATCGCTCAAACCGTCGAGCACGCCGAGTTCATGCGTTTCGACGGCAATCCGCAATTGCGCCAGGAGATCGGGCACGACATCATCGCGCGGCGCCTGGCCAACGGTCACGCAGACAATGCGCCGCGGCGTCGGCGTCGGCGCGCCCGTCGAATGGGGTGGCTCGGGTACTGGCGATGCGGCGGAAGGCGGGGTCATGCCGGGGTCATGCCAGCGGATGAAGTAGCTTTGCAGCCTATCATAAGTAGTCACCCTGACTGTCCCGCTGCAGCCGGCTCGGCCTACAGTCGCGCGCTGGATTCAACGCCGAATTCCAATCGACATCAGGGGAATTGCTGCAATGCTGCGTGAAGTCACCGAAGGCGAACTCGAACCGCTGGCGATCGGTGCCTGGATCCTCGGCACCGGCGGCGGCGGCAGCCCTTATCTGGGTTACCTCAACATCAAGAAGTTGTACGCCGAAGGCCGTCGGGTCCAGCTCATGGACCCGATGGCGCTGGAAGACGACGACCGGGTCGCCGTGGTATCCAACATGGGTGCGCCCCTGGTGGGCCAGGAACGTCTGAATGACCCGCAGAATGCCATGCGCGCGGTCACGATGATGGAGGAATATCTCGGCCGCAAATTCCGCGCGGTGATGAGTGTTGAAGTCGGCGGCGGGAATGCGATCCAGCCCTTTCTGGTCGCGGCGCTGATGGATATTCCGGTGGTCGATGCCGACGCGATGGGGCGCGCCTTTCCGGAAGCCCAGATGACCAGCTTCGCCATCGGCGATTTGCCGATGTATCCGCTGAGCCTGTGCGATGTGCGCGGGCACGAAGCATTCGTCACCAAGGTGCCGACCTGGAAATGGATGGAGCGGATCAGCCGCAAGATCTGCGTCGAGGTCGGCTCGATCGCCTCCACCTGCAAGGCTCCGCGCAGCGGCAAGGAAGTCAAGGACTGGGGCATCCTGTATTCGACGAGCAAGGCCATCCGCATCGGCAATGCCGTGCTGCGGGCGCGCAAGGCGCATGACGACCCCATAGCCGCGGTGCTCGAACTCGAACAGGGCCGGCAGATATTCAAGGGAAAGATCGCCGATGTGCAACGGCGCACGACCGAAGGCTTCCTGCGCGGCAAGACCCTGCTCGATGGGCTGGACCGGTACCGCGGCACCCGGATGCATCTCGACTTCCAGAACGAATTCACCGTGGGCACCATCGATGGGACGGCGATCGTGATGACCCCGGATCTCATCTGCGTGCTCGATACCGTCTCCGGCGAGGCGATCGGTACCGAAACGCTGCGCTACGGCCAGCGCGTCACGGTGATCGCGCTGCCGGCCCCGCCGGTCCTGCTGACGCCGAAAGGACTCCAACACGTCGGGCCGCGCGCTTTCGGCTACGACCTCGAATTCAAATCGGTATTTGCAGCATGAAACGCATCGGCATCGACGTCGGCGGCACCAATTCGGATGCCGTGCTGGTGGAAGACGACCAGGTCGTCGCAGCGGTCAAGACGCCGACGACGCAGGACGTGATGGGCGGCGTCATGGCCAGCCTGCGCCGACTCGTGGACACGGTCGGGCCGCGCGTCGATGGCGTCGAGGCCGTGATGATCGGCACCACGCATTTCGTCAACGCCGTCGTCCAGCGGCGCGACTTGATCCGGGTCGCGGCAGTCCGCATCGGCTTGCCGGCTTCCGCCTCGCTGGAACCGATGATCGACTGGCCGAAGGATTTGCGCGCCGTCGTCGACCCGCTGATTTTCATGGTCGAAGGCGGGCACGAATTCGACGGCCGGCCCTTCATGCCGCTCGACGAAAGAGCGGTGCGCGAGGCTGCCAAACAGATCCGTGATGCCGGAATCCGCTCGGTCGGGATCTCGTCGATCTTCTCGCCGTTGACCGCCGAGCATGAAGTGCGGGCCGAGGCGATCGTGCGCGAGGTCTGCCCGCAGGCGACGATCACCTTGTCGCACAAGCTCGGCCGCATCGGCCTGCTCGAGCGCGAGAACGTCACGCTGCTGAATGCCTGCCTGGTCGAACTCGGCCGGCATGCCACCGCGGCATTGCGCGACGCGCTGGTCGCGGTCGGCATCCATGCGCCGTTCTATCTGACGCAGAACGACGGCACCGTCATGCTGGCCGAAGTGGCGGCGCAGTACCCCGTCTACAGCTTTGCCTCGGGTCCGACCAATTCGATGCGCGGGGCCGCCTTCCTGACCCGGCTCGACGACGCGATGGTGGTCGATGTCGGCGGCACCACCAGCGATATCGGCTGCCTGGTGCACGGCTTCCCGCGCGAGGCCAACAACGTCGTCGAAGTCGGCGGCGTGCGCACGCTGTTCCGCATGCCCGACCTGCTGTCGATAGGCCTCGGCGGCGGCACGCTGGTTGCCGAGAATCCGCTGAGCGTCGGCCCGCGCAGCGTCGGCTTTCGGCTGCCCGAAAAGGCGCTGGTCTTCGGCGGCGACTCGCTGACGCTCACCGACATCGGCGTCGCCGCAGGCCTCATCGATATCGGCGATAGAAGCCGGGTGAAACACCTGTCGAAAGGCCTCATCGACAGCGTTCTGATGCGGGTGACCGAGATGCTCGAAGAGAGCATCGACCGCATGAAATCGCAGGCGATGGACTTGACGCTCATCGCAGTCGGCGGCGGCGCGTTCCTGGTGCCGGAGAAGCTGGCCGGTTGCGCGCGAGTGTTGCGCGTCGAGAATGCCGATGTCGCCAATGCAGTCGGCGCGGCCATCGCCCAGGTCTCCGGCGAAGTCGACCAGATATTCAGCGGCCTGACCCGCGATCAGGCGATGAGCGAAGCCCGGCAGCTCGCGGAAGAACGGGCCGTCCATGCCGGCGCCGACCCCGCGACGCTGAAGCTGGTCGAGATCGAAGATCTGCCGATCGCCTATCTGCCCGGGGACTCGATTCGGGTTCGGGCGCGGGTGATCGGCGATATTGCCGAGACGAGCAGCTGAATCGTCAGTTCACCAGCCGCCCGGCCTCGATGCGCAACTGGCGGTCGCAGCGGGTCGCGATCGCCGGGTCGTGCGTCACCAGCACCAGCGTCGTGCCGGCCTCGTGGTTCAGCTCGAACATCAGCGCCATCACGGTGGCGCCGGTGGCGAAGTCCAGGCTGCCGGTCGGCTCGTCCGCGAGCAGCAGCGCCGGCCGCACGACGAAGGCGCGGGCCAGCGCCACCCGCTGCTGCTCGCCGCCCGATAGCAGCTTCGGATAGTGGCCGAGCCGCTCGCCCAGGCCGACCCGGCGCAGCATCTCGGTAGCTTCCTTGCGGGCGTCGTTGCGGCCGACCAGTTCGAGCGGCAGCATCACGTTCTCCAGCGCGGTCAGGTTGGCCAGCAACTGGAAGCTCTGGAAGACGAAGCCGAGCTGGGCGCCGCGCAAGGCGGCGCGGGCGTCTTCATCGAGCGCGAAGAGGTCGGTGCCGGCCAATGTGACGCTGCCGCTGGTGGGGGTGTCCAGGCCGGCGATGATCGACAGCAGCGTGCTCTTGCCCGAACCCGAGGCGCCGACGATGGCCACCGACTCGCGCGGCTGCAGCGCGAAATCGATCTCGTGGAGAATGGTCAGCGTACCGGTGGAGTCGGCCACCTGCTTGGTGATGCGTTGAACGGTGATGATGGGTGGTTCTGACATGCGGGGTTCGATGCGCCGGCGGGATTGGCTGGCGCACTGTAGCGTGCTGCTGCTCGCCGCGCCGGCGTGGGCCCAGACCCAGCCGCGCACGCTGCTGGTGGTGGGCGACAGCCTGTCAGCCGAATACGGCCTGGCCCGCGGTGCCGGCTGGGTGGCTTTGCTGCAGGCACGCATCGCCGGCGACAAGCTGCCGTACACCGTTGTCAATGCCAGCATCAGCGGCGAGACGACCGCCGGCGGCCGCACGCGGCTGGCGGCGCTGCTGCAGCAGCACCGGCCGGCGCTGGTGCTGATCGAACTCGGTGCCAACGACGCGCTGCGTGGCTTGCCGCTGGCCGGCACGCAGGCCAACCTGAGCGCGATGGCGCAGGCGGCGAAGGCCGCCGGCGCGAAAGTCGTCATCGTCGGCATGCAGGTGCCGCCGAACTACGGCCGCAAGTACAGCGACGACTTCGCCGGGCTGTTCGCCGAGGTGGCTCGGGCCGCGAACGCAGCGCTGGTGCCGTTTCTGCTGAAGGGCGTGGCCGACGGCGCGGACGCCGAGACGATCTTCCAGGCTGACCGCATCCACCCGAAGGCCGAAGCGCACCCGCGCATGCTCGACAACGTCTGGCCGGTGCTGCGGCCCTTGCTTCGCTAGCGAGTCAGCGAAGCTGCTCGCGCTGGTTGTTGCGCGACTCGGGCGTGCGTTGGCGCCCTTCTTCGCGCGGCGCTTCGGCCTTTTCGACCGGGCGCGGGCGCGCTGCGGGGGCTGGCGCCGGGGCCGGGGCCGGCTGCGGTGTCGGTGCCGCGGCAGGTGCCGGTGCCGGCGCCGGTGCTCTTGCAGGCGGCGGTGTCGGTACCGCGGCAGGAGCCGGCGCAGGTGCGGGCGCTCGTGCAGGCGCCGGTGTGGGTGCCGCCGGTGCGGGCGCGACGGTAGCCGGTGGCTGTGCGGCGCGCTCGTGGCGCAAGTCGACCACCCCCGGCGGTACCGCCACCGCTGCTGCCGGCGCACGCGGCATCGGCGGCGCCTCACGAAACTCGCGGTGCGGGCGTGGCGGCTCGGCGGCGCGGGGTGCCGGTTCCGCCGCTGGCGGCGCCACCGGGCGCGTTGGCGCTGCCGCTGCAGGCGGCGCCACGGGAACCGGCTGCGCCACCGGCGCTGGCTGGGCCGCGGGGACTGGCGGCGCGGCCGCCGGCGGCGTTGCCGGCGCTCGCTGCGGCTGCTGCGCTGGCGCCTGCTGGCTTTGCTGCGCAGGCAGCGGCTCGCGGCGCTGGCGCGAGAAAGCCGGCTCGCCGCCGCCAGGCACCGGCACGACCTGCGGCACGGCGCCCTGCGGCGAGCCGACCGGGGGCGCGATGACCTGTGGCGACACCGGCCGTGGCACCCGCGACGGCGGCGGCGGTATCGCCATCGGCCGCCCGGGCGCGGCGCCGACTGCGGCAACCGCCGGCGGCGCAGCCGGCGCCGCCACCGGCGCCATGCGCACCGGCGAGCCGCGCTGCATCGGCTCTCTGACATCGATCACCGCCCGCGCGACCGGCTGGCGGTGGATCAGCACGTCCCTCGGCACCACGGTCACCGCGCCGGGAACGCCCTGGTTGCCGTACATGATCGGCCCGGTGGGCACCTGCGGCCGCGGCCGGCCCGGCGGGTGGTGGTTGACGCGGTCGACATAACGCGGGCTGCCCGGGTAGTACGGCACAAAGACATCGCGCGGCGCCAGCGGCACCCAACCGACCGCCGGCAAGGCCGGGCCGCCGATCGAGACCGACACGTTCAGATGCGGGCCACCGACCCAGGCGACCAGTGCCGGCGCGTAGACCGGCCGCGCGACGTAGCCGCCCGGCGACCAGCACCAGCGCCCGCTCCAGCTCACCCAGCGGCCGTAGTGGAACGGCGCGAAACCCCAGCGTGCGTCGTCGACCCAGGTCCAGCCCCAGGGCCGGATCCAGGCCCAGTGGCCGAAGCGATACGGCGCCCAGCCGGCTTGCACCGCCAGCGGCACCCAGACGGCGCCGAACTCGGGGTGCTGCTCCCAGCGGCCATCGCGGTCCAGGTCTTCGGCGCCGGTCATCTCGGGCGAAACGTAGCGGTTGGACGCGCTGCGCTCGTCGCGCCGGTCCTCCCGCGCCACCCAGTCGGCGAAGGCGTCGTCGGGAACCGGGGTCCAGCTGTGGCGCAGGTCTCGGCGCGAGCCTTCGCGCCAGATCTCGGCGCGGCGGCCGGTGTCGATGTTGAACGCTTCGCCGTCGTCGACGACGCGCAACTCACCGCGCCACGATGAGGCGAAGGTGCTGTCGTCGATGCGGTCGATGCGGAAGTGCCCGGCGCGCAGCGGCCGCAGGCGGGCTTCGGCGGTGACGATCTCGGTCTCGTCGGCGACTTCGCGCGAACGCACACGCAAGGCCAGCCCGCCGCTGTGGAGCTGGAAGGTCAGGTGGTCGTCGTCGAGCTGCAGCACTTCGAGCTCGCTGCCAGCGGCCAGCCGCAGCGTGGTCGAACCGATCCGCAGTTCGGCGCGGGCATCGCCGTCGGTGGAAACGCGGTCGCCGTTCGTCAGCGGCCGGTTGCGAACGGCGGGTGCCCATTCGCCGCGCTCGAAGTCGTAGATCGAAACGCCGCCCTGCAGGTCGGCGATGCGGCCGACGCGGCCGGGCGGGTCGTCCTGGGCCCAGGCCAAAACCGGGGCCATCAGCGCAAGCGCCAGCACGGCGGCCCAACGCGAAAACATCTTTGCGCTCCACATGCTGCAGCAACGCGCCAGCGACGGCGGGCGCTGACCGCCGGCCTTGTAAGCCCGTGTTTCGCAGGCGCGTTCGGCGTCAGTCGTCGCTGGCTGGATCCATCGCCGGGAACAGCACGCTGGTAAACCCGAACTGCGTCAGGTCGGTCATCCGGGTCGGGTACAGGCGGCCGATCAGATGGTCGCACTCGTGCTGCACGACGCGGGCGTGGAAGCCGTCGGCTTCACGTTCGATGGGCCGGCCATAGGGGTCGAAGCCGGTGTAGCGGATGCGTTGGTGGCGCGGCACCAGGCCGCGCAAACCAGGCACCGACAGGCAACCTTCCCAGCCATCGACTAGCACGTCGTCCAGCGGCGTGATGTGCGGGTTGATCAGCACCGTCATCGGCACCGGCGGCGCTTCCGGGTAGCGTTCGTTCTTCGCGAAGCCGAAGATCACGAGTTGCAGATCGACACCGATCTGCGGCGCGGCCAAGCCCGCCCCGTGGGCGGCTTCCATCGTCTCGAACATGTCGGCGACCAGCGCGTGCAGCTCGGGCGTGTCGAAGCGTTCGACCGGCTGCGCGACGCGCAGCAGGCGCGCGTCGCCCATCTTGAGGATTTCTCTGACTGTCATCTGGAGGCGGATTATCCGCGGCGGGCGATCATCGCCGATGGCCGCGTCATGCTGCCTCGCTCGCCTGCCGCGTGGGCTGCGCGGCGGCGCTTGCAGCAGCGCCGCGCCGGGCGCTTATGCGGCTCGACGGCCGCGCCGCAACCCACCCAGCAACGCCAGCCCGGCCAGCAGCGACAGCGCTGTCGCCGGCTCGGGCACGGCGCCGGTGATCGTCATCGTGTTCAAGCCCCAGCCCTCGTCGCCCAGGCCTTGCGGGCCGGCGCGGTCGAAGCCCTCGAACAAGGTCGGGCTGGCGTAGGCGACTTCGATGAAGTTGGCGCCGCCGGTCAGCGTTACCGGCAGGCTGATGTGGACCGTGCGGGTGACCGCGTCCTTGACGGCGCTGCCGCCGTTCGGGTTGGCCAGGATGCGATCGATGCCACCGCCGCCGAGGTCGAAGGTGCCCGAGAAAACCGTCGCGCCGTTCAACGTGATGCTGAGGATATCGATGTAGAAGTTGTCGCCGTCGAGCGATAGGTAACCCTGGATCTGCAGGTCAACCGCACCGGCGCCACCGCCGCTGCCGAACGATGCGCTGACGCTGCCGGGCGATTCGAGCGCCGGGGTCGGCGACGGCCAGGTGAACAGCGTGTCGGCCTGGGCGCCGGCCATCGCCAGGCTGGCGGCAAAGGCAACGGCACCGATCTTGATTCTGGTCTTCATCACGTCTCCTCGGGTTGTGCCGGCACGCTAACCAGCGCACCCAAGCACGCCAACCCCATGTCCACGGGTCATGTGTGACCGTGCGTAAGCGCCCGCCGCACTCAACCCAGCAGAGCGCGCAAACCTGCTTCGTCGAGCACGGCAACGCCCAGCGCGTGCGCCTTGTCGAGCTTGCTGCCAGCCTCTTCACCGGCCACCACGTAGTCGGTCTTCTTCGACACCGAGCCGGCCACCTTGCCGCCGGCGGCTTCGATCATCTCTTTCGCTTCGTCGCGGGTCAGCGACGGCAAGGTGCCGGTCAGCACCAGCGTCTTGCCGGCCAGGGCTTTCGGCGTCGTGTCGACCGCCACGCCTTCGTGTTCGGCCCAATGCACGCCGGCGGCACGCAATTGTTCGACCACTTCGCGGTTGTGCGGCTGCTCGAAGAAGGTGCGGATGCTTTGCGCGACGACCGGCCCGACGTCGTCGACTTCGAGCAGTTGCTCGACGCTCGCATCCATGATCCGATCGAGCGCGCCGAAGTGCTTGGCCAGGTCCTTGGCCGTCGTCTCGCCGACCTGGCGAATGCCCAGCGCGTAGAGGAAGCGCGCCAGCGTCGTCGCCTTGCTCTTCTCCAGCCCGGCGGCCAGGTTGGCCGCGCTCTTCTCGGCCATGCGGTCGAGCGCAGCGAGCTTGGCGACACCCAGCTTGTACAGCTCAGGCAGGGTGCGGATCAGGCCCGAATCGACGAGCTGGTCGACCAGTTTGTCGCCGAGGCCTTCGATGTCCATCGCGCGCCGGCCGGCGAAGTGCAGCATCGCCTGCTTGCGCTGCGCGCCGCAGAACAGGCCACCGCTGCAGCGGTGGTCGATGCCGCCCTTCTCGCGGACGACGCGGCTGCCGCAGACGGGGCATTCGCGCGGCATGCGGAAGTTGGGCACATAGCCCTTGCGCTTGCCCGGAACCCGGCCGACGACTTCGGGGATCACGTCGCCGGCGCGGCGCA